>Ga0180437_10006730_pt1 | contig 15195 bp, 27 predicted proteins | sample SS_ome_4_FD_132410 | JGI IMG/M metagenome (GOLD analysis project Ga0180437, IMG submission 132410) | Hypersaline lake sediment archaeal communities from the Salton Sea, California, USA - SS_3_D_1 metaG | ecosystem: Environmental > Aquatic > Non-marine Saline and Alkaline > Hypersaline >...
CCTGTTACTTGATAGATTCCCGGATGATTATTAAAGGGAAGATATATAAATCTGTTTCTTCCGCCCATCTTTGCAGCAGCTTTAATAGTTGCAACAATGAATTGCATTTTGGATCTTGATTTAACCCCTGTTCTTAAAAGTTTAATCCGCTTCATTCTTAACGGCCTTCTAACAACCCTGCGCCTTACCCGGGCGCCTTCCCCTTCACCTGAAGAAACTGTTGTAGGGATTGAAACCCCTTTTTTCCCTTTTTTCCCTTTTGTAGTTCCAAATTCCTGATCTTCCATATAATCCATGGTAGATCCTGTTTTTGCTTCCATTTTATCAGGATCATTTCCTTTTGCTTTTTCAACCTGAATATTTCTAAGCGTCCATGCGTTTCTTAGAATCATGCGCCTTTTAACGATAGATTTAGCCCTTCTTTGGGCTGTAAATGCTGCGTTGTTTAATGTATCCCGGGTTATATCTGGAAAGATTTTTGGAAAGAAAGTTTCAAGATTTTTAGAATGTTCTTGAAGATCAGAAGTATCAATATCAAATGGAAGTCTTGACATTATTTTCACCCTAACATTTGTAAATCATGAATATGATTTCTTTTTGATGTTTCAATTTCATCATTTAAATTGCAAACTAAAGCTCTTAATTCATCAATAGTTAATTCAGAAATTGGAATTCCACAATATGAATTAATTTCAAATTTATCTTTATATTTATAAATTAAAGCTTCTAAATGTTTTTTTGTTGTATCCCTATAAAGACTATTAGCTTTTTTTGTAGGTATCATGTTTTAATCCTTCAAAATAGGGTTAATGTTTTCAGGATATATTTTAACATTATGCTTTTCTTTATGGCGTTTTCTTTTCCCCCTGTAATTAGGAATAAGCTGAACAAGAACTGTTTTTGAATTCTCTTTTAAAAGAAGCCCTTTTTCTTTTTTGCCGGAAAGATGAAATGTTGCGTATATCATATTTTTATCCTGAATACATCTATAATTTTATTAGCTTTGTTTTTAATGCAATAGCCTATTAAGAAGCCAACAGAAAGAAGTTCAAGGAAGGCAATGATAACAGCAAAATCTTCAATGGTTAGCATGATATTAACCCTTTCTTTTTTGCCATCCATACAGGAATCATAGGATGAATGATTTCCCCGGATTTCAGGTTATCAGGATCAAGACCATAAATCAACTTTTTAGGGAAATAAAACTGTTCCCCGTAGCAATCCACAAAATAAGATTTATTCTTATCATATAGAATTTTAAATGTTGTCATTATTAGCCCCGTTCCCTTCATTATCTAAAATACTATTCTTTTCATTATCTGAAAATTTATTATTTTCAGCGAATTTAAGAAAAGCCCCCCTTCCTTTTGCTTTCAAAATATCCCGGGCTTGAAATAATAATTGATTCCTATCAACCTTTGAATCAACAGCAGCAGCCTGATATTTTGGTTTTTCATTTAAGTAAGATTCAAATTTTGTTCCGAATAATGTCAAAGGGCGGAAAAACTTTGACATTTTATTATCATTTACCCATTCAGCCTTGTTATTAATAACGGTTTCAAAATCTTCAGGCGTATATCCTTCATTCAATCTTGCATTAATTAAATTTTGTGTATTTTTAGAAGAAGCCTTAAAATTTTTCCCGGCTTTTTTGTTCAGATAATTTATGATCCTTTCATACTCAACTATATATTCTTTCTTTATTTCTTTAATAGGTAAGGTAATCTTTTTTGATGACCTTTTGTAATCCTTTTTGATTACTGTAATCTTTTTTGATGACCTTTTCCATTGATCATAATTCTTATTAATACAATACGTTTTAAACTTCAAGTAATCTTTTTTGATTACCTTTATAATAGCAGATTCTTTCAATTTTGTCAAAGCCCTTGAAATATTTTGCTTTTTCAATCCTGTTCTTATTATAAACTGTTTATAACTAATATCCGCAGATTTCCGCTGATAACCGTATGTTTCCCGGATAATCACTAAAAGAACTTGCATTTGTTCCCCGGGGATTCTATGGGCTGCTAAAGCTTCCATAAGTTCATTAGCTAATCTTGTGTAACCGTTTTCTAATTGCGGGCTTTTTGACATTATTTTTCATTTTTTAATATATAAAGCTGTTCTTTCAGCTTTCTATTTTCTTCAATCAGCTTTGTATTAGCCCCTTTATATGATCTATTGGAAAGCTTCAGTTTCTTGATTTGATTTTCTTTGAAGGCATTGTTTTGAAGCAGCCTTTTATTTTCTTTTTTTTCATCCTGAAGCAAGGAAAGAACATCATTAACTTTAGAATCAATTCTGTTTAAGATTTCTTCCATGAAACCCCCTAAATAAAAAAGGCTTCAGGGGCTTTCCCGGGGGAAGGCGCCCCCGCAGCAAAATAAAACGGCCTTGCTGAACCCCTGAAGCCTGATTTAATTTTCATAATTGCCTTCTTTGGAAAATTAAAAATATTTATTAAAATTTTCTTTTGCTTTATCCTTTAAAGATAATATTTTTTTATATTGATCCGCCCGGGGAAAGTGCCTTCCGGCTTCCCATCCCGCATAAGTTTTAAAATTAACCCCTATAAGTTCAGCAAATTTTTCCTGCGTTATATCAAGCCCTTTACGGATCATTCTTATTTCATCTTTGATTTCCATATTTGAACTATTAATTTAATCTTTTTCATTTGTCAAGTTTTTTTCTTGACATAATAAATCTGATATGTATGCTATTCAACATGGAAGGGGGGGGAAGGCGCCTTAATGGGTTAATATGGGGCATCAAAAGCCCTCCGTGTAAAGCTTGCAAGCTCCCATTATTCCCCCCTTCCATCTGTTTTAAGAAAGGAAAGCTTACCATGGAAATTGAAAAATCACTTCAGGTTTTAGAAAAATCAAATCCAATAGAAACAAATAAAATCCGGGATTATTTAGGCAGCTTGAATAAAGAAATAGTTGAACTTGGAACAGATAGGGCTTTTGCGCTGCGGGATAAATCCGGGGAAATCCGCTGTTTTAAACAGTTCATTGAATTGTCAATTCAGAATGAAAGGCTTGTTAAGATACAGGATAAAATCACTATCAGCGCACAAGGTTATGAAATATGGGCTGAAGCAGCGGGGGCTTCAGTAATCTTCCCGCCTGTTCTAAATGCTGAAGGAAAAGAAACTTCAAATCCGTTTGTTATCCGGGATAAAAATAATAATAGAATTCTTTCTGTTTATGCCCGGGCTATTGCTTTCAGATATTCATCAAAGGGAATTCCGCAAGTTTCAGATTGGATTACAATTTATGATAATCCATCATATAGAATGATTGATCTTGTAGGGAAGGCAAAGAAATTTAAACAGGCGTTTCAATTATTGCCTTCAGAATTAATTCCGAAAGAAGCCGGATCATGGGCTAAATATACTTTTGATGAAGCAACAAATTTATGGATTAATACGCAACATGAAGAAGCCCTTTCATGGTATTCAAATATTTTAAACCGGGAAAAGAAGGCAATAGATTTTGCTCAAACTTTTGCAAAAAGAAATGCTTTGAAGCATCTTTCAGGATTGCAAACAGCCCCGGCTGCTTTATGGAAGATCCCTGTTTTATCTTGGCGCCCCATAGGTAATAATATTATCAAATGGGATTATACACAATATAAAAACCTTCAGGGGAATGTTCAAAAACTGATAGAAGGGGAAAAGATTGAATTTCAAGCCGGATCAGAATTTATTGAACCTGAAACATTAAAAACTGAAGCTGAAGCTGATATTGAAGAACAGCCCCCAGATGAAAGCCCCCCTGAAGAAGCCCCCCCGGAAACCCCCGCTGAAAAACCTGATTTTATTGATCCTGATCCTGAAGCTGATTCTGATAAACAGAAGATCCTGAAAAATTATCAAGCTATTGTTAAAATGTTTCCTGAAGAAACAAAAAAAGCTATTAATGATTTGAATCTTGCAAAAGATGAAATTTTGACTATTGAACAAATGGAACAGATTTATATCAAAGTTAATGAAATTGTAGATTCAAAATGATTTTTAAAAAGAAATTACATTTTTATAGTTTTACATTTTCTTATAAAGATAAAATAAAAGAATCAACAGCATCAATTTATATAGGATATAAAAAAAGAAATATAACAAAATTGCATATTAAAAAAGCAAAAGAAGCTATTCCAATTATTCAAAGCGCAGTATTAATTTCTGTTTGTTATTTAGGATATATGACAGAAAAAGAATTTAAAAATGATTAATCAAATCTTTACAGAAAATTTCAAAGGGCTTGAATTCGGAATCAAGCTTGAAGAAAAAAATATTATTTTCGGAAATAACAGTTCCGGGAAATCAGCAGCAGCGCAAGTTTTACAGATTTGTGTTAATGGTTTTGTTCATTCAAATCAAACAGCATATAAAAAGCCCGCTGATATTATCAAGGCTTTCGGAACTGATAATAAAATTCATACAGGGATAAAGATTAAAGATAAAACTTTTGAAAGGATTTTTTCACAAGGGAAAAAACAGGCTTCACAAAATTTTAAAATTAATGGAATCAAAGGGAATAAATCTTATTTCATTCAAATTTTATCAGAAGCCGGATTTCCCCGGATATTTGATATTGTTTCTTTCATGGATTTATCTGATCAGGAAAAAATAAATGAAATCTTCCGGCTGTTCCCCCCGGCTGAAGATGTTCATGCTTTAGAATCTGAAATTGAAGCTTTGAAAAATGAAAAGAATCATCTTTCAGGGGAAAAGAGAACTGCGGAAGAAATTATAAAAAGCCTTGAAATATCAAAGTCAAAGCTTGATCTTCCTTCAGGAAGCCTTTCAGAAATTCAGGATCAGATTCAGGAATTAACTGAAAAAGTAAGGCTTAAACAGGCTGATTTAGCTGAAATTGAAGCCCGGGAAAAGATTGAAGCTGAACAGGCGCAGCAGAAAAAAGCAGCAGAATCAAAGCCTGAAGCAGCGGAACAGGCTGAAAAAGCGCCTTCTGAACCCTTAACAAGCCCTTATAAAATGCCTGATATTGATCCCCTTGAAAAAACCCGGGAACAGGCTGAAGAAAGGCTTAAAAAGCAGAATGAAGCCCGGGGGATAGGGAAGAAGGCTGATCCTTTAGAATCAATCAATAAAATCATTGAAGCTTTTGATATAGCGGGCTGTTCAGTTTGCTTTGCCAGAACTGTTGCCATTCAGGAAAGAAAAAAATATGGATGAATTTATAAGAAAAATTAAAAAAACAAGGGAATATTTAGATTATATTGAAGAACATTTTTTTAATGTTCAAAAAGCATGGGATATATTAAAAAATAACTGCTATGATATGAAATTTATATATGATGATTTTTATTATTTTACAATAGATGAAGAAATTAAAAATCATGATTTATCTAAATTATCTGAACATGAATTTATTCAGTATAGAAAGGCGTTTTACCCTACTGAAACAGAAGATAAATATGATATGTCAGAAGCATGGGAATATCATAAAAAAGAAAATAAACATCATTGGCAAACATGGACAAATATAAAATTTAATAATCCTTTTGAATGGGAAATCCATTGTGTTCATATGATTTGTGATTGGATGGCAATGGGCTTTAAATTTAACGATACAGCAAAAGAATACTATGAAAATAACAAAGATAAAATTAAATTGCCTGATTACGCAATTAACTATATATATAAAATTTTTAATAGAATTTATTAATTATGGATAAACAGCTTCTAAAAGATGAAATTGAAGGGATGATTTCCAAGGGGAAAGCCCTGCGGGAACAGGAAAAGCTATTCATTGAAAAAAATAGCCTTGATAAGCAGATTGAATTAAACCGTAAAAATATTGATAAACTGAATATTGATTTTGAAAAAGTTAAAGATTCCCTTGCTGAAAAAATAGATATTAAAAACAATTCCCTTGCTGAAGTTGTTTCAAGGCTGAAAAAAAAGATGAATGAAATCCTTCCTAAAGGTAATGTTGTTTTAGATGTATCTGAAGGAAGGTTTAATATTACATGGGAATTTGATAAAAAAAAGCGCCCATATTCCGGGCTTTCAGGATCAGAAAAAGCTGTTTTTGATTCCGCCCTTGCTCATTGTTTTGAAGCTGATATTATTATTGTTGAAGCTGCTGAACTTGATTCCAAAAATCTTGAATCCTTCCTGAAGAAAATAGCTGAAATCCCGGAACAGGTTATTGTTTCAACATGGAATGAAGTTAAAAAAGTTCCTAAAAAATTTAATGTAATTAATTTATGATTCCTGAAGAAAGCAAAGCTTTCATAAGGGCTTTTAAGGCATTAAACACAAGTGAAACTTTACCGCAGCTTTACTTTGCAAAAAATTATATGGATTTATTTTTAAAATCTATTATAGATCATCCAAGGCATACGCATTTAGCAAATATGCTTTTCAATCAATTTAGAATGAACAAAAAAAGGCTGAAATGTCAAAGCTGATTCCAAAATTTAAAGCCATTATAAAACGGGGAACATTATCTTTTATCCTTCCCCATAGAATAGATGAATATTTAAGTTCATTTAAAAGCGGAACACCTGTTTTAGTTTCAGTTCAGAAAGAAGAAAAAACTGAATCTGATCCGCTGCGGAAATATTATTTTAAAGTAGTTGCAAAAATGATTTCTGATTACACCGGACATTCTAAAGATATGATTCATGAAGCAATGAAGATTAAGTTTTCTTCCCATGTTGATAAAAAATATATGTTGACAATTCCACAAAGCGTATTTTCTAAACATTCAACTTTGCCTGTATCAAAGAAAATGGATTTTATAGAAGATGTTAGAAAATGGGCTTCTGATTTTTTAAATATGTATATTCCTGATCCTGAACAGGTTGATTATGAATAATGAAAGTTTTACGATTAAAATATATTTGTAAATCCTGCGGGAAAGAAGCAAAAAAATTAAAAGATGGACATTGTTTAGAATGTATAAAATATTTCAAAGATCAATGGAAAGTTTCAGGATATAATGATGAATAAAATTCTAGGTGTCAAAGAATGGGCTGAAGCAAGCTATAATATTCAATCAGGTTGCAAATTTTCATGCAGCTATTGTTACGCAAAAGCCCATGCAATAAGGTTTAAAAGACATACTGCGGAATCATGGGAAAAGCCTATTAAAAATTATAAATCAAAAATACCTAAAAACAAAATTGTAATGTTCCCTACTACTCATGATATATCTGCAAAGAATTTAATTTTATTTTCAATGCAATTATATCAACTATTAGAACAAAATAAAAAGGTAATTATAGTTTCAAAACCTTCTTATAATTGTATTGTTTCAATCTGCAATACTTTTAAAGAACATAAAAATAAAATTCTTTTCCGCTTTACCATAGGAAGCCTTCAGGATGATATTCTTTCCTTCTGGGAACCCCGGGCGCCTGAAGCTTCTGAAAGAATGGCTTGTTTGAAATATGCTTTTATTAACGGATTCAAAACAAGTGTTTCCATGGAACCCCTTTTGAATATTGATTTTGATCAAACTGTAAATGATATATTACATCTTGAACAGCTTGTTAATGAAAAAATATGGATAGGCAAAATGAATCATGGGGCTTCCCGGCTTACTATTAACGGGCATCCTGAAAAGATAAAAGACTTCAGAAAGCTTGATTGTTATTGGAATCAGGAAATGTTAATAAAACTTCAGAGGCAGCCTGATATTTCTGATTTTGGAAATAAAATAGCATGGAAAGAAAACTGCATAAAAAAGCCGTAATTCTTACAAAGAATGAATTCAGGAAGCTTTGTAAAGAAGTTTTAGTAAGGGATTTATATAGCTGTCAATTATGCGGATTATCAAGAATAGAATTGCTTGTAGTTCATCATTTAATAACCCGGGGAAGGCTTCATTTAGATATACTTGAAAACCTTTTAACGCTTTGTTCAGCTTGTCATTCCCTTTTGCATCAAGGGAATTTGGGAATTTCAATAGATGAACTTTTGGAAAAATATAAATATAGATTAAAGGATTATTTGGAATGAAATTTAAAATATTTTTAGGCTTAACAAAACAATATCGTTTTTATATCCCCCGAAACATGATTGTTTTTATATTGCCTTTTGGAAAATAAGAATACGAATAGGAAGCAAATTTGATTCATAAAAGCGCCATATTTTCAGAAGATAGAATTTATAGATACACCCTTGAAAGAACATGGAATAAAAAAAGGGGAAATGTAAATTTTATAATGCTGAATCCTTCAACAGCAGATGAAAATTATAATGATCCTACTATATCAAGATGTATGAAGTTTGCTGAATCATGGGGATATGGCGGAATTTATATAACAAATATTTTTGCATATAGATCAACAGAAGCTAAAGTTTTAAAAGTTATTCCTGATCCTGTAGGAAAAGATAATGATTCATATATTTATACTGTAAGCGCAAAAGCTAAAATAACTGTTGCAGCATGGGGGAACAAATCAAAGTTCCCTAAAAATCATAAAGACAGGGATTCAAAAGTTTATAGTTTATTATATAATCCGCATTATTTAAGCTTGACTAAATCCGGGGAACCCGGGCATCCATTATTCTTGAAAGGGGATTTAAAGCCTATATCATGGAACTAAACAGCCAACAGAAAGCAGCCGTTGAAACAGAAGCAAAAAGGGTTTTAGTTGAAGCAGCCCCGGGATCAGGAAAAACAAGGGTTATTATTGAAAGAATACATTATCTGATAGATTCAGGAGTTTCCCCCTTTGAAATTCTATGTTTAACCTTTACCAGAAATGCAGCCCGGGAAATGAAAGAAAGGCTTGAAAACAGGATAGGTTCAGCAGCTTATAAGATTACAATAGGAACTTTTCATTCAATAGCCCTTGATCATCTTCAGCGTTATTCTGAATTTATCGGCTTCAAGAATAATTCAACAGTATATAGTGATTTTGAAGAAAACTATCTTCTGAAGGAAACAGCCCGGGATATAGGCTTTCATGATGGGAAATCTTTCAAGACAATAACCAAAAAAGAAATTAATTTCTGTTTTTATAATTTTTATAATTATGGAAAGCAGCCGGATAAATATGAAGCTGTATATTCTCTTTTTCAAGCTTTTAATTACCGCTGCAAGGAAAATAATTCATATACATATGGATCAATTTTAACAGAATTCAGGCGCCTGATCCCGCATATATCCGGCTTTCTTTCATGGAAGCATATTATATGCGATGAATCACAAGATAATAATTCAATTCAATTTAGTATCCTTGAACTGCTTTCTGAAGTTTTAGAATCTGAAATGTTTTTAGTTTCCGATATGGATCAAACTATATATGAATTCAGGGGAAGCTTCCCGGATTACCTTTTGCACCATGAAGAAAGCTTTAATATTTTTCCCCTTGAATTAAATTATAGATCAGATTCAAATATAGTTAATAGCGCAAACAGCTTGATTCAAAATAACCATAACAGAATCAATAAAGAAATACTTCCTGATAAAATATCTTATCACCCATTAACATTTATAAAAAATATGGATTCTGCTGAAATTGTTAAATTGATTAAAAGCCTTGAAGATATTTTTCCTGATCAATCAAAAGCAATATTAGCCCGGAATCATTTCTTGCTTAAAAAGATTTCTGAACTTTTAGCGGAAAAAGAAATTGAACATTCATATATCGGGAAGAAATCAGAACTTGTTCATTCTGAAGATTTCAGAAAGTTTCATGCTTTCCTGAAGCTGATCATCAATCCTTATGATAATTTCAGCTTCCTTCTTATCCGGGATCTTTTGGGGCTTTCCCGGGCGGAATATAATGATATACGGCTTCAGGCTGCTAATGCGGGATTATCACATTTCAAAGCATGGAAGATTAGAAGGGAAAGAACTGTTTTTAAAGATTTGATTTTTAATGAACAGGAACATTATCTTCCTAATATTTTATCAATTCTTTTTGAATCTTTAACTAATAAAATGAAATGTTTTAAAACTGTTCAGTTTATTCAAGAATGGATTGATAATAATCCTAAAGGAACTATTCATGATTATCTGAAATGGTTAAGCCTTTATGATATTCATGATGAACTTCAGCCGGAAGAAGATAAGCTTCAGCTTATGACATTTCATGCAGCAAAAGGGCTTGAATGGGATCTTGTTTTAATAGCCGGAATGAATGAAGGAATCCTTCCTTCAAAACAGGCTTTGATAAATAATGAAATTGAATCTGAAAGGCGCCTTTGTTATGTTGCCATAACCCGGGCAAAAGAAAATTTAATATTGACAATCCGCCCGGAAAAATCAGAATATCATGGAAAAGAGTTAATTCAGAAGCAAAGCAGATTTATTAAAGAAATGCAAGATGAATGATAAATTTTTAATAGTGATTTATGATTTCCGAAATGAAGGCTTTGAACAGAATCAAGCCCTTCAATATCGGATAGCTGAACATGATGAACTTGAAGTTCTTAAAGTAAAACTTGAAGATTCAGGAAATCATTTTGAAGTGTATGCCATAGGGGATTTAATTTTTTCATCAACTCAAACAGAAAGGAAAGATCATGGTTAAAGTAAGAAAGTTTTCGTTTTACAAAAAAGTTGAATGTGCCTGTGTTCCGGGGGCTGTTGAAGATGAACCTGAATTTACATTCAAATGTGAATGTGATCTTGATCAGGTTCCTACCAGAAGTGCGCAGTTTGCTGCTGCTATCTGTTCTGATCCTTCAAATTCCGTTACCCCGGAAGATATTGCAAAATATGTAGTTCTTGTAGATTAGAACGCATATAGGGCTATTTTTTGGCGTAAAAAAAGGGGGGAAGGTATCTTTCCCCCCTTTTTCTGTTTTACCCCCTTAAATTTCAACCTGAAGCATATTTTCAGGCTTATTTTTGCCTTCCCAGAAGGCTGAAGCCCCAAAATATTTAACAGCATTGTAATATTTTAAAGCCCTTCTTCTTCTGGGAAATCTTAACCATCCCCCCCGGGCTTCAATCAGCCGGAACATATTATTCAGAAAAACCCTATCAGCAAGCTTTTTATCTTCAAGCGTTTCCCCTATATGATACATGAAATCATGGATATTACAGGCTTCAACTATGCTTAAAAAATAAATAGTATCAGGGACATAATCAAAACGGGCGCCCGCAGCCCCGCAGCCATTAACAATTTTAGCCCTTTCTTCCGGGGATAAAGCTACATATTCAGCGGGGGCGTATAAACTAACTAATTGAACTGTGTGAAAAGTCAACATAGTATTCATTTTCCGCTTTAAAAAAATCTGAATAAAAACAATTTGTAATTTTTATTTCAATTTCCCCTTCAGGATAAAGGCTATGATAAGCTTCATTATCACCTGAATTTCCTGATTCAACAACTTCTAATTTAATTATTGTTGAACCACAATTTTCAATTTTTTCTATACATTTAAATTTAGTTCTTAAACTTTTCATCAGATATATCCTTGAATAGTTTCCCTTTGATGTTTCAAATGAAAAATAATCATTCCTTTATCTTCAGGCGTTATAATATCCTGTATCCCTAAAAGCTTTTTTAAAATCTTTGTTGCATAAAAAGTAATCGGCATTTCAGAAATAAGATAATCAGCAGCCAAAGTATATGTTACGCCTTCACCTTCAATAAATTTAATAGCATGATCAATATACATAATAGCTAAAGCAGCCTGTTCAGGATTCTTTTTAAAATAAGCAGCGGAAGCAAGGCATAAAATTATATCAGCCTGTTCAGGGGAAGCAAGCCCGGATTCATAAAGAATTTTACATAATATGCTTCCTTCATAATCCGGTTTTGTGCAAACAGAATCGTTATCCATAGAAGCGCATCCATAAATAAAAATAAATACGATTAAACAAATGATAAATATTTTTTTCATATTATCCCCCATAAAATTTATTTATTCCTTTTTTTATTGCCTTTGCCATATCAACCTGATTTTCAGGTTCTTTTAAAAACCGTCTTGTTCTTAAATTTGATAGAAATTCGCATTCAATTAAAACGGCTTTCATTTTTGTTCCTTTTAAAACATGAAACTCCGGGGATTCTTTAACCCCCCGCATTTTATGAGTAGGAAAAGCCCATGCCATTTGATCCATTAGCGAATAAGCCAACATATTTTTTTTATAACAATGTACGGACATTCCAGAAACTGTTCTATTATGAAAAGCATCACAATGAATAGAAATAAAACAGCTTGCTTTCCATTCATTAGCTAATCTGCATCTTTCGGAAAGATGAATATATTGATCCGTTTCCCGGGAAAGTTTAATCTGATAATCATTCATTAGAAGAAGTTCATATTTCAGAAAAAAGGCTATTGAAAGATTAGCATCATCTTCTTCAACATAGTTCAACTTATCACCCCATGCAGCCCCGTTATCTGTTCCACCATGCCCGGGATCTATGAATATTTTCTTAATCATTATCATCCCCCGGTTTATATGTAGCCCTTCTTTGTTCCGCTTTTGTAGCAAGAACAGCAAGGGAAGTATTTATTCCGCCTATTTCTTCAACCATTTTTAAATTAGTATCAGATATTCCTTTTTTAATATCTTCAATATCCTTTTGAACTTTTTCAAAGTGTTCTGTTCCTTTATCAAGGCGTTTTTCATGGTGTTTTATAACGGTATCAACTTCAATAAGTTTAAGGGCGCCTTGATTTACTTGATTATTTACAGTTTTTATATCAGATGAAAGATCAGAAAAATATTCTTTGATTTCATCATGATCTTCTTCAAGACTTGTAACCCTGCCTTCAATTTTTAGCATACCTAAAAACCAATTCCATGAACCCATAACAGGCTTTAAAATCCCCATTCCATCCACCCTTGACAAATTTTAAATTACTGCTGCTGTTTCCGAATAATCAGCGGGAAGTTTCCCTTCTGTTTTAAGATCAGCAATAGCTTTTGTTCTGCTATTTTCTTTTTCTTTTGCCCTGATTAATTTATTTTTTTCAGCAATATCATTTTGATTGTTTTTAAATTCCTGAATACCTTCATCAGATTCATCTAATTTTTCATGATCTTTTTTTTGTGGCCTTGAATATAAGGCTATAATGTTACTTTCTTTATCCCTATCCACATAATAATTTTTTGGCATAACTACCCCCTATTCTTTGCCCCTAAATTCATACCATCCAATTAAAGCCATTTGTAAATTTTGAGCGTTTAAACTTTGTCTATGCGTAATCTGTGAAGATTTATTTGTCATTCCAATAGCCTGAACAGCATCAGCATCACCTGATCCCCCTAAAATCATGCCTAACGGCCAGCCAACTGTAGTAGGAGCAATATTTGCTAAATCATTATTATTTATATAAACTAATCCATTCCCGCATAAAATATTAATAATGGCTAAAACATTAATACCGGGAGGCGTTGATGTTACTAAAGTTCTTTGCGATGTGCTTGTTGTTCCGCTAAAATCAAGACCTATTGTATTATCATACCAAAAGAAAAAATCACCATATTGAACATATCTAATAATATTAGAAGAAGAATCAGTTAAAACAGAAGCAACCCTTCTATAAATATCAAACCCAGAAGGCGAAGCATCAGCTAAAAGATTTACTGCTGAAATGCTTGTATCAAAACCAGCATCAACAACTCCTGTAGATGAATTTGCGATAATAAAAACATCATACCATGTATCAGCAGCAACAGTTCCAAGTGTTGATGGAAATCCGCCCTGATCATCACCTTGCGCCCATAGTGCATCAATTTGCTTTGTGATAGGCGAAATTAAAAAAATATTTTTCGCATTCAAAGCATCCCTGCATTCACCCGGTAAAATTTCAATATCATGCTGAAGATCAACAGCATCATTAGAAGTAATTAATCCATCTATGTATCCCCTTTGAACAGGAACAATATCTTTAAAGCTTAAAATAAGTTCAAATCTTAAATTAGAAGCATTATAACTTAATAAAGAATATGAATCCTGTTCAATATCATCAGCGTTTAAAGAGTTTCCATTTTTATCAGTTAAAGAAATAGTTCCTAATATCCCTATTTTGACTGTTGTTGCGCCTGTATTTGAATAATTAGCTTTAAAAAGAACAGGCAAGCCATCAAGATAAGCTTCAGGATCAGCGCCTTTTGAAGAAAGTAAAATATCATTAGGCGCCCCAATTAAAGTATTATCATCATATCCAACAACTAAATTAAATATTTCCTGAAGCCCTTCAAAATATTGACTTACAGGAACAGTATCAGGATTTCCTGAAGGCGTAATTCCAGAAACATCAAGAATTTTCTGAAGTATTCCCTGAATATCATTAGCCCATGCTTTTTCAAAAGGCGTTCCATCTAAAGCCCCGGGCGTAGTTTCATTTTTAAATGATCCCTGCGGATAATTTGCATCACCCGCAATAACATCAAGATATTCATTATCAAGTTCTAAAGCCATGATTCCCCCTTATACAAAATTAATTAATAAGCCTACCCATGTTTGCCTTGGCTTAATTCGTAAAACTAAAGTTTCAAATTCAGCTTGCCTTTCAGCCGGAATATCAGCATAATCCGGGAAAGTTTCAGCGCCTATATACCAGAAATAAACCCATCTATCAGGATCATCAGGAATAGTTACAGGAACTTTTATAATTATAAAACCTTCATTTGCTCCGCATAAAGCTGAAGGATTCCCGCAGCGGGCATTATTATTACCGCAAACAACATTTGCAATATACTTCTTTTTTGCAAATTGTGTATTATTAACAAGAACATTCTGATCTAATAATGTTCTTGGATCTACAGTAAATCGCTTTATATCCCCTCTTGCTCCGCAGCGGGCATTATCATTACCGCAGCGGGCGTCATTATTCCCCGATACTACATAAGAAATAAATGTTTCATCATACACCCACCATTCATGAACATAAACATCAAAGCCTTCCCCCTGCAATGTGTCTTGAATGAACTGCGGGCTTTGTCCCCCTTCTTCCTTCCATCTTGCATCAAGCCTATCCCTTCTTTCCTGTTCAACATCAAGCTTTTTAATAATTCCAAATTCAGCTTCCCATTCATCAAGCTGCCTTGTAGTTTGCGGGAAAAGATCAAGATAAACTAAATCAAAAAATTCTCTATAAGCCGGATTTGTTTCTGAAAGCCCTATAAAAAAATCTTTTAGGGTTTTATCAATAACAAGTTTCCAAGCTTCAGACCTTGGAAGAAGATGTTCATAAATTCTTAAAAATAGATTACTCATATCAGCTAAAGCTATAAGTTA
>Ga0180437_10006731_pt1 | contig 15194 bp, 17 predicted proteins | sample SS_ome_4_FD_132410 | JGI IMG/M metagenome (GOLD analysis project Ga0180437, IMG submission 132410) | Hypersaline lake sediment archaeal communities from the Salton Sea, California, USA - SS_3_D_1 metaG | ecosystem: Environmental > Aquatic > Non-marine Saline and Alkaline > Hypersaline >...
GGGTTGTGGCAGCCCGCGCTACACAACTCGACACCGCTTCGGAAACTCATCGAGGCCAACTTTGATCAGGATCGGGTGCTCCAGAGTGGAAAGGCTCTGCGAATGGGAGCCGTGTCCCTTGACTCGGGCTCCTACACGATATTCGACGAGACCACAGAAGACCTCGTCAGTGCGGTCCTGGCAAGTGCCAGCTACCCGGTGTTCCTACTTCCAGTCCGGATCGGAGGCGAACTCTATTCGGATGGTGGGATCCGAACCGTGACTCCACTGAAGGCTGCGATCGACGCAGGCGCAACCGAGGTCGACGTCATCATGACGCAGACGTATCCGGCAACGTGGAGTCCTCTGGACGACCCGAACGCTCTGGACGTCGCCAGACGAATGATCAGCATCATGATGAACGAGATTGTAGAGAACGATCTGAAGCTTGCTCTCATGCACAACGACCTGATCTCGAAGGGTCATGGGCAAGATGGCAAGCGTCACGTTCAGATCCGCGTTGTCCGCCCCAAAACGGGTCTTGGTTGCTCGTCTTTGGACTTCGACCCGAAGAAGATCCAGAATATGATCGCTCGGGGAAAAGCGGACGCCATGATGGCCGATTGAGGCCCCAATGGCCGCTCCCATTCACGAAGACTCTATTGAGATCCCAGACGGCGTTCGTGTGATATTTCACACCAAACACCCGTATGTGGCAATCACCGTAAAGGTGTTCCTGAACGGCCAGCTGTTGCGCGACGACGAATTCATACTACTCGGAGCGAAAAGAGTACAGATGGTGCATGTACCACTCACTGGGGACCGTCTCACGTTTTTCTACGTCCCAGCGATCTGACTTGCCCTTCTCACTGAACGGCGATACTGTACCCACAGTGTCTGATGTATAGGGGGCACTGTGGCTCTACCGCGCATCGAAATAGCTGTCGGCGTCATCGACGGAGTCAACGTCACCTTCTACACGCCAACTGTACCGTACCTCTCTGGCTCAGTGCGCTACTACCTCAACGGCCAACTCCAGACGGATGACTGTGTTATCGAGGTCAACCCACAGTCCGGCGAGGTGAGAGTAGATGGCAACGGGCAAATACCGCCTCGCGTCGGAGACGTGGTTCATCTCTTCTACATCGACGATGGTGCTGATACGGGCACGAGTCTTAGTCTGGGCGTGTGTCGTCTGCGAGGCAAAATCACAACAGAGACGCTATACGGTAAGATTGGCGAGGCCGATGTTCTCTCTGGTAGACTCGCGCTGACAGACGTTGTGCGGGGAACAGTGAAACCCGTGCGTGTTCTAGCAACACTTCGCGAGTACCAGCCCATTCGTGGCAAGATCAAGGTGTGCACGCCATGCTGAACTCGATTCTACACGAATCAGACGCCCTCACCGTGATCCGAGGCGAGAGTAAAACACTGCGGCTGGAAGTGACCGAGGAGGACAGAACTGGCGCAGAGGTGCCGACCGACATCACAGGAGCGGTAATCTATCTCACAGTCAAGGTGTTGGCGGTAGACAATAAGGCTCTGATCCACAAATCGTCGACCGAAGTGACAGAGATCGAGATCACCAACCCACTGTCTGGTGTTGCGTTCATCTATCTGCTGCCAGAGGACACGTTCTATCTGGACCCCGGCGACTACGTGTTCGACGTGTGGGTCCGGTACACGTCCACAGAGAAGCGCTTCCCGGTTGTGCGCAACAGCACTTTCCGCGTTGTGTCTGGTGTCTCCCGCATTCCGCTGCCTTGATGAGGTGCTGATTTGCCTGGCACGGGTTTTGGTCATAACCCCTTCGGGTCCTCCTCGTATGGTGAGTGGGAGTGGAGCCGTTACATCTTCTGGGACCTCATTCCAGAAGACGTCAGGTCCCCGGATGTCGACTACGGTGGGTACCTCGAGCTGTACATGGACGGCATCCGGGGCCCCTTTGACCGGATCCGGATCAAGATCAAAGACCTTCGGGACCTGCGTGACCCGCTCAACATCCGCACACAGTACGACGAGACGACTGTCATTCGCCTGGGCGACGAGATAACGCCTACGGGTCCTCTCGAGCAGCAGGGCATCGATGGTGTCGTGCAGTCGTTCGGTACCTTCAAGAGCGAGACGGCCTCGTTCAACGAGAACGATCGTGGAAAGCTGCTCGAGATCACACGCAGCACGATCTCAACGAACAACCAAACCTACACTATCGCGGCCGTCATCTCACCGAAGTCCGTCGTCACCGAGCCGCTGATCGCCCTGGACACTGGACCTCTGCACTGGGAGATGCGAGCACTGGGAGGGGAAGATCCGGACATCCGCACCTTCCGTGTGGTGTCCGGCGACATTGATGAGGTGTTGGCAGGCTGGCTCCTTGACGACGGCAAGGCCGAGTTCACGATCGCCGATAAGCGACGATTCAATCCACTTGAGAACTCTCTGTATCTCGAGCGCTATGGACGCGACGGAAGCATCAACGGCTCCGGCAACCTCGAGGCTGCTGTTGCACCGTTTTTGTCTGGCGATACGGGAAAGCGCGTCACGATCAAGGGCATGGTCGATTCGGAGCACGACGGCCAGTACCAGATCAGTCGCATCGTGACTGCCAGCGAGGTGGAGCTGATCGACGTTGACGGCAGCACAGCCGTCACGCTCCCTCTGGACGCCGGACCGCTCGAGTGGACGCTGCTTCCGTTTCCCGAGCTGGACGTCACCGCTCCCAAGGACCCTCTGGGCTTCGTTGAACAAGGGGGCGTCGATCTCCGAGGAAACGGCACAACCTTGGAATCGTCCTCGGCCGCATTCACAAGCGACGACGTTGGAAAAATCATCGAGGTCCTCAACTCTGCGCTGGGCAACGATGGCCTCTACGAGATCGTCAGCGTGACGACAGAGAACGAGGTCGAGGCCGATTCTGCGTTCACCGCTGCCGAGACCGACCTCCTCTGGCGCCTACGTGCAGAGACAGCCTTCGGCGACGGCTCAGAGGTACAGATCCACGCACCGACGCTGCTGCAGTACCTGGCACAGGACTTCGGCATCGAGATCGATCGACAGTTCTCGGAGATCCGACAGAGATCCTGGGTGCGCAATGTCAGCCGCTGGGTAGGAAAGAAGGGAACCGCCTACGCCTACGAGTTGCTGTGCGCCATCAGCGGTTTCGATGCCACGACCTCTGCACTCTATCGCATCACAGCCGACTTTCTGGACACAATCCCAACCGAGAGCCTCTTTGACGTGCTGGAGTCTGGTCCTGGCAAGTCGGGCACGGACGGAACACTTAGCCTGTACGGTGGACGTGTTCGTTTCACATCGCCAACGGCGAACTTCGGGGCCACAGACGACGGCCTACACGTGCGGATCCGCAACGCCGCCACTGCGGCCAACAATGCCTACTTCACGATCTCGGACTACATCGACGCGAATACCGTGCAGTTTCGAATTGCGGACACTGTCTCGCTGCCAGACGCCAACAACGGATCGCTGTTGTGGTCTGTCGTCCGCCTCTACGCGGATCTAGCGCCAACGCTGCCACGATACGACCACGTCAATGTCGACCTGCTGAACGCGATCGTCTCATCGAGCGGAACATACACCTTCCGCATCGACAAGTATTGCTGGGAGGACGACTGGTCCTCGGACGTGCCGCTCACCATCATCAACGTGTCTGCGGTATCGACCAACCTCTACGACGTCACCGTCACTCACAACACTGGCGCTCCCGCAACGGGCAGTATCGGATTTGGCACCAACAGTACCGTGAACATCACGGCTGTCACTCCAGGCTCGACAGGCAACCTGATCAGTATCGAGGTGCGAGACCCGTCGCCCTCACCGCTGCGACCGCTCACGGTCAACGTCTTCGGCACCGCCATCACAGTCAACCTTGCCACAGATGCGGGCGGCAACCTGGATCCGTCACAGAACCGTGCGGTGCTCGTGCAGAACGCCATCAACGCGGCCGCAGGCGCTTTGGTCACAGCAGCCGCGACAGGGACCGGAGCGGCACCGCTCGTCAGCGCCGAGCTCCTGCAGTTTCTCACGGGAGGGCAGGATGTGTTCCTGAACGCTCCCGAGGTGGTCGTCAAGGCTGGCAACTGGTTGATCGTTGACGGGAGTGACAATGAATTCTGGCTCGAGACCGTGCCGATAGAAACGGCCACAGGCCCTCCTCCCGAGTACACCTTCCAGATCTACGCTCCCGTGCCTCCTACGACGGGAGACGTGACGCTGCGCTACGCCTGCGAAGTGCTTACAGGCTGCTGGTACTGTCCGGCGTCCTACGTGCGCATCCTAGCCGAGCTGGGTACGCTCGCGGACGAGACTGGCGTTGCCGTCGAGCGCGTATGGGAACGACTGCTTCTCCGCCTGGAAGAGACCACGCCGGCTCATGTGACGTTGGTTGTAGTATACAAGCAGATCCTGGAGGCCACCATCGGCATGACGGCCGAGATCGACCCGGGCTACAGCGCGTTCGAGACGATCTACGCGCCATTCACGGTCTACGCCGACGAGGTGCCGATCGACTTCTACCCGGTCGATACGGTCTTCAGGGCTGAGGTCGACACCCCGTCACCGAAAGCAATTATGCGCGGCGTCGCGACGATGTCGCCTACAGGAAGAGTCGTCTGATGTCCTCGATGTCGAACTATCTGGAGGCACGTCTGTTGGACCACGTACTGCGCAACGCTGCGTACACGTCGCCGACGACGGTCTACGCGGCGCTGTTCACGAGCGATCCCACAGACGCGGATGTCGGAACCGAGGTCTCCGGTGGCAGCTATGCTCGGCAGTCGGTAACATTCGGTGCGGTGGTGAGTGGTGCCACAGACAACAGTGTGACAGTTACGTTTCCGACGGCGACTGCCGACTGGGGTGTGGTGAGTCACGTCGGGATCTACGACGCTGTGTCTGGTGGCAACCTTCTCTTTCATGCTCCCATGACCTCCTCGGAGCAGGTCCTGAACGGTCAGACGTTCTCCTTCCCAAACAACCAGTTGCGCGTCACGATGGACTGACGGAGAGTAGAATATGGCAATCGTTCCCGCAGTGGTTACAGAAGATGCTCGTGTCTACTTTCCGCAGATGCAGGCCGGGCTCGTACCATACAAACTGATCAACTACTTCAAGGTTGGGGAGGGCGGCTGGATCGATCCGGGAGGCGGCGCAGTCGCTCGGACGCCCGTAGACAACCTACGTCGGCTCGACAACTCGCTGCAGGACATTGACGCCATCGTCGACACCACGCGAGCAGCGCTGGACCAGCGCTATCCTGCGGACTCTCAGAACTACTACGGCAAGACTCTCACCATTTCCGACTTCTCCTTCATTTCACCAAACAAGCTCGAGATCAGATGCAATCTCGACTCGGCCGAGTGGCTCGATGATGGATACGGCAACTCGCCAGAGATCTGGGAGATCGGTGTGTTCTGTGACCATCCCGTCGTGGGAGGTCAAAGACTCATGATCGCGTATGGCACCTTCCCCATGCAGACTAAGGTGGCCAACCCGATCCTCAATATCGTTCGCCTCGTGTACTGATTCGAGCTATCGTTGTGACGCGCTGAAGAGCCCACACGCGAGACAGGACTGATTAGCCATGCCAACAGACCTCTACACCGTACCAGAAGACAACATCAGCGTGCGCTACGAAGCCCCGTTGCTGTCCCGCGACATCAACCAGAAGATTGTGTCGGCACTGCCGCATGGAATCTATCGTGGGTTCAAGCTTGGCACCAGTGCGAGCCTCCTCACGGTGAACATCGAAGCGGATTCGGAACACAGCGACAGTGTCGCCACAATCGAAACACTCGACGGGTTTGGCATCTCCGTGAAGGTGTCCGGCGTCGTTCCGATCGATCTCTCGAGCTACACGACAAAGACCGTTGTCATCGCGATGTTTGGTGAGTACGCAGTCGGAAGCGACACGACCGTACACGTCCGTGCATACGAGCTGTCACCGACCGACGAATTCACGATCGCGTCCGAGCTGAACGAGCTGGTCGTACTTGGACAGGTTGTCGTGCCTGCGTCCGGCCTCATCCCGATCGCGAACATAACGCCAGACTATCGATCGAGCTCGTGGGAGAGTGAGGCGCCAGAACGTCTCCAGTGGATCCCGACGCTGAAGGATCCGATGTTCCTCACGGCCGAGGACGGTTACGATCTCGGGCTATCGCGCTACTGGCAAGTCGTGGAGAGCGCCGGAGTTGGCTTCTTCGAGGTAGAAGACGGCGGTGGAACACCGGTGTTCGGGCAGAAGTCCGTATCGATTCGGGTCACGACGTCCCCGTACACTGCATACGCCTACCAGGATGTCGACATCCCCGTCACACCAGGACAGTACTACTACATCCGGCTATACGCCCAACGTGCGGTGACACCGACGATTGGTACTATCAGCATCAAACTGACCTTCGCCGACGCTGACATGGGCGGTTCCACAGATGTGGCATTCCCGATTGACACCTCCGCCTTGGCCACCGGCGGATCGTGGTCGCATGTCAAGTTTGCCGGGAAGGTCGCAAGCACCGGAAACCTGCAATTTTTGCGGAGAGTCTGGATTCATGCGGACGGCATGGGGACTGCGACTGCAAAGGTGTACTTTGACGCACTACAGGTGTATGTCGAAGCACTCCCGGACGACTTTCAGCGCAATGCAGATACGATGCTCGATCGTGTGTGCGCCGAGCGTCTACTTGTCGTACCGGAGACATCGGACCTTGCCGCACCGGGACATGTGTTCAAGATCGTGTCGAATATTATGTCGTTGCTCAGCCACGACAACGGAGAAAAAGATCGGACCTTTGCTACTGGCAACGTTGAGCTCGGCGCGGACCTGGATGGTGTTGGGTACGCTGTCACCCCAAGAGTGACTGCACCAGTAAACACCACAACCACCTACACACTCATGTGGGAGTCCGACCCGTCCGGCGGCGATCCGGTTCTTCGATGGTACGCCAAAGACGACGGCGCGTTCGTTATCACCTACAACGCCAGGTGGGACCACGTGGGTCCAGACTGGAACGAGGACAGCGCCGCACACACAGCACGAAAGTTTGTCTTTGGAGATGATGGCCTGGACGCCTACGAGACGGCTGGCGGGACTGGAACTTGGGGTGACAGCTCCTGGGACAACAGCGTGCTCCCAATGCCGAGCCAGCTCACCAATCTGGGCGATAATGTCAACGGTAGCCCTGCCGAGGGCGCTCTTCCCCGCATCAGTATGACTACCGTCGGCGGGACCTACACACTTGTGATGGAGTCGACCGTCTCGGGAGGTGCAGCATCGCGCATCTACACGGGACCTCTCGGTGAGAGCGTCTTCACATACAACGCCAGGTGGGACGGATCCGCTCTCGACTGGCACGCCGACGTCAACAGCATCAATGCGTGGAAGCTTGCATTGGAGGATGACGGCCTCAACGGTAGAGAACGGACACAGCCGCACACATTAGGGTGGTCAGATACTTCCTGGAGCGGGCTGGCAAGAATTGCCACAGACGGTAGCCTGATCATGGGCTCGTCTCTGGTTAGCTCAGCTTCGCTGGCCGCCAATACCAGACTGAAGCCTGCCATTCGCAGCGGTGACTACACACTACTTCTGGATACAGATGGTGCGCTTGCGACTCAAGCCAAACCACGCATCTACTACGGCGACAACCACGCCCTTGTCATCACTTTCAATGCTCTTTGGGACGGTACCCAGTGGACCTCTGATGATACAGGAGGCGACGACGCCTGGAAGTTCATATTCAACGATAGTGGCTTAAACGGCTACTCAAAATCAGCACCGCCAGCAACGTGGGCTGATTCCTCGTGGGACGCGACTCCACCGCTTCGTCTCAAGACGAACGGACGACTCGATATCGGTGGCAGCCTGATCGCCACCAACGCGCTCGCCGCCATCGCCCGACTCTACTTGTCGGCAAAGAGCGGGACCTACACATTGCTTCTTCACGCGAAGAGTGGAGGTGCTGGTGCCGAGGCACGTCTCTACAACGGTTCCGGTGATGCTCTCGTGGTGACATACAACGCCGAGTGGGATGGCTCCAACTGGAACGCGGACAGCCTCACCGACAACGCTCAAAAGTACTCGTTTGGTGGACTAGGCATCACAACGGAATACAAGGCCTTCGGCACAGCGAGCTGGTCAGACGCTGCCTGGGACAGCACACCAATATCTCCGAACGGCCCCTCGGGCATTGATATCGGCGGCTTCGTCGTTCTCGGCACCGAGTTCAACGATGACACCACAGATGCCCGAAAGGCTCGAATGAGAGCGGACTGGAGTGGCGCCGTGGGCGGGAGAACACTCCTGTTCCGAAGCGAGATCGACACAACAGAGCTGCGCATCTACAACGACCGCATTGGTGCACAGGATGGCGACCTGTGGATCACACAGAACGCCGTCTACGGCACCGGAGGTACTTGGAGCGCGGACGACAGCGTCCGCGATTCCTTCGCTCTGCGTTTCTCCCAGGGCGTCCTGTACCTCGAAAAGAACAATGCGACTGCCGGCACGTGGACGGACACCACTTGGGACGCGACAACCCAGGATCAGCTTCTTTCTGCGTCGACCTTCCGCTCACTGGTGTTCAAGACCTATGACGGATTTTTCGAGTGGGACCCGACCGTCGCTGTCACCTACGGATCAACGTCCGGGAACCCACCGTACAACACCAACCAAAACAACAGGATCTCCGCAAAGAGCATCACGAAATGCTGGGGACAGATCACGATCGTTTCGGGTGCCATCACCAATATACAAGGTCTCAACATCCAGAGCGCATCCATCGCTACTGGCGATCTAGTCATCACGCCGGCCGTTGGCTTCGTTCAAGAAACCGGCTCTGCAAGCACGTCGCCGTCCGGCGCTGTGGCTGGGACGACTTCCACAGTTTCCCAGATGTTTCAGTGCACGTCCTTTGGCACAACGTCATTCACAATTCGAGTGTACGAAACATCAACAGTGGCAGGCCAGGGTGCCGTGACGTTGAACGGTGGCAGCGTGTCGACCGTCATCCGCTTCATTGTCGTCGCCCCTCAGGGATTCAGCGCATAGGGTTTTGACATGCCAATCACCCGCATCACAACGACCACACAGACCACAGCATACGAGCTCGACGTTACCGTGTCGGGGCTCACGCTCTCGATCGCCGAGACACACCTGGATCACTATGGCAACGAATTCGTTGTCGAGGCGGCCGATCATCTGGTCACAGTCGACGACAATGAACGCACCGTTGTGACAGTCCACATCTGCCACGAGATCGACTCCGACGAGGTTGTCTTCCTTGTCGATGAGTACTTGCTAGGGGTCGAACTGCCATACGATTTTCTTCGTCCCGATAGTCCCTACATAGGACTTTACGATCACGTGTGCACACTTCTAGTGCCACCAGGGACCGAGGACTTGAACACTCTGGAACTCGAAGTGCGTACTGTACAGAAAGCCACGACTGGGGAGTGAAATGGCCACAGCACGAACAACCAGAGACATCTCGACCGTTTCCAGTGAGCGTCAAAAGGCACGAGACAAGCACACCGCGAAGAAAAACGCGGACGACAGACGAGCCGCAATCGGAAACAAGGCCTTTGCGTCCATGTCCAGACCCGAAAAAGATGACCTGCTTTTCCTGCTATGTCTCGAGCACGGCATCCTGCCGAAGGAGACTGAGTGATGGCTGTACGACTCACGTTCAAGGCCGAGTTCTCGATCTCCAGCACCATGGCTGACGAGAAAGATCTCGGGAATGGTGAGTATCAGGTACGCACTGATTCCATGAACGAGGGCGGCACGTGGAGAACGCGCGTTGCAGACGGGGCAACTGATCAACAGATCAACCTCGACAACATCGCGGACGCCAAGTGGCTCTACCTTCGGATCACTCCTGTAGTGGAGACAGACCCGTCACCCACACTAAGCATCAAGCTCGACGCGGTGGGAAACACGCCCATCTCGCTGACATCGCCGACCGACAAGAAGGAAGGCATGATGATGCTCACCACTACCGGACTTTCTGCCCTGTACGTCTCGAACGCTTCGGGCTATGCTGTGGACTTGACTGTGTCAGTCGCAGGTGACTGAGCAGATAGGACCCATCGGTATAGGCTCTCACAGGAGGACGACATGCTTGTTACCGTGACCAACACCAGTGGCGCAATTCTCAACCTCCCGGCCACGCGCGCCAACACTCGAGACTTCACCGGCATCGCTGGCTACACGGCCACCGGTGGCGATCTTCTTCGCGAGTTGCCGCACCCGTTCGGCCTGACTGGCGAGATTGCCGTGGCCGGCAACGTTCAGCGCTCGATGCACGAGCAGGACTTCCGTCGTGGCCAGTGGTTCGACGTGCACGACCCGGCCCAGCAGTGGGATCACATGATCCAGAAGGGCTACGTGACGTTTGCCATTGCGGCCGAGACTGACTCTCAGGACGCCGAGGACGCCTTCATCGGCACGATCTGATCCACGTGGACCAGGGAGACCGACAATGGCGTCATTCGTCCTGAAACCCTGCAAGGTGCGGGGCAGCAAGATTGTGCAGGATCGCGCTCAGGAAACCATCGAGGTGGACTGGAACGAACTGCGCAGACTCCTTGCACCGACGAGCAGCCCGCAGTCCTTGCGTGTCCTCGCGCAGGCTCAAACGGGCGCTTTTGTCGGTCTTCTGCGCTCTGGCAGGTTTCTCACCAACTTTCTACTGGTGAATCCAGATCAGAGCGGCAACATCAGCACGCAGCTTCACCAGAATCCGTACTTTGCGGATCGCATCGAGCGCGTCTACCACATCGTCGAAGCCGATCTGGACTCATCGTTCCTCGAGATGACCTGAAATGGCCCTCATCTCCTTCGGCGACGACAACGTAGCAACACTCTCCGAGGCCCGCGGAGACCTCATCATCACGCCTCTGGATGACGAGGGCAACCTGATCCCTCTGGCCAGTTTCACCTTTCAGTACTTCCCCGAGGAGATCAGCGACGACAAAGACATCAACATGCAGACAAAGGAGCTCGCGGGCGGGTCCCTTCCGATCTACCAATTCATCAGTGCGGGCGAAAGAACGATCTCATTCACGGCCATGTTCTCCTCGGACGTGGATCATGTTTCTCAAGCAGCCGCTAGCAGCTCTTTTCTGTTCTCCGTCACGGCGAGAGACAACTACGAGCGCGTGAAAGAAGCAGGCCTCGAGCGGCGCAACATCGACGCACGAACAGCCATCACGAACTTGCGCGCTTTTATGCTGCCCCGCTACATGACACAAGCCGAAGGCGCCGCCGAGACAAAGCCGCCGCCGAGGTTGAGGCTCTTCATCCCAGGTTCTGGCATCGGCGTTACTGGTGGCATCAGCGAGGCCGGTCACGGCCCTGATGCTATGTTCTGTGTGATGACGCAATGCAACGTCACGTACCACAAGTTCTTCCCGTCTGGGTTTCCGCGCCTTGTATCCGTGGATCTCTCCTTCGCGCAGGTACCGCAATTGGGTAACCGGATCAAGTTCCCGAACTCAATGCTGGCATACGACTCTTCCAGTCTTGCGACACACTTCTCGCTCATTCACCAAGCCGGCGGTGCATTGCCCTCAGACGCCAGCTTCCTGCCATACACATTGCAGCCCAGAAAGAAAGTGGGACAGTAGCATGAACGGCAACGACCACGACGAGGAACTCACGTTCTTCTGCCTACCGATGAAAACGTATCGACAGCTGTCGATCATCGCCAGAAAGAAGCAGAGGACAGTCTCTCAACTTATTGCAGGCGCTCTTCAACGAGAGATACTAGAATACGAGTCGTCGGTGGATAGTGTATCGAGAGCCGACAGAGAAAAGCCTGCATAGGAGACAGACATGCCGTTTCCCACAGGATGGCCCCCGAGACCCGCCAGCGGACGTCGATCCGTTCGTGTGTTCATCACTGGCACCACGGCGTCGAACTACCACGAGAATGCCTATCTCTTCTCGCAGCTCACCGGCGCCGTGACCATCGACCCCACAATCTTCGTCGAGACAGGTGAGCGCGGGCAGACGGCACTCAGCTCCTTCGAAAAAGGCGCGACGCCTCTTGGTGGAGGACGTAACCCCCACGACGCTGTGCAGACGTTCCAGAACATCTCACCACCGCTCGGCGACCAGGCACCTCCGATCCCGATGGCCTGGATCCAGACGCTCAAGATCCGCAATCAGGGAGGAGCCGGCGAGGACCTGGACTTCACGTTTGACGGAGTGAATCAGCAGGGGTTTGTCGGAGGCGGAGAGATCTCCTTCTACCGGAACCGTTTCGAGGCGGGCATCGCCGTGCGTATTGACGGCGACGAGGCCACCGGCAGCATCACGACGGTACCGGTTGCCAGTCTCATTGACGGCGAGACTGTGGTGATCGACGATGGCAGTCCGGCAAGCCCGCACACCTTCGAGTTCGACGACGACGACTCCGTGGTGGAAACGGCTACGCTGCGCAAGGTGGATCTCACAGGACTCGTGACCGACGACGACGTAAGGGATGCGCTCATCCAAGCCATCAACAACACGCCAGATTTCGGCATCACTGCGTCAGACGGAGGAGCTGCAACCGTAGACCTCTTGGGTGGAACGGGAGCCGCTGCAAACGTGGCCATTACGGACACAGTCGCCAACGTCGGCTTCACCACCACAGGTATGGCTGGCGGTACAGGAACCGCTGTCACATTTGTCATCGAAGGCTGGTAGTCATCATCAGCGATCAGAACGCAGCCCACCGGAGGCAGCATGAGTATCCAGTACGGCAACTCTCGGCTACCAGACACGTCACTGTGCAGACGCAACACGAGACGCATGGCGCAGGGGATGAAAGCCATCCTCGAGAGCCAGACGCATAAACGTGTGCCCGTGCGTATCGAGGAGTCCGATCTCGGTGCAGATGTCACCGTTGGACCCTTCCGCGACAAGACGTTCACCGTACAGCTCTGGTTCAGCCCCGAGCGACGAGCGGTCGACGCACGTGCGTGCCTGAAAGAGGGTCGGAAGAAGAGCTGTCGGACGCTACGTGATGTGCCCGTTGACGCACTCACGTCGCCGGCGGCTCTGTTCCCTTGGCTAAACGAGCGACTGCGACATCACGACTCCGACGAGCACGTGGCCCGGCTGATCGCCGAGACGCCCACGCCTCGAGACGACGAGCGGTCGTTTCGACGACAGCTGCGCGAGTTCCGAGAGCGAGAGTTTCCCGTCACGCGCTACACGGCACAGATGTTCGGCGTTGAGTCCCTACTGGACAAGGACGACGAGGTGCAGGGCCGCTGGTACGAGGGGACGCCGATGATGACACCGGCTCACATTCCCCCCGCGGCCATGTTCACCAGCGTCGAGAACAAGCAGAAGGTACAGGTCGTCCTGGTAGCCAAGCTCAACACCGACTGGATCTACGATCCACGAGGTGGGACGCGGCAGCACTTCATGGGTCGGGTACAGGATGAGTTCGCCCTGTATCGGTCCCCGGAAGCCAAGCGCTACATGGTGGCGGCCAACGGTATGATGCGGCGTTTCCTGATCGGCGGCGAGTACCGATTGGCCATCGACACGGTGCACAGCGACCCGAACGGTACGCTGACCGTCTACATCTCGTCCTACGCTCCAGGCGACGCGACGCACCCGGCTCTCAAGCGGGCTGCCATCACGGCGCTGCAGGACATGATGCGCCAGGTCGCCACAAAGGGCGACGTCTACAACAAACTGATCTTCGGCACCAAGGGAGGAACGACACTACCTCCGATCGCGGCCATGATCGAGGCCGACTGGCGCAACGATCGTCTCAAGTTCTACGAGTCCATCGAGGGCCAGGACGAGATCACGATCACGGAGGCCGATGCGTGGATGAAACACTGCATCGCCAAGGTCTACGCCAAGCACCAGGACCTTTCTCGAGCGTTTGCCATCTGTACGGCACAGGGGCAGAAGACCGGCTACTACAAGAAAGGCACCAAGGATCCGACGAAAAAGGGCAAGACTCGAGCACGTAGCAAGGCGGCGCAGAAGGGCCACCGCGACGTGCTCAAGTCCTACGAGCAGGCCAAAGTGGCTGCCCGCAAGCTACGGCGTCGCGCGAGAGGTATGCGACGCTGATCTCACTACACAATGAGGAGTGTACACAGTGGAGCGATTTGAACCGAAGCAGCGCGTGTACGAGTACGAGCTGGACTACCCGAAGTGGTCTGCCGAGGAGAGACAACAGCGTGTCTCAGACACGTGGGAATGGCTCGACGACGGTGTGCGCGCAATCAACCAGATGGTGTGGCTACGCACCGACGGTGTGACGCGCATCCGGCCCAGCGGAATCATCATACCGGAGAGTGAAGCAGAGTTCTTTGCACACTCACGACCAAAGATGAGAGCCTGGGGAACGGTACTCTCGGCGCAGGAGGACTCTGGCCTGAAGCCCGGAGACCGGATAGTGTATCTACGAGAGTGGTTCTTGTGGTTCCAGAAGAACCGAGATGACGGCAGCTACTTTGGTTGCATTCACGAGGAACACATCGACTTTGTCGATACCGTCGATCTGGAGTGAGAGTATGAGCGTGCACCTCGACCTGCTGGAAAGTGTGCTCGACTTGATCGAGGCAAGCCGCTTCCCGAAGCGCCGATCCCCTATCGGAAAGAAGAGCACCAAAGGCTCCGAGAAGGGATACATGCACAACTACGAGCGCAAGAACGACGCCTCGCACAACCCGTTCTCGAATGCCTCGAGCATTGGTCCTGGACCGCGTGGCCGATCCCGCAGCGAGACGGGCATATGGGACTGCCGGAAAATCGGTAAGTACCGACAACGCTGCACGCACAAAGAGACCGGCCGCAAGATCACGGTGCGCGTCAAAGAAGGCTGGAAGAAGGACTACAACAGGGAGTACCGAGAGCGTGGATTCCCGCGCACGGTGGGAGGCAAGCAGCTGGTCAGCCCCAAACGGGCCGAGCGGCTGGACGCGCCGCCCGAGGAGCGGAAAGAGCCAGAAGGTCGCAAGCCGCACGGGAAGCGCAAGAGCAAAGAGGCTCGGCGCCAGAAAGCTCGTCACCTCAAGCAGAAAATGCAGAACGTGCCTGCTGGTGGGAAGAAGACGAGCAGGAAACGAGGTGGTGGTCGCAAGCGCAAGCAGCTCGCGACCGGTACCCAGGGCAGCCTCCCGATGGAGTCCGTGAGCGTGCACGAGCAGCTGCTTCAAGAGCGCAAGGGCCAGCCGGCCTA
>Ga0180437_10006732_pt1 | contig 15193 bp, 8 predicted proteins | sample SS_ome_4_FD_132410 | JGI IMG/M metagenome (GOLD analysis project Ga0180437, IMG submission 132410) | Hypersaline lake sediment archaeal communities from the Salton Sea, California, USA - SS_3_D_1 metaG | ecosystem: Environmental > Aquatic > Non-marine Saline and Alkaline > Hypersaline > Sediment...
CGGAGGGGCAGACCACCGTGCCGAGTCGGGTCTGCGCGAGGTCCCACAGCGCGGCGTTGAACCACCAGGGATCCGCGTCGGGCCGCCGGTCCAGGTTCGGCTTGATCTGCTTCTGCAGCGCCTCTTGCTCCATGTACGGCAAGAGGAAGACCAGCACGCCCACGCACTGGCCGTCGCCGGAGGCCGGAGGATTGCCGAGTTTTTCGAAGAATTCCGGCCCGTAGTATCCCGGCGGAAACCTCTGCAGGGCGCTCTCGTAGTTCTGCGCGGCCAGCCCGAGTTGCCGCAGGCGGCTGGCGCAGGTTGCCTGCCGGGCGCTTTCGCGGGCGGCCTGAACCGCGGGCAGCAGCAGGGCGATCAGGATGCCGATGATGGCCACGACCACCAGCAGTTCGACCAGGGTGAAGCCGCACGGACCCTGGCCGAAGCCCCCGCTCCCGAGGTCTCGGCCGACTGCGACCCGAGATTCGGGCACGTCCTGCGTCATTATCCCCTCCGGAAGGTCGCCGACAGGCCGCCGGACCGCATCTTCAACGCGGTGCCCCCGCAATCCGGCAGGTCGCCATCTGCCAAAGGAACCATACTGCAGCTTACCCAACAAGCTTCGATGTGTCAAATGCTCGCGCCTCTCGCCCCGGGCGTCTTGCCGGCGGAAAACGGAAAAAAACCGACCGGCTCCATGATAGAAACGCAAAACAGCCGGTTTGACCGCCAACGGACCCATGTACGACGGGCCTCCGAGCCCGTCGATTGACGGCCGTTACCTGGTGCGTCGACGGCTTCGCAGAGCCGTCGTACCTCTCTTAAGGAGCCCACAGGCGAACTTCTGTTTCCGCCTGGTTTCGCCAGATCCTAATCACGCTCCGATCCGTCTCTGGACGCTCTCGAAGCTGATCCAAGAAGTCTCGGACATTGTCAACGTCTCCGTCGACCTTGAGGATGACGTCGTTGGGCTTCAGCCCCAGCCGGGCCGCCTCCGAACCGGGCTTGACCTCCAGGACCAGCACGCCGCGGATCGCACCCAGGCCCGTGGCCGACATTTCACCTTCGGTCTGCATGTTCTTCAGCACGGCGCCCTTGAAGCGGGTTTTCATGCTTTTCTTGTGCGGCGAGGCCACCTTGCTCTGTCCCCAGCCGCGGTTGACGATCCGTGCCGCTTCGGGCGAACCGGGCAGGATCGGCGCGCGGGCGATTCGCTTCAGCCGCGGCGAAAGGACCCCGAAACCCTCCGTGGGGAAGTTCTCGAAGCCCAACTTCAACGCGGGCGAGCCTTCTTTGACGCGGTAGTCGCCCCGGGCCGGATCGACGAACTGCGCGTCGCCGCAAAGCGAGCGGTGGTCGACGCCGCTGGCCTTCTGCAGCTCGCCGGCCGGGCCCAAGGGGCCGCCGTCGACGTGCAGCAGGTTCTCGTCGATCTGCGTGCCGTACTGCCCGCTGCGCATTCCGGCCGGCGCATAAGGGGCAAACACGATATTGCGGCGAAAGGTGGTGTCGCAGTCGGGGTACCAGACGTGCGGGTGGAACGTGTTGTCGACCATCACATTGTTCTCCACCACGCGGTGGAACCCTTCCCGCAGCTTGATGCCGCCGCTGAGGCAGAGATTGTTCAAGAGGTGGTAGTTGCTCGACCCGTCGTCCAGGTCGATGTCCCAACCCAGATCGCAGCGCCAGCGGTTGTTGCGCAGCACGGTCGTCTTGCGGGCGTCCCACCTGGCCATGTCGGGTTTCAATTGGCGCCACACGACGGTTTGACCGCGGTTGGGGTGCCAGAAGCGGTCGCGGCCCCAGGAGTTGAACGAGCCGTGGTCGCCGGTCTCCTTGACCGTGTCGAAGACGTCGCACATCGTGATCAGGTGCCCGCCGAACGCCCCGTCGCAGATGTTGATTCCCGCCCGCGGCACGTCGTAGATGCTGCAGTGGCTGATCGTAATCTCTTCGGCCATACAGATATTCACGCCGGCGGTCTGCTTTTCGAAACGGCCGTTGAGCGTCAGCAGACAATCGTGCACGCGGCACCGGGCCGGATAGTTCTCGGTTTTCGGCCCGGGCGTCTGGTCCATTTGTTCGAGGGCTTGCGTCTGGTGGTATTCGAACAGCGGCGAGCGCAGCGCGCCGGGATCGCCCACGAAACAGATCGAGCTGGCCCCCGCCTCGGTGATGTGGCAGCCGACGATCTCGATCCGCCGGTTGTATTGGTCCACGAAGACGGCGTTGCTGCCCACCCGGACGATGTTGAGGTCCTCGAGCCGGCAGTCTTCGGCGCCGTGGAAGAACACGGCCCCGCCCCGCCAGGTCGTCCAATCGCTGCGCAACAGCGGCTCTTTGTTTTTCATAAACGTACGGGCCGCGTGGGTCAGCGTGAGGCCTTCGAGTCGAATGAAGCAGACCGGCTTCTGCGGCGAACCGCGAAACTCCACGAGTTGCTCCAGCCGCACGGCCTCGATGGTGGCCCGATTCGGATCGACCCCGTCGGGCGGATAGAAGTACAGGACGCTCTTCCTCCTATCGAAGAACCATTCGCCCGGGACGTCGAGTTCTTCGAAGACGTTTTCCACGAAGCGGTGCTGGCCGTGCGGCGCCGACCGGCGGTTGTTCTGCCAGCCGCCCTCGTATTGCACCTCTCCGCTCTCGTCCTTGCCGGTGATCAGGTAGTGCATATCGCCCCAATGGGAGCGATGCATGGCGTGGAAATAGCCGCCCCGGGGATCTTTCCAGCGGGCCGCCCGCTGGGGGCTGATGCAGTCGGCGCTGTACCCGCCGAAGTATTGGGCCTGCGGGTCGAAGTTCGGATAGCGGGCCATGTGCTGCCGCTGCCCGTTGCAGAAGAGCTGATCGGTGGTGAATCCGGCCGGCATCTTCGCCTGCATGATGCCGTCGCGGTACGCCGTCCACTTCACCTCCAGCTTCAGCCCGCCGCTGATCACCGGCGTTTCGTTCGCAAAGGCCGCGTAGACGACCGGGGCGTCCTTGGCGCCCGAATCTTGCGGCGTGAAGACGACCGGCTCGCTCAGGTAGTAGACGCCGCCGCGAAGATAGACGGTGATCGGCTCGCCGCGGATCTGGCGGGCCGCGTCGTGGGCCCGGGCGATGGTGGCCAGCGGCCGGGCTTTCGTGCCCGGATTGCCGTCGTCGCCGCTCGACGAGACGTAAAGCTCGGCGGCAAACGCCGGGCATACCCCCAGCGCGACGAACAGACAGGCGGCAGAAAGTCGTGGGATGGGCATCGGTGTCTCCGTCAAAGGCCGCAACGCCAAACTCTGGCGAGTTCGGCTACTGATCTGCTGGACTCCTATTGCGCGGCCGCCTTCTGCTTGCGCGGCTTGGCCTGTTGTTTCTGCTGGTATCGCTTGATCAACTCGGTCGCCTTTTCGGTGACGGCCAGCTTCTCGGCCAGGACCGATTTCAACTCCGTGTAAACGGGGCGGACCGTTGGGCTCAGCTTCTCCAGGTCCAGCGGGCTTTGCTCGCCGAAATCGTCGACCACGTGATAGAACCGCCCGTCGGCGTAGAGCTTGTAGAGCCGGTTGCGGGTATGCTGGCTTTCGCTGCCGCGCCGGCCGTTGCGCTCGTACCAGCAGTAAATCCAGCTCCGGCCCGTAAAGGGCTCGCCGCGCAACAGCCGGGCGAAACTGGTGCCGTCGCTGCGGATGGCGGCGGGGATTTCGGCCCCGGCCACTTCGGCCATGGTGGGCAGCATGTCGCTGAAGTCGATCAGCGTCTGCGAGACCTCGCCGGCCGGAACCACGCCCGGCCAACTGGCGATCAGCGGCACGTGGGTGCCGTTGTCTCGCGTGCTCCCCTTGCCGCCCCGGATGGCCACCTCCCCGAGCATCGAGGTAATTCCCGTATAGGTGCCGTTGTCGCCGGTGAACAGCAGCAGGGTATTCTCGCGGATGCCCAGCGCGTCGAGCTTGTCGGCGACCTTGCCCGCCAGCTTGTCGGTGTAGGCGACCATGTCGCCGAAGTACTTCATCTCCCCGATTCCCTTCTTGCCCGGCGAGGTCTTGTCGTAATCGGGGCTGTCGGGCGTGGGCTCGAAGGGCCAGTGGGGGAGGATCATCGGATAGTAGGCCAGGAAGGGCCCGTCTTGGTGGCGCTCGATGAAGTCGCACAGATAATCGCTGACCAGGTCGGGGCCGTACTCGCCCTGGTCGTAGTCGACTTGTCTGCCGTTGATCTCCAGTCCGGGGTTCACGTAGCGTCCGGGCCGCCGCGTGAGCTGCCAGAGGCAGTATTCATCGAAGCCGAAATGCTTGGGTCCCTCGAAGCCGCCGCCCAGCTGCCACTTGCCCGCGATGCACGTGGCGTAGCCCGCCGCCTTGAGCACGTGGGCGAACGTCTTGGCCCGGGGATCGAGCAGCCCGAAGCGGAGGTAGTTGCGGTTGTTGTAGATGCCGGTCATGATCTGCACCCGCGAAGGCGTGCAGATGGGTTGCGAATGGCAGTGCTGGAAGCGCGTGCCGCCGCGGGCCAGGGCGTCCAGCCGCGGCGTCCGGTAGGTGGTGCTGCCGTTGCAGGAGAGGCATTCGTAGCCCAGGTCGTCGGCCATGATCAGCACGATGTTCGGGCGGGTCGTTTCCGCGGCGGCGGCAGCGGTGCAGCCGGCCGCCAGCACAACAAGAAGCAAACAAGTGGGAGTCTTCATCGTGTCACCTTTTCAAGTGCAAATTGTGTTATAAAGCCGCGACCGTTGGTCGCGACCCGTAGCGTGATCCCGCGGTCTTGCCGTTGTTCTGGCCGTTGTGTGCATCGGTCGCGACCACCGATCGCGGCTTTATAGAGAACTATGGTTTCTTCTGCTTCTCCAGTTCCTGTTGCCACCATTGTTGCACCTTCTGTCGCGCCTCGGCCGAGGTGAAGCGAAAGCCGTCGATACCCCAACGCATCAGCAGCGCCTCGGGCATGGCTTTCAGACCAAACTCCGAGTGGCCTTGCCCGTAGCGTTTCAACAGCAGGCCGGCGGCCGTCGCCCCCAACTCGGGATCGCTGGGACGGCCCGCCACCAAAGCCCCGCGCTGATCGACCTGTCCGGCCAGCCAGGCATCGACCTCGGGCCAGGGGTCGCGGCCGGCGATCGACAGGGCGGCCAGCCAATGGAGTTCGTAGGGGGCCAGCGACGTGGGCGGAAGAAAGCGGCCTTCGCCGAGGGCCTTCAACAGGCCCGGCGCCGCCGACTTGGTGCCCTCGGTGGCCAGCAGCGCGCAGAGCATGCCGAACCGGCTGGGGCGTCCTCCGTTGCGGGTGTGCGGGAAGGTCATCACCGGCGGCGGCGGCAGCGGCCCGTCCTCGACCGCGTGGAAATACTGGCCGGCAAAACGGGAAAGCTCCTCCGGATCGAGCTGCTCCAGCATGATCAGCTCGCGCTGGCTTAGCAGCCGCTTCTCGGCCAGGACGCGATCGAAGGTCCGGCGGCTGATGGCCGCCAAGCGATCGCGCTGGTCGGTCTGGACCTGGATCTTGTACTCCAGCCGCCGCCGCGGCGTGGGTAGGTTGACCAGATGGAAAAACGCGCTGGGCTGGTGCGGATGCGGAAACGCCACGCCCACCGGATAGTCGCCCGGCGCGAGATTGTTGCCGCTGACGCAATGGGCCACCTTGTCGTCGATGCGATCGAAGTGGCTGGGGCGCATGGCCCCCATGCCCCGGCTGGGTACGCCGACCAGCAGATGCTGCTCGCCCTCGTGACGCCTCGCCCGCCAATACTCGGCCACCATCGCCGGCCGCGTCATTTCCAGCAGCTTTCTCAGCTGGACCGAGGTCTCCGTATCCACCCCCTCGGCCAACCGGGACTCCAGGGCCTGTTTGACCCGCGGCAGCTGCTCGTCCTGGAACAACAGCCACCGCAAACGCCGCAATGCTCCCAGCCGCACACCGTACGAATCGTCTTCCAGCTGCTGCATGATCCGATCGATTTGCTCGGGCGAGATCTGCTCGGCCGCCTCGGGCGGGACCTCGGGCAGCCGGCGGTGCCAGCGTTCGAGATGCCAGCGGACCTCGAACGACACGTCCGGCCGTACCAGCACCCGTTGAAACTCGGCCGAGAGGATCCGGCCCAATTCCGGCCGGGCCACCAGCTCCTCCAGCCGGTCGGCGGCCCGACGCCGCACCTCAAACCGGTCGCTGTCGAGTTCTCCGATCAAGCAGGCCACTTCCTGGCGCAACGCGTCGTGATCTCCCTCAACCGACGGGGCGTCGGCCGCGGCCGCCGATGCGGTCATCCCGATCAGCCCGATCGAAAGCAGCAACAGCCAGAACCTGCCGTAGCCGAAGTCGCCAGACTTGGGCCGCTTCGCCGGGAGGGCCAAATTCCGGCGAATTCGGCTACCGCGATCCTTCGCAGCGACGCACGGCATGGCAGTGGAAATCGACATAGGTCAATTGTCGTCGTCGGGGCGGGCGGTTGGTGGATGCTTCGGTTGGGACATTGTCCGGCCGCACCTTATTGTACCACGATCGGGCCCTCCCTGCTGTACGGCCGCCACAACCCGCCCCATCGCACCCGGTCGACCCCGAAAACGACCCTGCGGTGCAATACCCTCCGAGCAGGGAAACTGCTATGCTTACTGATGTAGTTTCGATTTTTTGGAAGAAGACTATCATGCCACGAGTCGTTACTTCTCCGCCCGAGGCGCCGCCCTTTCCCGACGGCGCCAAGCCCGGCGGTTGGTGGCACGAGTCGGCCGAGGCCGGGCAGGTGGTCTGCGACGTGTGTCCTCGGGCCTGCGTATTAAAGCTGGGAAAGCGGGGGTTCTGTTTCGTTCGGGAAAACCGCGACGGGCAGGTCGTCTCGACAACCTACGGACGCAGTACCGGATTCTGCGTCGACCCGATCGAGAAGAAACCACTCAACCAGTTCTATCCCGGCACGGCGGTGCTTTCGTTCGGCACGGCCGGCTGCAACCTCGGCTGCCAGTTCTGCCAGAACTGGACCATGTCCCGCTCGCGCGACGTCGACGCCGCCTGCGAGCTGGCCGATCCGGAGACCATCGCCACGGCCGCCCGAGAACTCGGATGCCGCAGCGTGGCCTTCACCTACAACGACCCGATCATCTGGACCGAATACGCCATCGATACGGCCCGAGCCTGTCACGACCAGGGAGTGAAGACGGTCGCCGTCACCTCCGGCTACATCCAGCCGGTCGCCCGGGAGGCCTTCTACCGGGAAATGGACGCCGCCAACGTCGATCTGAAGGCGTTCACCGAGGAGTTTTACCGCGACCTGACGGGCGGGCACCTGGAGCCGGTGCTCGATACCCTGCGGTGGCTGGCCCGCGAGACCGACACCTGGGTCGAGATCACCAACCTGATCATTCCGAGGGCGAACGATTCGTTGGACGAAATCGAGCAGATGTGCCGGTGGATCGTCGAGCAGATGGGGCCCGATGTGCCGGTTCACTTCTCGGCGTTTCACCCCGATTTCAAGCTGATGGACCGTCCGGCCACGCCGGTGCAGACGCTGATTGCGGCCCACGAGGTTGCCCGACGGGTCGGCTTGAGGTACGTTTACACGGGTAATGTCAGCGACCGGGCTCACCAGAGCACGTATTGTCCCGGCTGCGGTCGGGTAGTGATCGAGCGCGACGGGTACGCGTTGGGCGTGTACCAGGTGCGGGAGGGTCGTTGCGGACATTGCGGGGAGCCGATCGCCGGCCGTTACGACGAGTCGCCGGGCCAGTGGGGCGGCCGTCGGATGCCGGTGCGGATCGCCGCCTACGCCCGACCCAAGGCTACGACCCCGGACCCTCACAATCCCGTTTCCGGAGAGGAGACCAAGGTGGAAAGCCAACCTGCCAATCAACCCCCCACGGCCCCGGCCAACACGGTGCGACCCGAACTGACCGATCAGCAAGAGGCGTCGGTCTTTGAGGCGGCCGGCCGGCGGGTGGCGGCTGCGGTCTGTGCCCAACCGCCGGAGGCCATGGACGCGGCCCTGGCCGAGATGGCCAAGACGCCCGTCTACGGCGCGTTCGTCAGCCTCAAGCGCGGCGGCCAGTTGCGAAGCTGTTGCGGCTTCATGGGCGAGTCGATTCCGCTGTCGGAGGCCTTGGACCGCGCGGCGGTGCGCACGGCCACCGAAGATCCCCGCTTTCCACCCATCTCGCCCACCGAATTGGATCACCTCGACATGGAGGTCTGGCTGCTCTGGGGGCTGCAGCCGGTTACCGCCCGGGGCGACGACCGGGTCAAGGCGGTCACCATCGGCAAGCACGGCCTGCAAATCGCCCGGGGTCCGGCCCGCGGGCTGCTGCTGCCTGGGGTCGCCGTGGATCACAATCTGGACGCCAAGGCCTTCTTGAAGCAGGTGTGTCTGAAGGCGGGCCTGCCGCCCGACGCCTGGCGACAGGACGAAACCAGCCTCTGGACGTTCGAGGGTCACGCGATCCGCGGGCAACTCGGCTCGACGACCGGCGGCGGTGAAGCGACCGCCACACGGGAAGCGCTGGTCGGTGGGCCCAGCGAGGCCGAGGTGAAGACGCTGGCCGATTTTTCGCGGGCCAACGTCCAGGCCTTGGTTCAGGGCGCCACCGCCCTTTCCTATATGCCGGGCGTTTTCGACGGCGGCGTGAACGGCCTGGCGCTGACCATGGGCGAGGTGGGTAGCCCGGAGCGCATCGAGTGCAGCCGGCTTTCGATCCGCCCGGAGATCCCGCTGCAGACCACGTTGTACAGCCTCAGCCAGGCGACCGCGCGGGCTCTGCAGATGCAGCGCACTCCGCCGACGAACTTGCCGTCGATGCCGTTTGGCCTCAGCGTGCTGCGCGACCCGGCCATGCACGGCGCGGCGGCTGAGCCGGAGTTGGGTGGGATCGATCCGCAGCGGCGCGCGGTGCTGCTGATGGACCCGTCGCGTTCGGCCTGGGTCTACGATCCGCAGAAAAAGCCCGAGGAGTTGTTCGAGGAAGCGGTCGAGCTGGGTGGTTTCAAGGACCTGGCCCGGGCCAGCGTGATCAGCCTGTCGGTGGTCTCGACCGAGCCGCGGGTGGCGATCGCCCACGTGCCGCGTCCGCAATCGGGACCCGAAGTCCGCCCGGCCGCCGTGGCCGGGGCCTTCTACCCGGGCACGTCCGACCAGATCGACCAAGAGCTGGACGAGATGTTTCCCAAGAAGAAGCCCAAGGCGGCGGTGTGGCCGGCGGCGATGGTGCCGCACGCGGGTTGGAGATACTCGGGCGCGTTGGCGGCCGACGTGCTCAGCCGCGTAAAGATCCCCGAGCAGGTGATCGTCTTGTGTCCGAAGCACCGCCCCGGCGGCAGCGAATGGGCCGTGGCCCCGCACCGCACCTGGCAATTGCCGGGACGGGAAGTGGCGTCGGATCTCGAGTTGGCCGGGCAGTTGGCCGACGCGGTCACCGGGCTGGATCTGGACGCGGTGGCCCATCGCCAGGAGCACGCCATCGAAGTGCACTTGCCGCTGCTGGCCCGGCTGGCGCCGGAGGCCCGCGTGGTGGGCATCACCATCGGCGGTGGCGAGTTGGCCAGCGTGCAGCGGTTCGCCCAGCAGATGGCCGAGGTGCTGCGCGACCTGAAGCCTCGCCCGCTGCTGGTCATCTCCAGCGACATGAACCACTTCGCCGACGACGCCGAAACCCGACGGCTGGACCGCATGGCGCTGGACGCCATGGAGTCGCTCGATCCGCAACGGCTCTACGAAACGGTCCGCGAGAACCGGATCAGCATGTGCGGCGCCTTGCCGGCGGTGATCGTGATGGAGACGCTGCGGCAGTGGGATTGCCTGACCCGTTGCCAGTCGGTCGGCTACAGCACCAGCGCCGACGCCGGCGGCGATACGGACCGCGTGGTCGGCTACGCGGGAATGTTGCTGGGATAGACGCGGGCGGCAGAAGAAGCGGGTGCCACGGCACTGCGTTCCGCGAGAACGTGTTCTGAAACAGGTACGACGGCTCTCCGAAGCCGTCGATGCGCCGGACAACGGCCGAAAATCGACGGGCTCGGAATTCCGTCGTACCAGCCGGTCGTGAGGCGGCCCCAACCCAAATCCCACCCCGTCCTCTCCGCCGCCGGGATGAAATACGGGGGGAACGCGGTGTAGGGTAGTACCCAAACCGATCTTCCACCGGCACAGGGCCGGTGGGGCAAAAGCGCAAGCGGCGCTGTCCAATTAGTTCCCGTGGCGGAAAGCGATTCGTTTAGCCGCCGCGGCCACGCGGCGTTGTCGGTTGCCGAGTTTTCTGCGGTTTTTGCCGCGTGGCCGCGGCGGCTAAACAGCCAGCGTGTCAAAAAGGCCACCTTCCGCAAAAGAAACCAATGGGGCCGTTTGCGACAGCCGCCTACTTCAACCGAATCGTCACAAACGCGGTTTCGGTCGAAGGTGGCGTGGTGGGCAGCAAGAGATTGGCCGACCCTTGGCGCCCCAGAAGCAGCACGTTGGCCTGGGCGTCGAGGGTGAACTGCCCCAGGGGGACGTTGGCGAAGGTGAACTCGCCTTTGGAGTCCGTGGTCGTTTGCCGCTTCGTGCCTCGGATCGTCACCGTGGCGTTGGCCACCGGCACCTCCACCAGCAGCACGCGGAGCACGACCCGGCCGTTGACCGGCGGCGTCAGGTCGGGAGTGCCGGTGGGCAGCGTGATTCCGATGCGGGCGGCCTGCACGATCAACGCGTTCTTGAAGTACTGGAACTTCTTGTGCGAGGGTTTGCGGCGGGCCCACTGGAACGTGCTTTCCACCAGTCTCACGGGCAGCCGTCCCTGGTCGCGCAGAGTGACGACGTACACGATATACGCCTCCTCATTGGGATTGGCCGTCCGCAGGCCGGCCCGAATCGTGGCGGCGTCGAGGCCCTGGGCCGCGGCCGTTCGGGTCCCGCCCACGGCCAGCACGGCCAGCAAAGCCACGAGGATCCAAGCTCTTGGAGACATGACTGCCCACTCCCTGCCAGGGGGGATATCGAAAAGGAAGACGAGAGGGCGGCTTGTAGTCGAATCGGACCGGCAGTGCAAGATCAGTGCGCCCTTGCCACCGGCTGAGTCTCCCCCAAGACGGGTTGTATCTTGCTGGAGTCGGACAGCGCTGACTCCCGAGCGTGCACTGCGAGGCGGCGCATGCGGCCCCGGTTCGCAACGAAGGTCTTTTCGACAGAAAAACCATGTTTTAATTGCGATTCCCGCTTGACACCCCCGGCGCGACCGCTATACTTGGACCCCAGCAATGAGGGGACGTTGTCATGAAGCTCTCTCGAACGGTTTCTTATGCGTTGCAGGCCACCCTGCAATTGGCCCGGTCTGAATCGGAGGCCCCGATCCCCTGCAGCCGGCTGGCGGCCGATGGCCAGATGCCCGAACGGTTTCTGCTGCAGATCCTGCGAAACCTCGTGGCCCATGGCATTCTGGAGTCGACGCGCGGCGTCGACGGAGGTTACAGCCTGGAACGTGCGCCGGACGATATCTCACTGCTGGAGGTGATCGAAGCGGTCGACGGCCCGTTGGCCTCGACGATTCCGGCCAACGAGGGCCTGCCCGCGGACTCGCGATCCAAGCTGGAAGAGGCGCTTTGGGAGGTCACCGAAGTGGCCCGCGCCGAATTGGAGGCCGTCACGCTGGCCCACTTGCTGCCGGGTCCGGGCAAGTCGAAAACGAGACTTTAGTCTGCAGCTCCGACCACTGGTAGCCGAATTCGCCAGAATTTGGCCACTCGTAGCTGAATTCGCCAGGTTTTGGCATTTTCCTCGCTGCCGGCCAAAGACTGGCGACTTCGATTACAGGACACCGTGCCCGTCGCGCCCCCGATTGGTGAACATGTGGGCTGAGCCGCGTTCGAGTTGGACCGCGCGTCGTGGGTCGGTCGCCAACTGAAACTGTACATTGTGCAGCCTTGTGAGAGGACGCGCCGCTGATTAAAATGTAGGTTTTCTTGGCTGTGCGGCCGCGTACCGTGCTTTACCTCCCGCCTGCCGGTGTGTTTGGTCCGAGTGGTGGAACCGTTTCTCCCGTGCAAGCTCTAAGCCGTTTTCTTGATTGGCTGCCCCGGCGCCCCGCCGGCCGCAGAATTCCGGCCGTCCCGTTGACGATTCTGTTGGCATGCGTGATCGGCGTGCTGGGCGGGTACGGATCGATCCTGTTCACGTTTCTGATCAATCTGGTCACCGATTGGACCGTCCGACCGATCGTCAGCGCCAGTGCGTCGCACGGAGCGTGGCTGGTGGCGTTGTGCGCAGTTCCCGCGTTGGGGTTGCTGGCGGTCAGTTGGTTTACGCGACGGTTTGCCCCCGAGGCCCAGGGGCACGGCGTTCCCGAGGTGATCTACGCCATCGGCCGGCATGACGGCGTGATTCGGCCGCGTGTGTCGCTGGTGAAGATCATTGCCAGCGGCTTGTGCATCGGCACGGGTGGTTCGATCGGCCGCGAAGGGCCGATTGTGCAGATCGGCTCATCGCTGGGGAGTATGGCCGGCCAAATGTTCAAGCTTTCGCCGCGGAACGTCAAGGTGCTGGTGGCCTCCGGGGCGGCCGCCGGCATCAGTGCCACCTTCAATGCCCCGCTGGCCGGCGTGATGTTTGCCAGCGAGATTATCCTGGGCAGCTTCGCCGTGGAGGGCCTCACGCCCATCGTGGTCGCCAGCGTGCTGGCCAACGTGGTTCAGGCGCACGCCGGCGAACACGGCGTGGCTCCCGCCTTTCCCCACCTGCATCACGAGTTTCAAGGGGCCTGGGAGCAATTGCCGTCGTACTTTCTGCTGGGATTGATGTGCGGGCTGGCCGCCGTCGGGTTCACCAAGCTGCTCTACGCGCTGGAAGACGGTTCGGAGCGCTGGCTGCCGCGATGGTGGCAACGGGCCTTGGTGCTCGGGGGGCTGGTGGGCGTGGCCGGCGCCCTGTATCCCTTCATGCCGCTGCAACAGTCGCGGGCCGCCGAGTCGGAAATTCGGGAGCACGGGAAGCCCTTGCCGCCCTTGTTCGGCGTGGGATACGGCGTGGTACGCCATGCACTGCACCTGGAAAACGCCGCCACGCCGAGCCGCATCGACGTGATGGACCTGGTGGCGTTTCACGGGGTCACCATTCAGGACCTGGCCGCGTTCCTCAACGTCGACGTCGACGAGCTTGCCGAACGGCAAAACCTCACGGTGGAAGACCTGGCCGCCCACTATCACGTCGACGTGGAAGATCTGGCCATGTTCTTCAACACCAGCGTCGAAGATCTCCTCGCCTTCCAAAGCCTGGCCCGAGAGCACAACGCCGTACTGCTTTCGCCCGCGCAAATGTGGGCTCAGCTCTGGTGGCTGCTGCCTTTGGCGCTGTTGAAACCGGTGGTGACCAGCCTGACCTTGGCGGGCGGTGGATCGGGCGGTATCTTTGCGCCTTCGCTGTTTCTCGGCGCCACGTTGGGGGCGTCGTTCGGCCTGATCTGCAACCTGCTGCTGCCGGAGACCCTCAGCGCCAACCCGGGCCTGTACGCTATCGTGGGCATGGGGGCCGTCGTCGCCGGCACCACCCACGGCACCCTCAGCGCCATCCTGATCGTCTACGAGATGACCGGCGACTACCGGATCATTCTGCCGATCATGATCACCGCCGGACTGGCGGGCGTGGTGGCCCGCCTCATCGATCCCGAAAGCATCTACCTCAAAAAGCTCAGCCGCCGCGAAGAGTCGATCGCCCGCGGACACGACGTCCACCACTTGGAGCACATCATGGTCCGCGACGTGATGATTCGCGAATTCCCCACGGTCCGTAACACCGACGACCTGGCGGAGATCGTCCGCGTGGCCCGGGCGCACGCACATATCGAGTGCCTGCCGGTCATGAGCGACCGCGGAAAGCTGGTGGGCATTATCCGCCCGGGCGACTTGCAGCGGGCCCTGGACAGCGAAGTCCCGCCCCACCTGGTCAACGCCGAAGACATCTCGATGATGGCGCCGATCGCGCTGCCGACCAACGCCAACCTGTTGGAAGCGTTGCGCGATTTTGGCGCCGCCGACGTGGAAACGTTGCCCGTGGAGTCCGGCACCGGCGGCGCGCGGCAAATCGTGGGGTTGGTGTTGCGGTCCGACGTGATGCGCCGCTACCGCGAGGAGATGCTCCGCAGACGCTAATGCGCAAGGAACGTATCCTCGCCGCTCAGCGGCCGCCGGCACGCCGCTCAGCGGCCGCCGGCACGCCGTTTAGCGGCCGCCGGTACGGCGGCCAAGAAACACCCACTCGTCGAAATCGGCAAGTTGTCATCCGCGCGATTCCCAGTAGAATGACGCCATACGACCCGCCGATAACCGATCGCCAAAGACTCTCCTGCCATGAACCCACCAGCCAGTGACCTCGCCGAACGACTCCAGCTGGCGGTCGACGCCGCCCGCGGGGCCGGCCGTATCACCCTGGAGTTTTTCCGCCGAGAAGACCTCCAGGTCGACCGCAAAGACGACGACACGCCGGTCACGGCGGCCGATCGGCGGGCGGAAGAGCATTTGCGGCAGCGGATCGGCGAAGCCTTTCCCGACGACGGCGTCTTCGGCGAAGAGTACTCCGAGCAGCCGGGCACCAGCGGGTTCCGCTGGATCCTCGACCCGATCGACGGCACCAAATCGTTCATCCACGGCGTCCCGCTGTATGGGACCCTGGTCGGCGTGGAACACCGGGGCGAGAGTGTCTTGGGCGTGATTCTGATCCCGGCCACCGGCGAATGCGTCTACGCCGCCCGCGGACAAGGGGCCTGGTACACGCTCGACGACCGGCCGCCGCGCCCGGCGAAGGTCTCTCGCTGTGCCTCGCTTGCCGAAGGACTCTTCCTCACCAGCGAGCTGCCCACCTTCGACGAGGTAGGCCGCCGCGACGTCTACCGGCGCCTCGAAGCCGCTGCCCGACTCAGCCGCACCTGGGGCGACTGCTACGGCTATCTGATGGTGGCCACGGGCCGCGCCGAGGTGATGGTCGATCCGGTCGTCGCCCTCTGGGACCTGGCCGCCTTGGCCCCCGTGATCGAAGAGGCCGGCGGCGCCTTCACCGATTGGCAAGGGCGACGAACCATCCACTCGGGCAACAGCATCGCCACCAACGGACTCGTGCAGGAGGAGGTGATGGCTTTGGTTCGGGGTGGAAACGAAGGGCACGAATGACGAAGCACGAATGACGAATGACGAAGTGCCCGCTCGGTTGCGTAACGCGCTCGGCGGGCGTAGTTAAAGGAGGGTTCGGGGTTCAGGGTTCAGGATTTGAGGTTCGGGGTTCGTGACTGCGGCGTGACGA
>Ga0180437_10006734_pt1 | contig 15191 bp, 18 predicted proteins | sample SS_ome_4_FD_132410 | JGI IMG/M metagenome (GOLD analysis project Ga0180437, IMG submission 132410) | Hypersaline lake sediment archaeal communities from the Salton Sea, California, USA - SS_3_D_1 metaG | ecosystem: Environmental > Aquatic > Non-marine Saline and Alkaline > Hypersaline >...
CAGCGGGCAACTGGACCCGATCTACGTTGCCAAGGCGATGTTGGAAGGGGCCGACGGCGTCCTGATCGGCGGATGCCATCCCGGCGACTGCCACTACCAATCGGGCAACTACAAAGCTCGCCGTCGCGTCGCCATCATCCACCAGGTGCTTGGTCAACTAGGCTGCGACCCCAACCGGGTCTGGCTGCGCTGGATCAGCGCTTCCGAAGGACAAGTCTTCGCCGACACCGTGACAGAGATGGTGAAGATGCTGAGAGAGAAGGGACCGTCAGAGTTCCGGGGGGAGTGGAGTATTTGAGGGAAGGAAAGGCCAAGAGAGCGATCGGGATAGGGTTGGTATGGGACGATGGAGAACGGGGAATGAGATTGAAGTTGAGGGAGGCGAGCCAAGCATTATGGAGGGATGGGTCAACGTAGAGAGTGGCGCGGAAGAGACGATCCAACGTTTCCTGCAGGCATTGTTGGTCAGCAACTTCGTGGACGGGGTGCTGGTGCCGCTACACCCGGCCAATGGGCGGAACGCGGTGCCCACGCTGGTGCGCGATCCGGCGCTTCTGGAGCGGGCGGCACCGCTGGCGCCGGTCCTGCCGGTCAACGGGGGAACGGTTCTGGGGCAGGTCACCGCCACCGGTGCACTGGGCCGCGTGGGCGCGGTCGTGCGCAACTGCGAACTGCGCACAGCGGTCGAGCTCTCGAAGCTGAACCAGGCGGCGCTTGATGACGTGGTGTGGGTCGGGATAGACTGCCTGGGGACCTACCGCGTGGACGACTACGCACGGCTGATCGAGGAGGGGTTGGATCCGGTGGCTTCGGCGCTGTCGGCGGGCCGCGAGGGCCGGGTCGAGCCAGTGACCGGACACGCCTTCCGCCCCGGCTGCACCATGTGCGAGCGGCCGATCCCCGGCGCCGGCGAGCGCTACGCCCCCCACGTCACGGTTGGTCTGCTAGGGGTGCCGAACGATGAGCGGCTGTGGGTATCGGTGTGCGAGGGACCGCTGGCGAAGGAGCTGCGGGATCTGCTGGGACTGGAGCCGGCCGCCGAGCCTCCAGCGCGCGCCGAGGCCGTGCAAGCGCTCATCGGCAGCCGCGCCGCCGAGCGAGACCGTCGCTTCGGCGCCTTCCACAAGCGCGTGCACGACCCGCCCTCGCTCCTCGCGGAGTTCGCCACCTGCATCCACTGCCAAAACTGCATGCGCGTCTGCCCCATCTGCTACTGCAAGGAATGCATCTTCCGCACCGACGTCTTCGACCATCCCTCAGCCCGCTACTGGGACTGGGCCGAACGCAAGGGAGGTGTGCGGCTGCCGTCGGACACGTTGCTGTTCCACGTGACGCGGATGCTTCACATGGCCCACGCCTGTGTGGGATGCGGCTTGTGTAGCGATAGTTGCCCGGTCGGCATTCCGGTGGCCGACATCTTCCGTGCCGTGGGTCATGCAGTGCAAGACAAATTCGGCTACGTGCCCGGGCGGGACCCTGCCGAGGAGATGGTAATCGCCACGTTCCGCGAGGATGAGCTGCGGGAGATGGGGAAACCCAGGTGATCCCAGGGAACGACGCACGTGGGCACATATAGCGTCCATTTGCGTTTGTCTGACACCTATGGTATAATACGTATGTACGTATATTCGTATATGCATATATACGGAATTACCCGATCGAAAGGGGGCTGAACGATGAAAGTAGCCGTTGCTTCTATGGGCACGGTGCCGGAGGCGTGGGTCGGCATCCGGTTCGGTATGTGCTCCCAGTTCCTGGTCTTCGACCTGGATACGATGGAGTACGTCGTCGTGAGCGTCCCACCCCACCTGGAAAGCCCGGAGCGGGTGAGCTTGGCGGCGATCCGGGCCGTCGCCAGACAGGACGTCTCTGTCGTCATCACCGGGCACATCAAAGATATCTGTCGCCAGACGCTGCTGGATCTGGGCATCGACGTCATCGATGACGTGGAAGGTATGACCGTGATCGAGGCGATCGAGCACTACAAGGCGACCGGACTGGAGACGCCCGAATCGCGCAAGGGCTTGGCCACCCGGGTGGCCGTCGTATCGACCGGCGAGGGACTGGACGCGCCCGTGGAACTCCGCTTCGGCATCTGCTCCTCCTTTGTCGTCGTAGATCCGACGACGATGGAGTGGGAGATGATTCACGTAGAGCCAGACGGGCCGGCGGAGAAAGTCCATATGAACGGCATCCGCGCCGTGGCCCGAAGCGGCGCAGGGGTCGTCATCACTCCACAGATCAACCCCGAATGCTGTATGGCACTGCGCGCACTGGCAGTGACCGCGTACCTCGCCCCCGAGGGGATCAGCGTCCGCGAGGCAGTTGAACGGTATGAGCGCGGGGAGCTGGAGGAGTCGCTAGCTTCGCCATTTGAGACCCTACGAAACGCATAGGAGGCACCGAATGAAAATCGGCGTATTGGTCCTGGAAGGACCGTACCAGCACCAGGCTGCCGACACGGCCTATCACTTCGCCAAAGCCGCGCTAGCCCGCGGGCACGAGATCAGCGGCATATTCCTGTACACTGACGGCGTGAACAATGCCAACGGGTACATCAAACCGCCGGGCGAGCGTAACATCGCCGAGCGCTTCAAAGAGCTTGCGGCGCAAGGGATCGACGTGGTAGCCTGCACAGCCTGCGCCCGCTTTCGTGGCTTTCGGCGCGACATGGTGGCCGAGAACGTGCGACTGGGCGGGCTGGGCGCGCTGGCCGAATATCTGAGAGATTCTGACCGCTTCGTGACCTTCGGGGACTAGGAGGGATGGATGAGCAACAAAGTCGCGATATTGATGCGCAAAGCGCCTTACGGCTCCGTCTACACTGCCGAGGGCTTCCGCTCGACCATGGGCATCGGCGTGTTCGAGATGGACATCAGTGTCGTCTTCGTCGACGACGGCGTCTACGCGCTGGTCAAAGATCAAAACCCGGCCAAACTAGATATGAAGCCGCTGGGTGAGGGTTTCCCAATGCTGCCGGATTTCGACGTGACGAAGTTCTACGTCCACGACCGGTCGCTGAGCGAGCGGGGACTGACGCCGCAGGACTTGGTGATGGACGTGGAGATTGTAGACGATGAGGGCGTTGCCCGCGTGCTCCGGTCGTGCGGGATCGTACTGCCCTTCTGAGCACAGGGGAGAATGTGCAAGATGCTTTATATGATCAACAAATCACCATTGATGTTCGGCAACCTGGAGTCCGTGTTGCGGATCACCCGCGCTGGTGAGCCGATTCTGCTGATCGAAGACGGTGTATATGCAGCCGCCGAGGGAGCCAAGAGCGAGGACCTGACCAGGCAATCGCTGGAAGACCACCCAATCTATGCTCTACAGGCTGACCTGGAGGCACGCGGCCTCGCCCGGCTGATCGACGGCGTCCAGGTGATCGATTACGATGGTTTTGTGGAACTGGTGGAACAGCACCACGTGGTGCCGTGGCTATGAGCTCAAGATGCGAAAAGGTCTTCTGAGGCACGGCAGCGCCGGCTATCAGTCTAAACAGGAGAGGTCGAAACGATGGAGATTCAAGTGGATAAAGTACAGGACTCGATCGGACAGTTATGCCCGATGCCGATCGCCTTTCTGGCCAAGAACATGAAGAAAATGGAAGCGGGACAGGTGCTCGAGATCCGCGCCGACGACGAGGGCGCCCACGCCGACATCCCCGCCTGGTGTGAACAGACGGGGAACGAGTTCCTGGGAGAGGAGCCCGCCGGCGATTACTTCCGCTATTTCGTCCGGAAAAAGGTTGGGTAACATACGATGACTGAAGACAACAACCGAGCCACGATCGTCGTCTTCAGTGGCGATATGGACAAGGTCTTCGCCGCTTTCATCATCGCCACTGGGTGCGCAGCCGCTGGTATGGAAACCACGCTCTTCTTCACCTTCTGGGGGTTGAACGCCATCAAGACGGGCGAGCCGATCAGGGCCAAGGGCTTCCTGGGCAAGATGATGGGGATCATGAATCGAGGGGGCATCAACCGCTTGAACCCCTCTCGCTTCAGCTTCGGCGGCATTGGGCGGGTTTTGTTCAGCAAGATGATGCGCGACAAGAACGTCGCCTCCCTGGAGGAGTTACGCCAGACGCTCATCGATCTGGATGTTCACATGCTGGCCTGCAAGATGAGCATGGACGTACTCGAGATCACGCGCGATGACCTGATCCCGGAGGTGGAGGACATCGTGGGAGTGGCCACGTTCGTCAAGGAGGCCGCGAACTCGAAGCTTCAGTTGTTCATCTAGACCTATCGAAATGGATCAGACGTTAACCGGGGAAGTCAACCTATTACACGCCCAGATCTGCCAGGGCCTGGCCGATCCCACACGCATCCTGATCCTGTACGCCCTGTCCGAAAGCCCACGCTACGTGACCGAGCTGGCGGAGGAGGTAGGGGTCAGTCAGCCCACCGTCTCACGTCACCTGAAAGTGCTACGGGAGCGAGGGCTGGTCACGGCCACGCGGGAGGGCAACTCCGTCTGCTACGCACTGCACGACCGCCGGATCATCCAGGCGCTGGATCTGCTGCGGGCGGTGATGGCCGACATTCTCACAGAACGGGCGGAGTTAGCCGAGGTAGTCAGTCCGTGATACCCGGCCCACACACGCCACGTCGCCCACCTCACTGATGGGACGTGCGATCGGTCAATCTCCAAGACGCGCTGGCCGCACCTGGGCAACGCACAAACCAGGAGGCACGATGAACGTTCGCAAGGATCAGGGATCGCTCCGCCCTTCCAATCTGGCTCACACCTTCTCCATCGTTGCGCGGGACCCGGACAGTGGCGAAATGGGGGTGGCGGTGCAGTCACACTGGTTCTCGGTCGGGTCGGTGGTGACGTGGGCTGAGGCCGGCGTGGGGGCCGTAGCTACACAGGCCTTGGTCGAAATCAGCTATGGCCCGCTTGGCCTGACACTGATGCGGGCAGGTAAGCCTGCCGATGAAGCATTGGCCGCACTGCTTGCCGCCGACGCCGAGCGCGCACTGCGCCAGGTGGCAATGGTGGACACCCAGGGTAGAGTGGGTGTCCACACCGGCGAGCGGTGCATCGCCGACGCCGGCCACGAGGCTGGCGAGGGCTTCTCGGTGCAAGCCAATATGATGGCCTGCCCCGACATCTGGCCAGCCATGGCCCGCGCCTATCGAGAAGCACAGGGGGACCTGGCCGAGCGCATGCTCGTCGCGCTCGAAGCGGGCCAGGCCGCCGGAGGAGACCTCCGCGGCAAACAGAGCGCGGCCATCCGCATCGTCCAACCCACCGCCACCGGCCGTCCCTGGGCCGACACGATTATGGATCTGCGCGTGGAGGACCACCCCGAGCCAATCCCGGAACTGCGCCGGTTGGTGAACCTGCACCGTGCTTACGAGCATATGAACCGGGGTGACGATCTGCTGGGCGCCGGGGACACCGAGGGAGCATTGCACGAATACGGCGCAGCGGCTGGGATGGCGCCCGAGATCGAAGAACTGCCATTCTGGCACGCCGTCACGCTGGCTGACCTCGGACGGGTGGACGAAGCGTTGCCCATCTTCCGCGACGTGTTCGCCCGGAATAAGGACTGGGCCACGCTCCTCCCTCGCCTCCCCCGGGCAGGACTCTTACGTGACGACCCCGATATGCTAGACCGGATACTGGGGCAGAGCACGCAGGGGAGTGAGACAGCGGACGTGAAGCGCGAAACGTGAAACGTGAAGCGTTAGAATTTTTCCTCGAATCCCGTTTCACGCATTACGCATTACGTATCACGCATCACGTCCAGCAGTTCATCGTGGATCCTTCCATTTGTCGTCAGACAACCGGGCCGATCCACGTGATATGTCTCGCCCTGCAACGTCGAGTATCGCCCACCCGCCTCGGCGACAAGTAGAATCCCAGCCGCGACATCCCACGGCTTCATGATTAGATTGAAATACGCCTCCTGCCAACCCGCTGCCACGTAGCACAACGCCAGTGCTGCGGAACCCAGCGCGCGCATCGTGCCACAGCGGGACGAAACTCTGAGGAATGTCTGGATCGTCCGCGCGCGTTCCTCGTCGCTGTGCCCCCAGTCCAACCCCACCACCGATTGGTCCAGACGAGCCACGGAACTTACGTGAATCGGCGCACCGTTCAGCCTGGCCCCACCACCCCGCTCAGCGACAAACATGTGATCGCGCAGTGGATCGTAGATCACACCAATGAGTGGCTCGCCGTCCTCCAGCAAACCGATAGACACGGAGAAAATAGGCAACTGGCGCGCATAGTTCGTCGTCCCATCCAACGGATCTACGACCCACGTATACCCAGCGCCGATGCCGCTTCCCCCCGCCTCCTCAGAGAGCGTGGCGTGGTTGGGGAAACGATCGCGGATCAGATCCAGGACGACGGCCTCCGCCGCCGTGTCGACCTCGGTAGCGATGTTGCGGTACCCCTTGACGGTGACCGTGTGTCCGACAGCATATCGATCGACAATCACCCGTCCGGCCCGACGGGCCGCTTCGATGGCAGTCTGTAGCATAGTCATCCTCCATGCAAGTTTTACGTCAACGTAACGGAAATTCGCCCGCCGATGATCACCGTTCGCCGGCTCACGTCACACGACCAGGCATATACCCCGACGCCGGCACAAGCCGCCTCGCGCAGCGCCACACCGAAGGCGGCGTCCGCCTGATCGTGAGGGGCAAAGCGCCCGGCATCGACGCGTTGGACGACGAAGACAATTGCGGCCATGTCCCCCCTCCTCGCCACCGCCATCAACTCCCGCAGATGTCGCACACCGCGGGAAGTGGGAGCATCGGGGAACCGAGCCACACCATCCTCGACGAGCGTCACCGATTTGACTTCCACCCAACAGGCGCCCGCTGTCCCGTGCAGGCGGAAGTCCAGCCGGCTCCCACCCAGCCGTACCTCCCGGTCATGGTGGACGTACGCCTTGAACGGCTCCAGCCGGCCTTCCGCCAGTCCCTCAGCAAAGAGTTCGTTGGGCAACCGCGCATCGACCGACACAAACAGACCACTGTGCTCTACAAGCAGCAGGTCGAAGCGCGTCTTGCGGCGAGGGCTATCGAACTCAGCCAGCCAGCAGACACGCCCGGGGACGAGCAACTCCGTCAGCCGTCCAGAGTTGGGCAGATGAGCAGCAACCGAGTCACCTCCGACCTCGACAGTGACTCGAAAACGGTTATCGCGCCGCACGAAGCGGCCCGCGATCAGCGAAGGCAATCTCACACGGCTGATTATACGACGGGAGCCCAGGATGGCAAGCAGCCAGTCAACTTCTGCGCCGGAGTGAGGATAAAGGCAGATGCCTCTGACTGTCACCCAGGAGAGCGACCATCACGTCCAGCGGAGGAACGGCGAAGGCCATAGGTCAACCATAAGTGGGCGAATGACAGAATGGAATCGAAATACGTCACGGGTGCATTTCCTCCGCAACCTGTCCGTCTGGGAGCCCTTGCGCAGCCAAAACAGCCACTACAGCAAGCGCCGCGAGCACGATCAGATCACGGCCAAATCCAGACGCTAAGCCCCCACCGTGTCCCTGCAGAATCAATCCAAAGACGGCGCTGCCCAGTGTGCCACTGACAAAGCGGCACATGTGAAATATACCCGTGGCCACGCCCAGTTGTTCTCGCGGCACCACGCGGGTCACCGCTGCTGCAGCGGGTGATTGAGTCAACCCCATCCCCACCCCCATCGCCACCAGGTATCCCGCCATCCCCCACCAGGGGATCTGCCCTTCCCCGCCAGGCCGAAAGCTCAGCAACACCACCGTGGTTAGCGCAACCCCAGCCATCCCCAGTGTACACGTCCAGCGAGCCCCGCGGACGTCGGCCACGCGCCCGGCCAGCGGTCCCGTCACGGCCATCGCCAGCGGCAGAGGCAGAATGAGCATCCCCGCGACCTGAGTGCTCCATCCCTGAACCTGAATCAAGAAGACTGGCAAAGCCAGAAGCAACCCAAACAAACAGAAGAGCTGGGCGGCGATCACTGCCGTAGCCGCCGCGTAGCTGCGGTTGGCAAACAAGCCCAAATCGACGAAAGGCACTGCCACACGTCGTTCGATGACGATGAAACCGGCGCAAGCAATCATAGCCAGACCCCACAGCCCGAGGCTACGAGGGGTGTACCATCCCCAACGGGCACTCTGGGTCAGGGCCAGCATCAATCCCAGTGCAGCCAGTGTCAGCATAGACGCTCCGGCAAAGTCGAAGCCACGGGCCGCCCGGTCGTCGTCCGGGGGCACCAGTCTCCATACCAGGGCAAGGTTGACGAGACACAGAGGGACGCCGGCCAAGAAAACGGCCCGCCAGCCCAGATGTTGGACCAGAAAGCCACTCAGTGGAGGGCCCAACGCGTGGCCTGCACCATTCACCAAAGCCCAGAACCCCACAGCCCGCCCTCGCTGGGCTGGCAAGAAGGTCCGGGAGATGATGGCCATCACTGCTGGCAACGTAGGCGCTATACTGACTCCCTGAAGTGCCCGCGATCCCAACAGCCACGGGAACGAGGGAGCCAGCCCGCTACTGAGCGACGCCACAGTGAAAAGCCCCACTCCCAATAGATACATCCGCCGTTGGCCAACCATATCGCCCAGGTAACCGCAGACCGGCATCAGCACAGCGAAGAACAAGATGTAGAGCGTGACCACCCATAGCGCATTGCTCAGCGGTACAGCAAACGCATCCATCACCGCCGACAGCGCCACGTTGGCCACGCTGTTCCCCAGTGTGCCTACGAACGTGCCGAGCAAGATCGCAGCCAGTATGGCCCAGCGAGACGTAGAGGTCCAGGACGGGGGCTCACGTGATGGGCAAACGTCGGCGTCCATCTTAGCTATAGATGGGCACGAGGCAACTTTTCCAGGTCGATCTTCCCTTTGCAAGAGGGACAAACGCCACCGGCCTGCTGCACTTGCTCCACGGTGAAGTCCAGGTAACAATGGGGACAGATCACGTACTCCGGCGACGGCTTCTTATTGTCCTTGTCCTTGGTTTTCTCACGCTTGGCTTTCTTCCGGCCGAAGAGAGGCATGGAAACACCTCCTGTAGATCTACAGAGGCGCCCCCGTTGAGATCATCGAGGCACGAGAACAACGCGGGGGCGCCTCAAGAAGTGAGCAGCGCATTCGATGCGCCCGCTACATCAGGACGATGGCCAAGATGGTGGCAGCGATCACACCCGCGATGCACGGCCAGAAGTTCTTACGACACAGATCAATGGCCGGCACACCAGTGATGGCGGATACAGGCAGCACTGCCCAAGGAACGATGACTCCACCGCCGATCCAGATCATGGCGACCTGACCCAGCGCCGCCAGAGTAGCTGTGTTCAGCCCCAACGCCTGGCCCCAGGAGGCAGCCAGCGCGCCCATCAGCGGCAAGTCGTTGAAGCCTGAGCCATCAAGCCCAGTAATTCCAGCCAGAACAGTGTGCATGAACCCCACGACGACCTTGTTCATCGGGATGACGTTGGACAAGGCCTTGACGATGTCGATGATCAACGGTTTCCCTGCTGCACCGAAGATGGCCTCGCTGTGCTCCGGCACGCCCATCAGATAGAAGCCGGCGACGATGAAAACCGGCGCGAAGACCTTCATGCCGAACATGAACCCTTCACGAAGACAGTTGGTGACCCGTTCTGCACCCTCCCCCCATCCATGCTCCCAGAAGCAGAAGATACCGAGTAGGATCAGGGACGTGCCACCCAGCACGGCCGTAGCGTCGCCACCGCGGACCTCCAAGATGATCAGAATGATCACGTCCACCAGGTAGGCCAACGGCACCAGCCAGGCTGCGACCTTCGCCATCGTGGAATACTCACGAGCCTCGGCGGCAGCCGCTTCCTCCTCGAACTTGAGATACTCGGTCTCAGTCACGGTGTGGGCCTTGATGTCCCTACGCACGACCAAGAACCAGGCCACCACCAGGGCTACGACGGAGGCGACCACGTTGAGCGGCGTGCTGGCCGCCAGGATGTCGCTCACTGGCAGACCGGCGGCCTCGGCCGTCAGTTTGGGCGCGCCCTGGATCACGTAGTCAGTCGACAGACAGACGCCATGGCCGAAGAGATTCATAGCCATGGCAACGGAAATGGCCGGCAACCCGATGGCGAGACCGGCAGGGAACAGAATGGTGCCCACCAGTGCGGTGGCTGGCGAGGGCCAGATGAACAGAGAGGCGACGTACATCACTACGCCGATGATCCAGAAGGCCAACACAGGACTGCGCATCAGCTTCCGGGCAGGACGTACCATCAGGTACAGTGCCCCCATCCCCTCCAGCCCCTTGGCCAGAGACACAACAACGGAGATGATGAACACGATATCCAGCAGGACCACTCCAGACCGGAGCATACCGTTGAAGATGGCCTGCAGGCCGCCGATAGGACTGCCCAGCAGGATCCATCCCAGGATGAACATCCCGATCAGGGCAACGATCGAGGTGTCCTTCCGCAACGCCAGAGTGACGAAGATCAGAATCACGAACACAGCGTATACCCAATGGGCGGCTGTCAATTGAACTGCTTCTGCCATTTGCGGTTCCCTCCTTATCTTGGTGGGGCCCCTGGCGATATGACCAACCAGAGGGCCGATCAGCATCTCATCAAACACCTCCTGGCCGAACGAGATGGTCGCTTGACGGCAGAGAGACCCTGCGTTACAATGCTCCCGCGTGGCAAGGGGGAGTCCACCTAAGCCGGGACTATGGTAGGCGATGTCCAGTTGACCACGAAACTGTACAACAAACGACCGGGTTTGTCGTACTGGAACGGACACCGCGAGATATGGCGAGTGTCCGTCGTGGCCCGCTGGATCTGAGTGGCTTCCCCTTTCCCATCCTCTACGTCCCTCTCCAGCAGGCTTGTCCAGGTCGCGACCCTGGCTGAAAATTCGCAGTTCACCTCCTTGTACACCCAGATAGTACTTGACTCCACCATCCTCTTCCCCACGTCATTTCGAGACGCCTGTCCCAAGCGCGGACAGAGCATCCTTGCATCTTAGTCGAAGGGAAATGAAACGCAGCAGAGTGAAATCGAGAAGTGTCGCGTCGTCGAGTGCGGGGGATCCCGCAACTTCGCTCAGGATGATACGACCTCGACCCTCTGCGCTTAACCAGGATGACAGAGCAAGAGAACGATTACCTCACCTCCCGCGCAAAGAAGTCTTCGAAACCCGCCTCTACTACTCGCTGCCGGATGGCCATGACATCGGTCGTATAGATCCCCATCTCCTTCATGCGCTCGAAGTAGATCGCTCCCGAGAAAGTGTACTTCCTGGTCATCCCCTCTTCAGTCTGCATCTGCTCCCGTACGAAGGCAATCGCCTCACCCACCGCAGTCTTGCGCGGGATGGACACCAGCGGTCGACCCAAGGCTCGCCGCACGGCGTTGTGCCCAGCCAGCGTGCCGGTGCAGATCGCCTCGGTATGCCCCACCAGCAGCCCAGCTTTCTCCCCAGCGCAGAACAGATTGTCCAACCCCTCCACCTTCATATGATCGTCCCGAGGCGAGAGCGCCAGGTAACGGATGGAGTTCCCTCTACCACCGGCATACGGATCCTCGTACCGGGAGTTCTCCATCCCTGGTATGCGCCGCAATTCATCGAGAGGATAGAACGAAGTCATAAGCTTCACGTGGCCAGTGTCCAGTAGAACCAGGTTCTCGGCGAATGCGGGCAAGGCATACTGCTGGCACGCCTTCGCCGCCAGTTTTTCCGTGTGGATGAGATCCTTGGGGATTGGTACGACGTAGACTCCACTGCGATTCAGCTCATCTGCGATCGCCGGATCTACCGAATCCTTGTGCAGCTTGCAGGAGCCACTCATAGCGCCGACCGAACCATCCGATCTGCGCCCCACCATCTCCTGAACCCCTGCCCGAGCGGCGATGCTCACCCGGCCGCCCCAACTGGGGCAACGGAGAACGCACATGGCGCAGCCGTTGCCATACTTGCGGCAATTCGCTTGGGGGCCCGCACTGCCGGTGGCCTCCACGAAAGTGTCGGCCTCCAACCGCTCCTCACCGTCCAAGATCACCGCCTCCAGACAGCTATCCGTCTTCACCACATCGCGGGCGCGGGCCATCATCCGCAGCTCAATGCCTTGCTCCAAGAGATGGCGCCGCACGGCAGGCTCCATGAGTGCCACATCGTACAGTGTAGCGTGCTCATGCCCGGGGAATTCTACGTTGGTGTGGCGAGCCACACTGTCGGCCAACTGGAAAAGCCCTCCCCCCCCCATAGCAATCATCTCTTCGGCCGCGGTGAAGCGACCATTGTTGCGCATGATGCCACCTACTAACCCGGTGCCCAGCAGACAGTCGGTTTTTTCCACCAGGGCAACCTCCGCGCCAGCCTGCCTCGCTGACAAGGCCGCCGCACACCCAGCCCACCCCCCACCGACGACCACGATCTTTGGCATCATAATCCTCCTTTCCTCTGCTTCGCCCGATATCTATGAAACTTCTCGACCGGCGGCAGTTCGGTGCTCTCACTCTCGGTCACGACATCGATGAAGGTAGGACAATCAGCGGCCAACGCTTCCTGGATTGCCGGGGCGACCTCCGTCGCCCGTTCCACGCGCATCCCTCGCAGCCCACAGGCGCGAGCGACTGCCACGTGATCGGTGTCTGCCGAGAAATCCACGCCGAAACAACGCCCGCTGTATAGAAATTCCTGGCTGACCTTAATCCATCCAAAAGATGCATTGCTCAACTGAACGATGACTACCGGCAACCCCAACCGGCCGATGGTTTCTAGTTCGCCCGCACTCATGCCGAAGCTTCCATCCCCCATCAGACCGACGACCGCAGCCTGAGGCCAGGCCAACTTAGCGCCGACCACGCCAGGGATCGCGTAACCCAATCCGCCATAGCCACGGGGGATAATCACCCGGCGCCCGGCGGCCGAGCGCAGATACGCCGCGGTGAAGGGAGTCGGCGTACCCGCATCGGCAACGACAACGCTGTCGGCCGGCAACAACTGCGCCAGCGCCTGTATCACCCGCTGCGGCTTGATTGGGGTGGCGGTCGACGCTGCTTTGGCCTCGAAGTCTACCCAGAAGGCGGACATCTTATCCTGCAGTTCGGCCAAGGGATTGACATGGGACTTGCCCCCGCGGGCACGCACGGCCACCAGTAGGTCGGCCAGGCCCAGCCTGGCATCACCGACCAGGCCGACGGCGGTGCGATAGTTGCGACCGATCTCGGCCGGGTCTATATCCAGGTGCAGGATCGTCTTGCTGTTGGTGAGAGGAGGCAGCGTCCACCCAGCGGTGGTCACCGAGTCGGTCTTGCAGCCAACGTACAGAATCACGTCGGCGGCCTGGAGCACGTCGTTGGCATAGGGCCGGCGGCCATTGCTGCCTATCACACCCATACTGAGGGGATGATCCTCGGCAATAGCTCCCTTGCCACAGATGGACGTGCCCACCGGTGCCCCCAGCGCCTCGGCCAGATCCGTCAGCTCGACCCAGGCCCTAGAGGTGACGGCTCCGCCCCCAGCGACGATGACCGGTCGCCGAGCCCCTGAGAGCAGATCGGCAGCCCGTTCCACAGCCGTTGGGTCAGGGCGAGTGCGATGGGCGGGATAGCTCCGACAGGGTTCCTCGGCGTGGACTCTCGGAGCGCTCACTTCGTCCTCCAACACATCCATAGGCAACGTGACCTGCACTGCACCTGCACGGCCACTGGTGGCGATGCGAAATGCCTGGCGCACGACGTCAGGAATGCGGTCCGCCCGCTTGACTAGCGTCCTCCATTTGGTGATGGGCGCGAAAAGAGCAGGCTGATCCAGTTCCGTGAGCACGTTGCGGCCCTCATTTCTCAAGGGAATATGGGAGTTCAAAGCGATGACGGGGATCGAAGAGGCGTTCGACTCCGCCAGTCCAGCGGCCAGATAGGTGGCGCCAGCCCCACTGGGCCCCTCGCAGACGCCGGGGCGGAAGCTGACCCGGGCATAGACATCGGCCATGAATGCAGCCGAGCGCTCGTCGCGGGTCAGGACATAGGTGATCTCCTCCTGCGCCTCGCGCAGCGCATCGTAGAACGCAAGGCTGGTGTCGCCTGGGACTCCGAAAAGGTAGCGCACTCCGTAGGCCTTGAGCATCTCGACGACGAGCCGCGCGCCATTCACTCGCATACCCTGCCTCCAGTCCGAGGCCACCGACCAGCCCTGGGGAATCGACCGCTCAGCCCACCTTTCGCCCCCCACGATACCGGAGGGAAGCAACAAGTGCAAACAGCAGGCCTCGCAGTGCAAGCCTGGTCGGGACATCGTATTCTGTTTATCTTTTGCTATCCAGACACATCCGGGGATGAGGCATCCTCGGGCAAGGAAAGGTCCTGCAATACGCTATGCAGATGATCGTGCATCGCTTGCGCTGCGGCGTCTGGGTCTCGGCGGCGCAGCGCCTCCAAGACCTGGCGATGCTCTTCGACCGATTTGTTGAGCCGTCCGCTTATCTGATCGGAGATCGCGCGGAAGCGCTGGACGTGATCGTCCAGATTGCGGATGATGAGGGTCAGACGCTGGCTGTCGGCCTTGTCGATGATCGCATCATGGAGGCTCTTGCCTAGCTCGGAGCAGTGGGCCAAGTTGCCTTCGGCCAGAGCGGTCTCGGCCGCAGTGAGGTTGTGGTCGATTTGATCCAATTCTCGGAGGGAGAAAAGAGGAGTAGCAAGCCGGACGGCCAGCCCCTCCAGAACGGCCCGCAGTTGGAAGATCTCTATCAGATCCTTGAGCGTCACCTCGGTGACGTAGGTGCCCTTGAAGAGAATGCGAGTAACAAACCCCTCCCGCTCGAGTTCTTCCAGGGCTGCGCGCACGGGGGTCTTGCTGATGCCTAGCTCGGCAGCCAGTTGCGTCTCCACCAGGGGCGTGCCAGGCTTGAGCTTCACAGATAAGATCGCGTCTTTTATGGCGGAGTAGGCCTTGTCTTTGAGGGAGACAGGCCCCCCGACTTTATCGAGCTGGTACGAAATAGACATAAGCCTGCTTCATATATAAGATATTACACTCCGTATACTGTATCTTGTATACAATATTATACCTCAATCGGAGGAAACTGTCAAGTCAAACGACGAGCAATCAGCGGTGAAGATTACCTTTTCTTCGCACAAAGGCACACAGCGATCCCTCTACGTAGCGATGCCTCGTATACATGATTAATGAGGTAGTCGCTGGACTTTCCTCATCACCTCTGTCCCGGAGC
>Ga0180437_10006735_pt1 | contig 15190 bp, 11 predicted proteins | sample SS_ome_4_FD_132410 | JGI IMG/M metagenome (GOLD analysis project Ga0180437, IMG submission 132410) | Hypersaline lake sediment archaeal communities from the Salton Sea, California, USA - SS_3_D_1 metaG | ecosystem: Environmental > Aquatic > Non-marine Saline and Alkaline > Hypersaline >...
GCCAAGCACGTGCAGACTGAGACGGTGATGGGAGAGACACCGGCGCGCTACGCGGTGCGCATGGCCGAGGTGGTTGCCGGGAGCAGGGAAAAGATGCGGGCTCAGCCGCCCCTGTCTGTCCTGTTCTGCACCATCGCTCCCCTGGGCTAGGACAAGGAGGGTATCGAGGCTGGGATGGTGTATGCCGAGGCAGGCATCCCGGTAGGTTTCATGGCCATGCCCAACATGGGCGCCACAGCACCAGCGGTGCCTGGCGGGGCCCTGGTCGTTGGCAACGCGGAGGTGATCAGTGCGATGGTGTTGATGCAACTGGTCGCGCCCGGTGCGCCGGTCTTTCACTCGATCCTTGCTTCGGTCATGGACCCTCGCACGGCTGACTACCTCGTCAGCGTGCCGGAGAAATTCCTGTGCAACGCTGCGGCCGTGCAGATGGCTCACCATTGGGGTGTCCCTGCCTTGGCCGGCACCTTCGGCCTGGATGCGGCTGAGCCCGCCACCTGGCAACTCGGTCGGGACAGTGTCTATACTGCGTTGATGTGTGCGCTGGGCGGCACGGACATCACGGTGGGTCTGGGCATGCTCAAGGCTTCAACCCTGCTGCTGCCAGAGCAGATCATCTTTGACGACGAGATCTACCACATGCATCGGATTTTGGCTGAAGGCATAGATACAAGCGCTGATGGCTTGGCCCTGGAGGTGATTGCCCGTGTCGGGCCCAGGGGGCACTTTTTGGCCGAGAAGCACACGCGCCGGCACGTGCGGGACATATGGATTCCAGGCTTGAGCCATCCGCGCTCACCGCCAGATGGTCAGCCGGTGCTCGATATTCGCCACAGAGCCAAGGCCGAGTTCGACCGGATCCTGAGCGAGCACGAACCCCAGCCGCTGGAAGAGACGGCCCAGGCAGAATTGCAGACCATTCTGAATGCCGCCGCGCGGGAGTTGGGTCCCCTGAGGACGGCGAACAGGTAGGTTTGAAAGTTTGAATCTCAATGAGCCGGGACCAGTTGTGATCCCGGTAGTCAGCAAGAATGAAAATCGCCAAGAGTTAGGAGGAAGCGATGTCGTCGAAGGAAGAGATCCTGAGCAAACTAACCCAGGCAGTCATAGACGGTGAGCCAGAGGATGCGGCCGAACTGGCCAGACAGGCACTGGACATGGGCCTCGATCCCCTCACCTGTATCAACGAAGGACTCACGCCGGGCATCGATCGCGTCGGCGAGTTGTTTGCTACGGAAGAGTACTTTTTGCCCGATCTGATCATCGGTGGCGAAGCCATGAAAGAGGCCCTGGCCATCTTGGAGCCAGCCTTATCAGGAGATGAGGAGCGGCAGGTGCTGGGCCGGGTGGTGCTCGGCACGGTGGAGGGCGACCTGCACGAGATCGGCAAGACGCTGGTAGGAACGATGCTCACCGCCAATGGCTTTCTCGTCACCGACATTGGCATAGACAAGTCAGCGGCCGATTTTGTCGCCACGGTCAAAAAGACCAACGCGACGCTCGTCGGCGCCTCGGCACTGCTGACGACGACGATGCCAGCGCAGCAAAAGATCGTCGAGGCACTCGAAGAGGCCGGTCTCAGAGATCAGGTCAAGATCATGGTCGGCGGAGCGCCTATCACCCAGAGTTGGGCCGACAAGATCGGCGCCGACGGCTATGCCGAGGATGCCATCGGTGCCGTCGCGCTTGCCAAAAAGCTCGTCGGTGCGGCTTAGTACTTGCCCATCAGCAGCTTTACTTTTTGGCATCGGTCAGGTGCAGAATGGCGAGAGATGCCAAGTTGTTTTGGACAAGTGCTTAGCAACCCGCGGGCGATCGGTAGCTTGGGGACTGGCAAGACGGCCTGAACCACCCGGCTTGCCAGTCTCCTCGGAGAGATGGAGGCAACACGGCCTGTGGTCAAGAAAGATAGTGTGGCAATCCGCAATGCAAACATCATGACCATGAACCCGCAGCAGCCCAGGGCCGAGGCATTGGTCGTGCGCGACGGGCGCATCCTCGCCGTGGGGGCATGGGAGCACGTGGCGTCCTGCGCCGAGGGGATGCCGGTGCTTGATCTGACCGGCAAAACGGTGCTGCCCGGCTTCATCGACACCCACGCCCATTTTCTCTGGACGGCCCTGAGCCTGGCGGCGCTGGACGTGAGCAACGCAAAAGATCACCCCACCCTGCAGGCCATCGTCCGCCAGGCTGTGGCCGGCACCCCGCCGGGTGAACTGATCCTTGGCATGGGCTTTACCGAGTATGCCCTGGACACCGCAAAGTTTAGCCCTATCATCGACGCCCTCGACGCAGCCGCCCCGGACAACGCAATCTACCTGATGGGCGTCACCGGGCACACCTCTGCTGCGAGCAGCCGCGCCCTGGAACTCTTGGATCCGCCGGCTGGCACGCCCGGCGTCATGCGTGATGCCAACGGGCAGCCGAACGGACTGCTGGCGGACGAGGCCAACGACCTGGCGTTTCGTACGTTCAGTGAACGCTTTGGCTCGGACGAAAAGGCCACCGAGATGATCCCCCTGGCGATAGCAAAAGCCCACTCGGCGGGCATAACCACCCTCCACGCGCTCGAGGGAGGCCTTGGCACCCAGGATCGGACTGTAGGTGAGTTCTTGGCCGCGATACCCGCCTTGCCGCTGCGCTTCGTGCTCTACTACCAGACGATGGACGTGGACAGGGTGATCGAACTGGGCCTGCCGCGCATCGGAGGCTGCATCCTCTTGGACGGCGACGTCGGCCCGCACACAGCGGCCCTGTCCGAACCTTACGCCGACGATCCATCGTGCTATGGCACGCTGTATCACACGCAAAAAGAGATCGACGCTTTTGTGCTCAAAGCGCACAAGGCAGAGCTGCAAGTAGCCATGCACGCCGTGGGGGATGGAGCAGTCGAGCAAGCGCTTAACGCCTATGATGCCGCGCTGGCCGCCTGCCCTCGCCATGACCACCGCCATCGCATCGAACACTGCGAGGTGATCCGTAAAGATCAAATCCAGCGCGCTCGGCGGCTGGGCGTGGCCTTGGCCATTCAACCCCCGTTCAATCACTATTGGCCTCACGCCGAGTATTATCCCACACTGGGCGAGGAGCGCGCCTGGAGGGCTGACCCCGTGCGCACGCTGGTGCGCTCCGGCCTGCTGGTTGCTGGCGGTTCCGACAGCACGGTCACCCCACTGGGGCCATTGATCGGCGTGCACGCCGCCGTCAACCACTCCAACCCTGCCGAGCGGGTAAGCGTTCAGGAGGGATTGGAACTCTATACCATCAACGCCGCCCGCATTGCCTTCCAGGAGCACGACAAGGGCTCCTTGAAAGTCGGCAAGCTGGGCGACTTTGCAGTGTTGGCCGAGGATCCATTTGCGGTGGATGCCAGCCACATCAAAGACATTCCTGTCGACATGACAGTCATCGGTGGACAGGCTGTTTATCAGCGTGCATAAGTCTTGATCATGCTCTCTAACCAGCCAGGGCCAAGCTATGGGGAAGGATAGAGCAAGAGGCTCTTTTCTAGAGGGTAGTGTGCTAGTCGGCTGGGTGTCTCGATTGCGGGAAAGGAGGTGACTTAACGAACCATCTGTCAATTTCAGACTATGTTGGCGAGGACAAGTGTGTCGTGAGAGACTCACCTGTAGCAAGGAGGGAAAAATGCTGCACAACAAGAGGTTCAAAGGGTTGATAGCGATAGCTGTGCTGATCACACTCGTCTCGAGCCTGGCAGGCTGTGCCAGGCCCACGCCCGAGGTCATTGAAAAAGTCATCACCGAGATCGTGAAAGAGACCGTCAAAGAGACCATTATCGTCGAGGGCACGCCCCAGGTGGTTGAGAAGGAAGTGACCAAGATCGTAGAGAAAGAAGTGACCACGATAGTAGAAAAGGTGGTCACTTCTACGCTGCCTCCGCCAACCCCGACACCGGAGAAAAAAGAAACGAGTATCACCATCCTCTCCATGGAGGATCCGCCCAGCTTTAACCACTGGCTGACCGACACGGGATACGAGAACCTGGTGGCAGAGATGACCCTGTTGGGCATGGCCGACATCGGCCCGAACAGCGAGATCTTCCCAGAGCTGGCAGCCGAACTGCCCACGCTCGAGAACGGTGGCGTCGTGATCGACGAAGATGCATGGACGATGGACGTCACCTGGACGATGCGGGAAGACATCTACTGGGAGGACGGTGAGCCGGTCACGGCCGACGACGTGATCTTTACCTGGGACGCGCTCGCCGACCCCGAGACAGGCATGTGGGTGCCGGGGATGGACTATACCGACAGTGTCGAAAAGATCGACGACTATACCTTCGTGGTGCACTACAACGGGGTCTATCCAGACTACCTGGAGCAGCTTGGCGGGTTCCATGGCGCCATCTGGCCTGAGCATTACTGCACGGGGGAGGGCATAGGTAACTGGGACTGCAACCGTGACCCGCTGGCCAATGGCCCGTATCTCCTCGAAGAGTGGGAGGTGGGCGATCACCTGACCTTTGTCCGCAACCCCAACTATTACGAGGAGGGCAAGCCCTCTATCGACAAGGTATATGTCCGGATCGTGCCCGAGGAGACCGTCCGCCAGGAGATGATGCTTGGGGGAGACGGCGACGTTGACTTTTGGCTCATCCAGACCGTAATGGAGGCGTACGAAGAAGTAGCCAACGTCGAGGTCACTGTGGCCTCCTTTGGCCGCTGGCTGGTGCGGCTGTGGCCCAACCAGGCGGCAAAAGGATACATTGACTCCGTGGAGAATCCGCACCCCATCTTTAGCGATGTGCGCGTCCGGCAGGCCATGCGCATGGGTATCAACGTGGACGAGATCCTCTCCGGGGTCTGGGGGGAAGGCGGACTCATGACTGCAGCTTGGACGGACATGTACCGCGAGCCGTACAAGTGCGACGTCCCCAAGCCAGAGTACGATCCCGACGGCGCCCGGGCGCTGCTGGAGGAGGCCGGGTGGACCGATACCGACGGCGACGGCATCCGCGAGTGTCACGGCTGCACCACCGGCGCTGAAGAGGGTTACGTGATGACGACCGAGTTCCTGGTCTACTCAGAGTGGGGTGAGACGCTCGAGTTGGCCCACCAGCTCATCGCCGAGGACTTGAACGCTATCGGCATCGGCACCGAGTTGGGCATGGTCGAGGGAAGCCAGTTGTGGGGTACCTACGACGACGGCGGCCTCGAGCAGAATGGGAACTTTGAGCTCAATCTGTGGGACGACGGCTACGCTGGCAACCAGCTCACCGACTTTTTGTGGTTGTACTATCACACCGACGCCCAGGAGCCCGACATGGGCTGGAACGTGGAGCGCTGGTCGAATGAAGAGTTCGACGCCCTGCTGGACGAGACCTACTGGCTGGACGAGGAATACCGCAAGGAGCTCTTTTGCCAGATGGCCGAGATCTTGGACAAAGAACTGCCCTGCATCCCGCTGTTTGTTTCGGTGGAGGCCGCGGGCTACAACGTGCGAATCCAGGGTGTCTTGGACAACGGGAACGACATGATCACCTGGAACATCGCCGACTGGAAGACCGTAGAGTAGCACACTTAAACGTGGGGGAGGCGGCGCGCGCTGCCTCCCCCCTCCCCCACCATTGGAGGAGGGGATCGTGTCGAGGGAGAAACTTGCCTACTCACGGAGGACAACGTGGGCCGTTACATAATCAGGCGCCTGCTTCAGGCCATTCCGATGCTGTTCATATTGAGTATCGTGCTGTTCATGCTGGTCAACGTCGCTCCCGGCGACCCGGTGACCGCAGTTAGCGGACAGCGCCCCAGGCCACAAGCGCGCGAGAGGATCAAGCGCCAGTTCGGCCTGGACAAGCCCCTGCCGGTCCAGTACGTGATCTGGCTGATCGGCAACGATTGGATGAGGCTCGACCTCGACGGCGACGGAATAGCCGAAAGCCGCGGCCAGCGCAAGGGAGTCTTGCGGCTGGACTTTGGTTTTTCGTTTCAGACTCGCGAGCAGGTCACCCACGAGATCTCGGACCGGTTCCTGAACACGGCCTACCTGATGGTCGCCACGCTTGTTGTCGTCATCATCCTGGCGATTCCGATCGGTATTATCTCTGCAGTCAAGCAGTATTCCATCTTTGACATTGCCGTGACGACCTTTTCTTTCGTCGGTCAGGCCATCCCCGAGTTCTGGCTTGGCCTGATTCTGATCTTGGTCTTTTACACCTGGCTGAACAATCCGTTTACCGGCGAGCCGCTTCTGCCCCCTGGCGGCATGCAGACATTGGGTGCCAGTTTCTCAATCTGGGATCGGGTCAAGCACCTGATCCTGCCGGTCACAATGGGGATGGTGGGCTGGGTGGCGTGGTATTCCCGCTTTCTGCGCTCCAGCATGCTCGATGTGCTCCACATGGACTATGTTCGCACCGCCCGGGCCAAGGGCCTTGTCGAGCGCGTGGTATTGTACAGACACGCCCTCAAGAACGCCGCCATCCCGCTGGTGACAATGTTCGCGCTGGATCTACCCTACATCTTTGCCGGATCGCTCTACGTCGAGCTGTTGTTTTCGTGGCCCGGTATGGGGCGGTTGTACTACCAATCCGCACAGAACCGTGATTATCCTGTTTTGTTGGCTATTCTGATTATTGGATCTGCAATCATGATCTTTGCCAACCTGCTGGCAGACATCGCCTACGCCTTTCTCGACCCCCGTGTTCGCTACGGTTAACAAGGGATGCCTATGAAGCAGACACCTCACAACCTGAGCAAACAAGGTGCCGATGACTGGGCCAAGTTGGGGAAACGACCTCCTGAAGGTATGGCGAGCATGGTCTGGCGCCGATTCCGCCGCCACCCGGGAGCCATGGCCGGATCGATCGTCTTGATTATCCTGGTGCTAAGTGTTTTCCTGGCCTCCTTCTCACCTTATGATCCTGAAAAGTCAAACATGCCCGACCTGAAACTGCCTCCCTTGCCGAGACATCCTTTCGGCACCGACCTGCTGGGGCGGGATATGTTGACCCGTGTCCTCTACGGCGGGCGCATCTCCCTGACTGTGGGCCTGCTGGTGGTGACCATCACGCTTGCCATCGGCGTCCCGGTTGGGGCTGTGTCCGGCTATTTTGGCGGCCGGGTGGACAACGTCCTGATGCGCATCACCGACGCCGCCCTGTCCCTTCCGGCGCTGATGGTCCTCATCCTGTTGAGTGCCATCCTGCGCGAGATCGAACTGCCCATTTTTGAGAGGAACAATGTGGTCACGATCGCGGTGGTCATCGGCTCGCTCTCGTGGATGACGGTGGCGCGTCTGGTGCGGGCATCCTTTCTGACCATTCGCGAAATGGACTTTATCAGCGCCGCCCGCTGCGTCGGGGTTTCAAACTCCCGGATCATGGTGCGCCACATTCTGCCCAACGCCGTCGGACCCATTATCGTCGAATCCACACTGGAGCTAGGGTACGCCATCATGGAGGAGGCAGGTCTGAGCTTCCTGGGCTTTGGCATCCAGCCACCCACGCCGAGCTGGGGAAACCTGCTGAACTACGCCCAGGCGCACCTGACCAGGCATCCCTGGCTGGCTATCTTTCCCGGGTTGATGATCTTTTTGGCCATCATCTCGATCAACTATATCGGCGATGGGCTGCGAGATGCCTTTGACCCCTTTAAAGTGCTCGAAAAGACCGGAGAACCTTAGAACACAAGGAGTTTAACCGACATGTCCGTCAAATGCCCGTCCATCGAACCCATCCGAACCACCCACAAGGTTCAGTATCTCAGTCACGAACAACTGGATCAGCTTCAGGAAGCCACGCTTCAGATTCTGGAGGGCGTCGGCGTGCGGTTTCCCTCGCAGGAGGCCCTGGCTATCTTTGCCGACCACGGTGCTCAGGTGGATCACGACACTCAGATCGTCAGGATCCCGAGGGACCTCGTGCGCAAGGCGTTGGCGACGGTCCCGCGTTACTTTCACGTGGGTGCTCGCGATCTCTCGTCTGATTTCGACCTTGAGGATGGCGTCACCTACTTTACGACAGACGGGTGTGGTCACGAGACAGTTGACTTGAAGACGCGCCAGATGCGCCCTTCACGCAAAGAGGATGTGGGGCGCATGGCTCACGTCGTTGACTATCTCTCTTCCATGGCTTTCTACTGGCCTATGGTCAGCGCCCAGGACTATGGCAAGACGGCGCCGCTGCACGAACTGGACGCTTCCTGGAACAATACGGTCAAGCACATCCAGACCGAGACGCTCATGGGGGCAGTTCCCGCCCGCTATGCGCTCGAGATGGGGACGGTGATCGCCGGAGATCGACAAGAGTTGCGCCGGCGCCCGGTATTCTCCGTGGTCATCTGCACCATCGCACCACTGGGCCAGGACAAGGAGGGTATCGAAGGTGCGATGCTCCTGGCCAAGGCCGGTATTCCTGTCGCTTTTCTGGCCATGCCCAACCTGGGCAGCACGGGGCCCGCCACGCTGGCTGGCACCTACGTGGTAGGCGATGCCGAGGTCATCAGCGCGACAGTGCTTATGCAGCTCGTCAGCCCTGGCGCACCGGTGTCTCACTCGATTATGCACGCTTATGTCGATCCACGCACGGGCGGATACGTGCCCTATCCCGTCAATCGTGTCTGCGCGTTTACGCCAGTGGCAATGGCCCACCACTGGGGAATACCCTGTTTCGGAGGCGCCTTTGGTACCGAGAGCCATGAGCCGGGCACCTGGCAGGCGGCCGCCGATGTGGCCTTGGACCCACTTCTGGTGGGGCTCGCCGGGGCCGAGTGGGTGACGGGGATAGGGTTGAACCGGAGCTTCACCTTGCTCTATCCCGAGGCGATCATCCTGGACGATGAACTCTATCACCGGGCGCGGTATGCGTTGATGGATATGGAGGTTAGTCCGGAGACGGTAGCCCTGGAAGTCATCCGGGCCGTTGGACCTGGCGGTCACTTTTTGGCCCAAAAGCACACGCGCAAGCATATGCGGCAGGCACTGGTCCGCGGTCTTGGCCACCATCTGGGTAGTGACGGCAAGTACCGCGAACCACTCGAGGTGGCCCGCGAGCGGGTGCAATGGATCCTTCATAATCACCAGCCAGAGCCACTCGAGGAAGCCAAAAAAGCAGAGCTAACCCGAATACTCGCCGCCGCAGACCGGGAAATGGGCTAACCCAACCAAACCGCGCAACACATTTCACGTTTTCCGTTTCACGAGGCAACCATGTCGTTATCACTGATGTCGATCCTGACCCGCCACGACGTCGAGCGGATCCACGAGCATAGCCTTGACCTCCTGGAGCGGGTTGGGATCGACTACAAGACACCCCGCGCGTTGGAGGTCTTGGAAAAGCTGGGCTGTCCGGTCGATTACGATCGGGCATGGGCCAGCCTGCCGCGCGATGTCGTCGAGTGGGCGCTGCAACAGGCGCCTCGGGTGGTGCGGCTGTGCGCCCGCGATCCGGCCCGCGACGTGATCTTGGATGGTCGCCGCTCGCACCACACCACCGACAGCCAGGGCACCCGGGCGGTGGACCTGGAAACAGGTGAGCGCCGCCCTTCCACGGCGGAGGATCTCAGGCGAGGCCTGCTCTTTGCCGACGCTCTGGACAGAGTCGATATTGTCAATGTGATGGTCGCCGCCAACGACGTGCCGGCCCACGTGCGCACGGTGCGTCACTTTGCCCTGGCCTTTGCCCAGACCAGCAAGCACGTGCGCACGGGCGTGCTCCATGCCGGGCAGGTGCCTTTCATCGTTGAGATGGCCAAAGCCGTTACCCCAGGCACGAAACACGAAACACGAAACACTAGTCAGTTCCGCCCGATCTTTTCGGCCATAGACTGCACCATCTCACCCTTGATGCACGACGGCCCTATGACTGAGGCCTGCATCGAGCTGGCCCGGCTGCGCGTGCCGATCGTGGTCTACCCTATGCCGTTGGCGGGCGGTACCTCGCCGGTCACGCTCGGCGGCACGCTCTTGCTCCACAACGTCGAGTTCCTCAGCGGGCTGGTGTTGTTCCAGGCGGCCAATCCCGGCACGCCGATCATCTATGGCACCGGGGCCTCGCAGCTGGACATGCACACCGGGCGTTACGGCGGCAGTGCCAACGGGCACGGCTTGCAGTTGGCCCTCTGCAACATGGCGCGCTTTTACAACCTGCCGGTGAACCTGGGCGGTCTCGACACCGCGTCCCACGAACTGGACGCACGATACGGCCATGAGGCGACTGCCGGCGCCCTGCTGGCTTACCTGGCCGGCGCGGATGAGATTTACAGCATAGGGCTGCTGGAGTCAGCCCAGGTCTTGTCGCTGGACAAGATGGTGCTGGACAACCACCTGGCCCGCCAACTCGAGGCGATGGTCAAGCCGGTACTGGTCGACGATGAACATCTCCAGGCCGACTTGATCGAGCGCGTCGGCATCGGCGGAACCTACCTGACCCAGCGCGAGACCCGCAATTTTACCAGAAGCGAGTACGTGCCGGTATGGCCCCCGGCGGGCAAGACGATGCTCGAAATCGCCCGCGCGGAGGCGCTGGACATTCTGCACAATCATAACTCCCCTGCCCTGCCGGCAGGCGCCGTCGAACGGATCGAGGCCGTCGTTGCCGAAGCGGATAGGGCGTTGGCTTAGGTGTAAGATGGTGTCAACCACCTACGAAATCTGATACCAGGAGGTACTACTATGACCATTGACTATCATACACAAGTCTTCCACGAATGCGTAGAACCGCTCGCGGGTTGGGATGAGAGACGAATATGTATTCTGACACCCCCGATATCATACCGTTCACGTCGCCTTTTAAGGTTGAACTGCTGACGCAGGCGCAGCTAGAGACCCTGCAAGGAGGGACATTGCGTCTGCTGGACGAGGTGGGTGTTCACTTCCCATCGCAGAGAGCGCTGGAGATCTTGGCCGACCACGGCGCCCAGGTAGACTGGGAGACCGAGAGCGTCCGCATCCCGCCGGATTTGGTGCAGAAGGCCATGTCTACGGCACCGCGTTCCTTCGTCCTGGGGGGACGGGAAGAGCGCTTTGACCTGCTGCTGGACGGGAGCTGCTCTTACCTGTGCACCGACGGGACCGGCGTCCACATAGTTGACCTGGAGACGCAGGAGATGCGGGCCTCGCGCAAGGAGGACGTGGCGCGGATGGCGCGGGTGTGCGATGCTTTGCCCCTGATCAGCTTTTACTGGCCGATGGTCAGCGCGCAGGACTATGGGCACGCCGCGCCGCTGCACCAGTGCCACGCAGGGCTGACGAACACGCTCAAGCACGTTCGCGGCGGGATGACGCTGCCCCCGCAATTGGCTCCCTACATCGTGGAGATGGCGACGGCCGTGGCCGGCAACACCCAAGCGCTCCGACGACGCCCCCCCATCTGTGCCAACTTTTGCACCATCGCCCCCCTGGCCCAGGATGGCCACAGCATCGAAACGGCGCTGGTTTATGCGGAGGCAGGCATCCCCACCAGCTTTATGGCCATGCCGACGATGGGGTCTACAGCGCCAGCCACCCCGCTGGGCGCGTTGGCCGTCGGCGACGCCGAGGTAGTGAGCGGGATGGTGCTGCTCCAGTTAGCCTATCCCGGCGCGCCGGTGTTCCATTCCATCCTGGTGTCGTTGATGGAGCCGCGCACCGGCGGTTATGTCAGTATGGTGCCGGTGTTCTGGTCGATGATGGCGGCGCAGTTGGCCCACGCCTGGAACGTACCCAGCCTGGGAGGGGCCAGGGTGAGTGGTGATGCCCTCGATGTTAGCTGGCAGTCGGGCTGGGAGGGCGGGTTCGGATCGGCCCTGATCCCGCTATGTGGCAGCGAGGTCACGGGCCTGCTGGGCCTGTTGGGAAGCGCGATGATCTTATACCCCGAGCAGATGATCCTCGACTATGAGATCTGCCAGTTCGCTTACGACGTGTTGCACGGGTTCGAGTTCGACGCGGCGGACATGGCGTTGGGTGTGATCAAGGGCGTGGGGCCACGCGGTCACTTTTTAGCGCAAAAGCACACCCGCAAACGCATCCGGGATTTTCGGCTGTCTCCGCTGCTGCGTCAGAAGGATTCTGATGGTAACCTGCGCGACCCGCGGGAGATGGCACTGGAAGAGTTCAAACGACTCGACGAGACACACCACCCCCAACCCCTGCCGCGGGAGGTGCTGGCTGAACTGGACCGCATCCTGGCGGCAGCCGATCGCGAGGCAGAAAAAAAAGGACGAGATGATTGACATCAAGCCAATTCGACCCAAGCTTCATCTGGAAGTGCTGAGTGTGGATGAACTTGCGGCCATCCGGTCGGCCACGCTGCACGTTTTGGAGCACGTTGGCGTGAATTTCCCTTCCGAGCGGGCCTTGCGCATCTTTGCTGAGCACGGGGCACAGGTCGACGTGGAGGGCCAGATCGTGCGCTTGCCACCGGACCTGGTCACAGAGGCAATGAGCCATGCGCCGCGCTCCTACGTGTTGTCCGGACGGGCTGAGGGCACCGATTTGCTCCTCGATGGCACGAACAGCTATTTCGGGACGGATGGCACCGGGACGTTGACGGTTGATTTCGAGACGGGGGAGCGACGGTACTCGTGTAAGGATGACGTCGCCAGGATGGCGCAGGTGGCGGACCATCTCTCCTCGATTGCCTTTTACTGGCCCATGGTCAGCGCGCAGGATTATGGCCTCCTGGCCCCGCTGCACGAGATTGATGCCAGCTTCAACAACACGGCCAAGCACGTGCAGACGGTGACCGTGATGGGAGAGCGAATGGCGCGCTATGCGATTCGTATGACCGAGGTGCTGGCTGGTGACCGGGATTCGATGCGGGCCATGCCGCCGCTCTCCAGCCTGGTTTGCACGAACGCGCCCCTGGCGCAGGACGAGCACGGTATCGAGGGGGCGATGACTTTTGCCGAGGCAGGCATCCCGGTGGGCTTTATGTCCATGCCAACCATGGGTTCTACGGCCCCGGCGACGGCTGGCGGGGCGTTGACCGTGGGCAACGCCGAACTGGTCAGTGCGATGGTCTTGATGCAGTTGGTCGCTCCGGGCGCGCCGGTCTTTTACTCGCTCTGCGCTTCGGTGCTGGACCCGCGCACGGGGGGCTATATTGTCGGCATCCCGGAAAAGTATCTGTGCAACACGGCCGGGGTGCAGTTGGCTCACGATTGGGGCGTCCCCACGCTGGCCGGCGCGTTCGCTATGGACTGTCCCGAGCCGAACACCTGGCAGTTGGGGCGGGATAGCGTCTATACAGCCTTGATGGTGGCCCAGGCGGGCGCGGATTTGGCGGAGGGGCTGGGGATGATCAAGGCTTCGACGTTGTTAGTGCCCGAACAGATCATATTTGACGACGAAATCTATCACACGCATCGCGTCCTGGCCGAGGGTGTGGACGTTGGCGCTGACAGCCTGGCCGTGGACGTCATCGCGGACGTTGGCCCGCGCGGGCATTTTTTGGCGCAGAAGCACACGCGGCGGCGGGTGCGGGAGATATGGATCCCAGAACTGACTCATCCGCGGCCACCCAGGGCTGGCGAGCCATTGGGCGACGTTCGGAAACGAGCGCGGGCCAGGCTGGACCGGATTCTGGCCGAGCACGAGCCAGAGCCGCTGGATGAGGCGGTCCAGGCCGAGTTGCGGGCCATCCTGGATGCGGCGGAGCGGGAGATGGGCACCTAGCGGTATGGCTTGAAAGAGAGCTGGATCATGAAAGAGATCGATCGAGGGCGATTGAGAGCCGCACTGGCACGAGAACAGGATCGCTTTGTGCATGAGCACCCACGTTCCCGGGAACTATTCGAGCAGGCCAGAGAGCACCTATTCGGCGGCGTGCCTATGAGTTGGATGACAGAGTGGGCTGGGGCTTTTCCCGTCTTTGTCCGGGAAGCCTCGGGCGCCTATTTTAGCGACGTAGACGGTCACCGCTATTTGGATCTGTGCCTGGGTGATACCGGCGCGATGACGGGTCACGCACCCCGGACTGCCGTGGAGACGATCATCGAACAGATCTGGCGTGGCGTAACCTTTATGCTCCCGACCGAGGACGCGGTCTGGGTGGGGCGAGAACTGGCCCGTCGTTTCGACTTGCCCTACTGGCAAATGGCCCTCACAGCCACCGACGCCAACCGCTTTGCCATCCGGCTGGCGCGGCACATCACCGGCCGCAGTTTGGTCCTGGTGTTCAACTACTGCTATCACGGCACGGTAGACGAGGCCTTTGCCACCCTTCGGGATGGGGTCGTGGTGTCTCGAGAGGGGAATGCTGGCCCGCCGGTGGACCCGGCGCTGACCACCCGGGTAGTCGAGTTCAACGACATCGCCGCTCTCGAAGCGGCGCTAGCGCCCGGCGATGTGGCCTGTGTATTGGCAGAACCGGCGCTGACCAACATTGGTATCGTGCTGCCCGAACCTGGCTATCACGCAGCGCTGCGGGAGATCACGCGGCGCACCGGAACGTTGCTGATCATCGACGAGACGCACACTATCTGCGCCGGGCCCGGTGGATATACCCAGACGCACGGTCTTGAGCCCGATATGTTCACGCTGGGAAAGCCAATTGCCAGCGGGGTGCCGGCCGCTGTCTACGGGTTCACCGCTGGGGTTGCCGATCGGATCCGTGCCGCTGGTGGCGTCAGCGAGGACGACAAGTTCGACGCCTATGGCATCGGTGGAACGTTGGCGGGGAACGCGCTTTCCATCGCCGCGATGCGGGTTACGCTCGAAAAGGTTCTCACGCAGGATGCCTACGACCGCACGATTCCGCTGGCAAAACGTTTTGAACAGGGCGTGCAGTCAGCGATCGAAGAGTATCAACTGCCGTGGCACATTACGCGTCTCGGCTGTCGGGCCGAGTACTGGTTCCAGCCGACTCCGCCCCGTGATGGGTCCGAGGCCAATGCTTCTATGGATGAAGAACTCGTCAGCTATATGCACCTGGCGGCGCTCAATCGGGGCATTATGCTGACGCCGTTTCATAACATGGCGTTGATCTCGCCCGATACGACCGAGGCTGATATTGACTATCATACACAAGTCTTTCGCGAATGTATAGAGGCGATCGCGGGTTAGGAGAAGGGATGGATACATATTCCAAGACACCAGATATTGTTCCATTTCCCACATCGTTCAGGAGCGAACTGCTGACGCAGGCAGAGCTTGAAACGCTAAAGGGCGGCACGCTGCGCCTGCTGGACGAGGTGGGTGTGCATTTTCCATCCCGCAAGGCGCTGGAGATCATGGCCGACCATGGCGC
>Ga0180437_10006736_pt1 | contig 15190 bp, 13 predicted proteins | sample SS_ome_4_FD_132410 | JGI IMG/M metagenome (GOLD analysis project Ga0180437, IMG submission 132410) | Hypersaline lake sediment archaeal communities from the Salton Sea, California, USA - SS_3_D_1 metaG | ecosystem: Environmental > Aquatic > Non-marine Saline and Alkaline > Hypersaline >...
ATAATTTCTTAACTGACATGTCATCGAGTTCCACCCTGGAATAGTAACCGGCTCCAAAATGAAAGCCATCAGGATTAGGTATCCTCTGGACGGAGACAAAATTTCCCTCTTTTTCCCGATGGACGATGACTTCAGTTTCTGAGTAGGTGAGGAGCATACCGTGGTTGTAAAAAGGCCATTTCTGGCTTTTGCCGATATACTCTATTTTGCCGTCCTCCCACATTTTGTAGATATGTGCTTCTTTTCTAGACCGCCAAGCCATGACCATCCAGTACCGTTGGTCTTCAGTCCTATCGACTCCGAAAATTGTGTAGTTGTTATAATTTTCAAGCGGTTCAACATCGAGAGGTATCTTTGTGAAATTCTTTGTTTGTTCGTCGAGAAGGACAAATTTTTTATCGCTGTAGTCTCTATTGTATTCCAGAAAAGCGAATGTTTGCTCATTGTTCCAGATCGACCAGCGAATACGTCTACTTGGAGGTGCTTCGTACAGAACTTCAAGCGTGTAATCGGACATATTCATCCTGAAAATCTTGTTCGATATATCGTCGTACACATCGTACACATACTCATTTTCTTCATAAAAAGGCCTAGGCCAATAAGATTCAAAATCTCCTTTGATTTTGTGCGCTTTTCTTCCGTCATAGATTCTGATTCCGGAATAAGGGGTGGATTCGATCAATTTGTGGTCTTTTGTGAGATGAAGGTATGAATATCCGGTGATAATCGACCAATGGGCAAAAAGAAAGGAGAGGATTAAACCTCCCAGGAAGATCGGAGCCAACAATTTAAAGAATCGTTTGTTATAAACCCTGGCTGGACGGATATCCAGTTTTTTTATGGATAGGCCGAAGCATAATAACAGCGGCAGCAAAAGGACAAAAGCTGAGAAATAGGCCAGTACTGTGATTTCTGGATTCCATTCTGTGGTGAAAAAATCTCTAAGGTCTAATATGTAGTAGAAATGGATATCCACTTTTGCCCTGGCTGCTAACCAAAAAACAAAGGAGAGCAAGTTCAAATAAATGAACAGTGAAAACAAAGATGACACAAACAGAATAATGAAATTTTCAGAGCTGGCAGATAAAGAGAGGGAAATCAAGTACAAAGAGAAATAGAGGAATGTAAATGATAAGAAAGGGAGAGCAACAAGATCCTCTCCGCCGCTCGTGTACAGGATCACGAACACAATATAAAAAAGCAGAACAGCCGCGAGCCGGGGAAGGATCTTAATTCCGACTACCTGATACCGGGAATAGGGGAGAGACAACAGGTATTCCATGCCTCTCTGGCCCCGTTCGAGCGAGAATAGAGACGCACCCATGAAAAAGGCTCCGAAGAGCAGACCGAATTGGAACATCGGTAAAAACACAGCGAAATAGGACACATTGAAACTGGTCGTCACGACGATCAGGATTGCTGGTAATATTAGAGCAAAAACTGTAAAAATTACAGTTTGTTTGAATACGTCACTGATTTCTTTCTTTAGCATATTGGCCTCCGATGAATGCCTTGATGATTTCATTGAGATTGATGTCTTTATAGTCATTGGGGAATTTTTTTCTGACCTCTTCATCAAAAGGATAGATGAAGTATTCTTTAATATACGATGCCTCTCTTTTAAAAACACAGGGAACCTCTTCAGGTATCTCCTCCTTGGCGACGACCTTTTTGAGCTTTCCTCCCAGATCTTCAGCTTTTTCGTCCAGGATGAACTGCCCTTTTTCCATGACGAGGACTCTATCCGGAATCTTTTCAATCTCAGTAAAAGTGTGGTTGACCATGACCACTGTTGTCTGGTAGCGGTCGATCAGGTCGATCACCGCTTCCAGGAATTTTTCTCTTAAATACGGATCGATAACGTGTATGATTTCATCGATTAACAGGATGTCAGGTCTCTGAGCCAGAGCCAATCCCAGATGATAGAGAGTCCTCTCTCCTGCAGACAGGCTTTTGATCTTTTGATTCAGGTTCAGTTTGAGTTCGTTGATCAACGTCAGGTCAAAATCTTGAATCTGATAAGCAGCAGAATGAAAGTCGATGCCTTTCCTGACCGTATAATTTTCAAAAAGACTGAGCTGGTCAGAGATATAGCCCATTTTTCCTGGAGAGACCTTATCACTGAATACGATACGGCCTTGGTCCGGCAGGATGACGTTCGCCAGGCATTTGAGAAAGGTGGTTTTTCCCGCGCCGTTTTTTCCGGCAATGACTACAGATTCCCCTTTTTGAAACTGTATGTGAATATTATCCAGGACTGTTTTTCGTCCTATGCTGACTTTGAGATTTTCGACTTCTGCGATTATTTCATTCATTGTCTGAATACCTCTTTATTAGTTTTTTAATGTCTTCTAATGAAGCGCCTAAAGAAAAAGCTCTCTCTAAAAAACTTTTGAATTCATCCTCGATCATCCCTTTCCGCAGGCTGTCCAGCTTGGCTTTTTTGTAGTTGACCCAGTTGCCGCTGCCTCTTTTGCTTTCGATGAATCCCTCCTCATCCAAAGTGTAGTACGCCTTTGCGACAGTGTTGGGATTAAGTTTGAGGATCTTGGCCAGTTCTCTAATGGGTGGTAGCTGATCGCCATCGTTGAGCCGTCCGGAGAGTATTTCCAGTTTTATCATATAAATGAGTTGCCGGTATATAGGCAGGGGTGAGCTGAAATCGATATTAGTACGGAACATTGCAGCCTCGCTTCGTTTAGATTGTACTAATAATATAATACAATTTACGGAATTGTCAAGTAATTTTTATATTTTTTTTTGATGAAATCTTATATAATCTATAAGGTTTTGAAGTAGATTTTGATTTAAAGGTTAGCTATGCAAATCAAATATCTTGATGGGAAAAGGCTGTACTACGCCTTTCTGGTCGGTGGTAATGCGGTCATCAAAGATAAGAATTATCTGAACAAGATCAATGTCTTTCCTGTCCCGGATTCGGATACGGGGACGAACATGGCCTCCACCATGCGGTCGATCGCTGAAGGAGCCGTGCACAGCCATTCAGCTGAAGCCACCATGCAGTCTATTGTGGATTCAGCTCTTTCCGGAGCCCGCGGAAATTCAGGGCTGATTTTTGCCCAGTTTCTGTATGGGATCAGTGAGAAGATCAAAAATGTAAAAAGGATTTCAACCAGCAAGTTCGGTGAATCAGTCAAAGAAGCTGTGAAGTATGCCTATAAAGCGATCGTTAATCCTGTCGAGGGAACCATGCTTACGGTGATGAAAGATTGGGCAGACGCCGTTTATCAAGAAAGGAAGGAAAAAAGGGATTTTGCTGACCTCCTCTCGCATTCGCTCCAGGTGGCGAAAACATCACTAACAGAGACTCCGAAGAAACTCGCCGTTTTGGCCAAAGCAGGAGTGGTCGATGCGGGAGCCAAGGGCTTTGTCGATTTTCTTGAAGGGATAACGAGTTTCATAAAAAGAGGAAAATTGAGGAGTATCCCCAAACCGGAAGTTTTGCCTTTGGATACACAGGTTCACGTTTATTCGCCAGAGGATGTGATCGAGCATAGATACTGCACCGAAGCTTTGATCACCGGGAAGAATATGGATTTGGAGAAAATACGCAAAGAAGTTCGTCCTTACGGAGTATCGGCGATCGTTGCGGGAAGTCCTGAGAAAATGCGAATCCATATCCACACCAATAATCCAGCGGATTTGTTCTTTTATTTGAAGAATTATGGCTCGATCACCCAGATAAAGGCCGATGACATGCTGAAGCAGTATGTGGCGAGTCACAAACGGAAATCCAGCATCGCTCTGGTCACAGATTCTTCCTGTGACCTTCCCCAGCAAGTGATTGACGATTGTCAGATCCATGTGATCCCTTACAATCTGTCCTTCGGGGATACTCTGTTTCTGGATAAGATCACCATCACACCCGAACAGTTTTATACACTGCTCAAGACAGTAAAAGAAATTCCCAAAAGTGCCATACCCCCATTGAGAACCGTCCAGAGTCTTTTCTCTTTCCTGGCCAGTCAATACGAATCTTTGATCGTAGTCAGTATCTCTGCTGGCTTGAGCGGGGCTTATAAGCAGGCTATAGAAGCATCATCAGTGGTTCAAGATAAAAAGATAAGCCTGATCAACTCGAAACACCTGTCTGGCACTCTGGGCCTGATTGTCCTTCGGATCGCGCAGGCGATTGAGGAAGGCAAAACACACGACCAGATTGTCCAACTGGCCGAGGAATGGGTCGCCAAAACAAAACTTTTTGTGGATATAAAAACGCTCAAATACATGGTCCGCGGAGGCCGGGTCAGTCCCCTGAAAGGCTTGGTGGCGCAAGCTCTGAATGTCAAGCCGCTCATTTCTCTGGATTCGGAAGGGAAAGCCTTTGCTTTGGGCAAGTCATTCACCCGGAAAGGCAACATGAAGAAAATCATCCAGATGGTAAAAAACATGGCTGCGGAGGGAAAGATATGGAATTATGCGATTGTCCACGCCCAGAACCTCGAGCGTGCAGAGGTGTATGCTCACAGCCTTGAGGAGATCCTTCACAAGAAACCCGCATTCATCATGGATCTCTCCCCAGTCATAGGTGTTCACAACGGCATCGGGGTTGTGGGTATCGGCGTCATGTATGAATGAGTATATCCAGACAGCGCATTTTTTTAATCGGGCCGGAATGACAAACGCTTCATTCCCATCATAAGGAGATTCAAATGAGTTTTTCACTGGTTGATACCATTCTCTATTCAGCGGCCGTTGTCTTTGCCTACATGGCTGTGGTTTTTGTCGTGGCATTATTCAAAAAAGATAATTCGGTTGTCGACATCGCCTGGGGACTGGGGTTCATTCTTGTGGCGCTTCTGACTTTCTTTCTGGAAAGAGAATTCGCTGTTCGGCATATTCTTGTGACCGTCTTGGTGTTGATCTGGGGAACTAGACTCGCAATGCACATATTCATCCGGAATAAGGGAAGGGGAGAAGATTTCCGCTATGCTCAATGGAGAAGGGAGTGGGGAAAATGGTTCCTTCTCCGGAGTTTTTTCCAGATTTTTATGCTTCAGGGGCTGTTGCTCTTGGTCATTGCCTATCCGGTCATTCTCACCAATCATTCCAGGAAAGAAGGAATATCTTATCTGGATTTAGTGGGCGTTGTTCTCTGGGTCACTGGATTCTTTTTTGAAGCAGTGGGTGATTTCCAGCTCTCCAGGTTCAAAAAAGACGCGGGGAACAAAGGAAAGATCATGAGGTCCGGACTCTGGAAATACACTCGTCATCCCAACTATTTTGGAGAGGCTGTGATGTGGTGGGGGGTTTTTCTGATCGCTCTGTCTGTTAATCTTGGCTGGACAGCCATTTTCAGCCCCATCCTCATCACCTTTCTCCTGCTAAGGGTATCCGGAGTGACGATGCTCGAGAAAAAGTATGTCGGGAATGACGAATTCGAAGCCTATGCAAAAAGAACGAGTGCCTTTTTTCCCTGGTTTCCAAGAAAAGATTGATCCGTTTTTCTAAAATAAATTCGGAAGGGAGAGATTTTATGCTCAAAATGCTAGAGGTCGTCGGGATTTCTCCTCTAGGATTCTCAGAAGCCGTCAAAGATGGAGTGGAGCAGGTGCTTCAGTCAGGAGAAAAGATTCATTTTTTTCAGGTTCTGGAACAGAGAGGGGCGGTCAGAGACGGAAAGTTAAAGGAGTTTCAGGTCATCCTCAGAGTGGCGGTCGAACATTCTGTCTAAGAGTTCTCGAAAAAATTGAGAAGGCCATTCAAAGGTTGGATTTTTCACTCAGATTTGGTATTGAATTATTGAGTAAAAGCCATATTCTTTAATGAATATGCATAGGGAGAGAAATGAATATGAAAAAAAGTGATATTCTGAAGCTTATCATCAGCCTCATCATCTGTCAGTTAGCCGGCTTTGTGGGGTCTCTGTTCACCACTCCTTCGATTCCCACATGGTATGCCTCCCTGGAAAAGCCTTCGTTCAATCCCCCCAATTGGGTGTTTTCTCCTGTTTGGATCAGCCTCTTTGTCCTCATGGGGATATCTCTTTTTCTTGTCTGGCAAAAAACCTTTCATTATCCGGGTGTGAGAGGAGCCATGCTATGGTTTGCCATCCAATTGTTTCTGAATATGCTCTGGTCAGTCCTGTTTTTCGGTTTGAAATCCCCGTTTTTTGCCTTCGTTGGAATTATTTTTCTCTGGGTGGCCATCTTTCTAACGCTTATTAAATCATTCAGAGTTTCCCGCTTGGCTGGCGTGCTGTTCGTTCCCTATATATGCTGGGTGAGCTTTGCCGCTGTCCTCAATTTTGCTATCTGGAATCTCAATGCCTGAGGCTTGATCAAACTGGCTTAGAGAATAATTAAAGGAAGTTTTGAATGGTCCTATTCATATATTTTTTGATTTAGCTCATTTCTTTTATTTTTACAAGTTTGATAGATGCGCTGTGGCATCTGAGAATATTCAGGAAGTTGTATTCTGAGGGGATGAAGCCAATCTTCCGTTTGCGAGAAGGGAAAATGGCTTTTCATCCATTTGCCGGAATTCTGGCTCAGGCTCAGCCACATTAAAAACTTTTTTTAAATCCATTTTTCTTAAATACTTGAACCGTTCTTTGTTCAAGATTGATTTCTCGTGCGAATATTCCATGTATGAGAGAGTCGAAAATATTGAATCTCTTGACTTTAGTGCAGTAAGTCACATATAAGTGAAGTAAGGAATCCGATGAAAAAGATACGAGGGGAATGGTGGAAGTAAGGAGCCTGGGATGTTTAAAAAGCAGTTAATCATGTTTTTAATTGTTTTTGTGGCCTTTGCTTCCTGTAAAAAAGGCAAGATGGAAGAGAAGAGTTATCCATCACCTCTCAGCCCGGCGGTTGGTTCCAACGGGATGGTCGGTACAGCCCATCCTCTTGCCACACGGGCTGGTTTATCTATCCTCCGAGCCGGCGGAAATGCATTCGATGCGGCAGTGACTGTGGCTGCCATGTTGAATGTTGTCGAGCCGATGAACTCCGGAATCGGTGGCTACGGGACAATCCTCATCCATGATGCGGTCAGGGGAAAGACACGCTTTTTGGATTCCAGCGGTAGAATACCTCTCCAGGTGAATTCGGATATGTTCAGGCCTCCGACACCAAATTTCAGAGAGAACCGGCGAGGAGCCAAAGCTGTTTCCACCCCAGGAAACGTGAACGCCTGGTGGGCCATGTCTTCTCAATACGGGCGGTTCGATTGGGAAGAGCTGTTTGAGGCCCCAATAAAAGCCGCCGAGGATGGATTCGAGATCAATGATCGATTGGCTCGGGTCATTCAATTCGCTTTTTCTGAATTCAATTCGTATGGTCAATCTGTTTATGGCAAAAAAGGAAAACCTCTGGAAGAGGGGGACGTTTTGATACAGAAGGACCTGGGGAAATCGTTTCGCCTGATAGCCGAAGAAGGAGCCCAAGCTGTTTATGGTGGAGAATTAGGGAAGGCGATTGATCGTGTCATGCGAGAGAAAGAAGGGTTCTTAACTATTGATGACCTGATTGCTGACCGGGCAGAATGGTGGGAGCCTATCAGCATTGATTATCGTGGGTATACAGTGACAACAGCGTCCCCTCCCTCGACGGCATTCCCTTCACTCATCCGCCTGGGTTTGATGAGCTGTTTCGACAACGCCTCTCTCGGGCACAATTCAGCTGCCTATCTCCACCGATTTGCCGAGGTCACCAAGCACGCTTTCTGGTGCCGCCTAGCTTTTGCGGGGGATCCCGAGTTCAACCCCCCTCCATTGTTCAGGCTGTTAAGCAGAGAATACTGGGAAGAAGTCGTTGGTGAATTTGAGATGGAAGAGGCCAAGCCGTTCAGGCCACCCAATATCGTTGTCAAGAGCGGAGAAAACACAACACACTTTGTTGTCGCTGATAAATGGGGCAACATTGTCAGTGCCACCCAGACTCTAGGAAATTCATTCGGATGCCGCATAATGGTCGAGGGGACGGGAATCTGGCTCAATAATTCTCTGGCTTACTGCACCTTCGAACCCAAAGGGAATCCAATGGATGCCCATCCAGGCCAGAGAAAGCTCTCCGGTGACTGTCCGACAATCGTTTTTAAGGAGGGCAAGCCCTGGGTTGCTTTGGGAACACCAGGCGGACATACGATCGGCCAGACTGTACCCCAGATAATTATGAACATAATCGATTTTAGGATGGACATCCAGCAAGCCATCGCCGCACCGCGCATCAGCTTTGCAGAGCCGGACTATATACTTATTGAGAAGGGAATCGAAGATTCAGTTTTGGAAGCTCTGAGAAAAATTGGCCATAACATCCGGCAATCCACGGGACTGGGCAACGCTCATGGCTTAATGATAGAGTATGATACTGAGGGTAAACCTGTGAGGTTCATCGGCAGTGCTGATCCTCGTGGAGGAGGCAAAGCTCTAGGGTACTAAAAGTCAAGAAGGTTATTTTTTTTCAAGGCTTGATTTTTCCATAATCCTGATTCGCCAGATCCAAATTACAAGTACGATCAGAGATGCAGCTACTCTCAATGTGGGCGATGTCGTGAAAAAATCAAACACCCCGTGAACAAATGCGGCTATCGTCAGGCCTATCAGAGAGGCCTTGAGAAGAGATTTTCTTTGAATTCGAGCTTTTCCAACTGTGTAGCCCCATATGGAAGAAAAAATAGTGTGTGTTAAAGGAGAAGCAAAAGCGCGGCCGAAAAGTTCTAAACCCTCCAGATGTGCCAGATAGTAGATATTCTCAACGCTTGCGAATCCAAGTGCTATGGTTGAGGCGTAGACAATGCCGTCAATTTTTTCATCGAAGGCCTTGAGTTTTAAAACGATCAGAATAAAAGGAAGAAATTTGAAAAGCTCCTCGATCAACCCGATCACACCAAGGCTGTAGAAGAAGAATTGAAGTCTGTGACTTTCCATCATAGCGCTGGGGTCTTCAGGGATTCCAATAAGAGGAAGGAGCCCGTAAAATTTTACGCATCCATAAGCAGTGATCAATCCCAGCATATAAGCTAATCCCAGGTTGCGGATAGGCTCCGGCTGAAAGCGGTCCTTGTAGTAAAAATAACCGGACCAGAAGACAGCGGGGGCGATAATTCCCGAGAGAATGATCCAGAGCGTCATCTTAATTCAATGATGGATTTTACTATAAATGCGGACTTTTGTGGAATTGCCCTAATGAGGTTTTAAATAAGATTTGTGTGTGAGTGATCGGTGGTTTGAGAATAGTCAAGAATTCTTTAGCGGATGCTCTTTATCTCAGAATCGTCGATATTTGATATCTCTTCGCTCTTGTAAAAAAGCTCAAGGAGAAAGTTCTCCCGGCGTTCCATTTCCTTTCTCAAAGCCTCAACCGCTGTTTTTGATACTTGATGCACTGAATTTAGTGCAGTCCTGACGTAATAAAGGTCATTGTTTAGTTCGGACAGACTCATCTCTTGCGGTGACTTGGAGAAGATTATTTCCGGAGATTTCGGGTATTCTGCTTTAAAATGAGGGGCAGTCTCCAGAGATTTATATTCTTTCAGCACAGGAGTCTCCTCCTCAGTTTGTTCCTCTACGGATTCTTGAGCCTCTTCTTCTGTTTTCACTTCGATCTGTTCTTGCATGCTGGTGATCAATTTATTGAGTTCCTCTTTTGCGCGATTCATTTTTTCTATTTCTACAGTAATGAGCCCGATGTCCCTTTCCAGGTCTGCGGTAGCCAGACAAAACACATAGAAGCCGAGAAGGTTCCTCTGATCCGTAGAAACAGTTCTAAAGTGATCCCTGGCAACCTGTGAAGCGATAAAAGTGGGGTTGCTCTCCTCACCCAAAGACAAATAGTTTTCTTTAAAAGACTGAACGGCCTGAAGGATTTTCGGTTGAGTTGACGGATGGAGCTGTTTTTTGATCCTGTACTGTTCGGTGAGAATCTTATTCTTATCGATAGTTTGGGCTTGCTCTCTTGGGAATCCCGTCGTGATGAAGCAGGCTATGAAGACAGGAAAAATGAATCGAGAGATTGAAGTGCTTTCCTTGAATCTCATTTTTTCTTTCCTTTGAAAATTTTAAATTCTGAGATTTTTTTGTGCTTTTTGGCTCCCTGGAAGTTATATCTATCTGATATTGCTTCTTTCAAAATCCCCTCAGCAATCTTATACCACAGGAGTCATCTGGAGTCAAAAGAGAGAAAAAGGTTTTATGGCAGTTTCATGGTGTCTTTTTTTATTTAATGTTGGCAATGATTGTGTCTGATGTTTGTGAAATCTTTTTCAGGATGTTTGACAGCGTTTGAATGATTTTGGACCTTCGGTCCGTCAGAATTTGTATTTTCAGGCTGAGTTCCTCTGAGAGTCCGCCGAGTGAGTCCATTTCTTGCTCCTTTTCTTCTACATATTTGTCCAATTCAACCAGAGTCATGTTTTTTGCATTCTTGTTGGTGATAGCTGGAGTTTTCGGGTAACTTATTTTCAGCTGGCGTGTGACAGCCGTTTTTTGAGGTTTTTTCACAATCCTGGCCTGGTGTTGAATTCGGGTTGCTGCAGGCTGTTTTTTTAAGGTTTCGTACTCCTGCCTCGTTATTTTCTTTGCGTTGGCCCTCTGCTTTTTTAAGCTATTGATGTATTCTCGCTGCCTTTTTTTCAACTGATTCATCCGGTGCATTTCTTCGAGCATCTCTGCTAGCGCTGCATTCTCTGATTGCCAGAGCTCAAACATGACCAACAGAACAAGAGCATCTATTTCTGTGCTCGATGGATTCCCGAATTGACTCCTGACGGCATCAACGGCTGCTTGGTGATAATCAACTTGCCAGTTTGAAGAGATGACGCTGTTTTCATACACCTTAGCTGCGCGTGCGACTTTCTGTCTCGCTGATGACTGCAGAAGTTTAGTGATTCTGAGATTCTGTTTTTTAATTTCTTTCTGGACATCCTGAACCTGCCAGGCCGAATAAAGAGGCGCAAACAGGCAAACGATTAAAGCTAGAAGAAGCACTCTTAGAATCCTTGAGCCTGTCTGGATTTTCATGTGTTGACTCCTTTTCTAACAAAAAAGTTCTAAATTATAGCTGTTTTCGTTTGAAAGAATGAAATATTTTCTTCCTTTTCCTAAAAGACGAATGATTTTTTGTTTTTTCGGAGCGTTTTAAATATATAAACGATGAGAGAGGATGTCAAGGTTATGAAAACTCTAGAGTTGTCCACAAAGAAGAGGAAGATAAAGTGCGCCACGACAACTCTTACCAGAGAATGGGGCAGAGTTTCTCGTTTTAATCTGTATCTGGCTCAGCTTAGTTGATTTTTGTAGTTGCCGAACCTCCGTAATAAATCCCGTTGAAGAGGAACTTGAATGTTCCATGGGGTTGAGCACGACGGGTGATCTCTGGTCCGAAGAGGAAAAGCTTTCCCTTGCCCATTTTCGCTTCAATGACTGCGATTCCTCCATTAAGGTGATGCTTTCCCCAGGCCCAGCCGCTTCTTAAGGGGTCTTTGTTGTCAAACCAGGCCACCGGACTCACTCCTTTCAGAGATGCTTCGGGCAAGAGTTTGAAGACCGGGCTGTTGTTGAAGTTTACGTCCAGTTCCCCGGGTATGCCATAAGCCAGTGGATTGGTGTTGTCTACAAGAACCCGGAGAACGGAACCGGGCACAAAAAGTTTTCCCCTTGGCAGAGGTCTTTCTGTCCCGTCGTCAAGCTTTTCAGTGAGGGCACTGGCGATGGGAAGACCGGCGTGGTAGGCCAGGTCGGTTGAGCTTCCGATGGTCAGCACGCTCCCGCCATCTTTTATGAATTGGAGCAGTTGGGGGATGGTCTTTTCAGCGGTTATCCGGCCTATTTGATCCCGGTATTCTGCAGGAATAGTTTTTGGATCGGGGGGGGCGAATGAGCGAAATCGGCTGGCTCCTTCACTCCTGAAACTGGGTATGGCCCGGCTGACAAAGATAAGCACGTCGAATTGGCTGTTGAGCTTGCCTGCGTCCAAAGCAGGAGGATAAACGACCGTAAACGGGAACTCGAATTGTTCGAGAATCCATCTCACCCAGCCGGAATCCATTGACCCGCCGTAACTGTCCCACAGTCCGATACGAAGTGGTCTCAGTTTAAAGGCTTCACCAGCGGGTTTTGTTCTGATTCCTTCAAAATTAAGTCCGATTTCCCCTGCAATTTTTTCCAACCTGGAAGCTGTCGTGGACTTGGCGGCAATGAAGATCGTCCCTTGAGGATAGGCCTTTCCTCCAGATTGAAATGCCTGTTTGAGCCAATAAATGTCCTCTTTGTTTTTCAAGAGCCGGTTTATGGCGATAAAGGCATCATTTACCCTGTGATCTAAGAGGAATCCGACTGCATTCCTGCCGCCAGTGACTTTACCGGCTGGCGGCTCAGCCAGATTTTCGATTTTCTCGAAAGGTCCGTCAAAACCATCCAGGATCCGGTCAAACTCCACTCCCATCTGGAAAGCAAGCGTCCAGCCTGCGTTGTCATAGGGAGCGATCGGTGGACCTCCCGGATAGGGAATATCATCCGGATGATTCTGGGGCTCGAACATCGAGAGTACATGAGGACGGAAGGCCTGGGCGGTCTTAACGATGTAGGAACCTTCCGGATAGGATTTCTCATTGATTTTAAAGGAACGTGTGGCGGCGTGGATAGTGATGCCGCTTTTAATGAGAGCATTCACGAATTTTGTCGCGGTGAGAAAATCCGCCTGGTCTGAGGGAAGGATGTACCCTCTTGGGTCTCTTTTATCAGGAACAAAGAGCATGTCGTAGTATTTTTTCGGATAGCCCCGAAAGCGACCAGATCCTGCCTGTGTTTTCTCATCTTTTTGAATGGCTTCTTCAATTTCAGTGATTCTCTTTGGTTTGATGGTCCAGTGGTCACGACTTCCCTTGTCGATGGAGTTTTTCCCCATCCTGTAGATATTCATCAAGAAATCCTCACGGTGTTTCGATGCCAGGTCGAGTATAGCCCGGTTAGCTGTGATCATGTATTCGATGGATTGACGGAAGTGCCACTCCTGCGGTTGGACCGGGAAGGGGAGGTCGTTTTCCGGAAGCAGTCTTTGCGGGAGGAATGGGATTTCCATGGGAGTGGGATTCCCGATGGTTTCGGTGAGGATTCCGATCATGTTATGGAAGTAGACTGTTGTCCGCAGTCCGCCATTCCACCAGGTGGAATATCTTGCGCCTGACCTCATCGTTGCCCCGGGCTTCCCTTCGGCTACAAAGCGGCTGTGCATGGCTGCTCCGACAAGTTCGATTCCCAGCGGCACAAGGGGATCAAAATAGTAGTTGAACGGATCACGGAAGGGAGGAGCGAACAGTACACACCCGGATGGACCCGACTGATGCTGGTTGTAAATGATCTGCGGAAACCATTCTCTGTAGAGCATACGGCTGACGGCTTCAGTCTCAGGCTGAGTGATCATGTAGAAATCTCTGTTGTTGTCATGCCCGATATATTTCTGGTACAGACGGGGAAGTCCGCGTGTTGAACGCTTGGTGGGGTCTTTTTCTTTCATATACCAATTGGCCACAAGGTCCATCCCGTCTGGATTGGGACAGACAAGAAGCAGGATAACATCATCCAGAATCCTTAAAGTTTCCGGGTCATTGCGGCTTGCCATTTGATAGAGCATCTCGATCAGTTGCTGTGAACCCAATACCTCGGATGCGTGCAGCCCCCCGTCGATCCAGACTACTGCCCGTCCTTCAGCGGCCAATTCAAGAGCCTCTTTTTCGGAAAGTCCTTCGGCGAGAGCCAGACGCCGGGAGATTTCCTTGAAGCGGTCGATTTTCTTCTGATTTTCCGGTGAAGTGATGATGGCCATGTACATCGGATTTCCTTCAGCGCTTATCCCTATTCCTTTAATTGACACGCGGTCTGATTCCAGGGAAATCTTTTTTAAATATTCCGCATACTGGGTATTGTTGGCTAGATGATAGTCGTCGCCGGCATTGAAACCGAAATGTTCTTTCGGAGTCGTGATTTTATTTTGTGATAGACCTGGTGCAGCGGCCAAGGCCAAGATCAGAAAGAGAGAAACAAGAATCTTTTTGTTACGCATACTTTCCTCCTTTTTCTTTTTCCTGGGGTGGAATGGTGTTGGTTTTGTTTATTTTTAATTTTTCCGGCATCTGTGTCGTTCCGGACATCCCTAGACTCGCTTCATTCGCATCCAAGTAAAAGCTTATATCAGAGAAAAATTTTGATGTCAAAATAAATATTAGGCCGATGATGCCTTTATAGACGTGCTCCACACTTTCAAGACGTTCTTGAATCTTTTTTTGTCTTTATTTATACTTCCTCACGTCTTTTTCAAAACGAATAAATTGATGAAGCATAGGGAGAGATAACATCCCCAAATGTTTTTTCTTATAAGCGGGAAAAGAATAAAAGGAGGAATTCATGAAAAGAATAGTGGCAGGTATTGTTACAGTCATGTTATTTTCTGCAATTGCCAGTTACATGGTTGCCGAATCAAAGGCTGCTAAGTTAAAAGAGGGCCTGGATTTTCCCGTTCAGAACATAGCCGATTTAGATATGTTCTACTGCTTTGGACTCCAGCCCTGGGATACGGAGGGGAACAATGAGATCCATGGCGGCATTGATCTGGTGGCCACATACGATCCGCTCTCGCCCTTTATCGACAGGGTTCCTATCATTGCCCCAGCCGATGCCCGAGTCGAGCGGATCATCGAGGGTGTCTCTGGCGCAGGTGTAACAACGCTGGTCGTGGTGCTGAAAATGAATAAATATTGGTACATCGTATGCAACTTCGAACCCCAGACCACGAATCCTGAGATATTCGAGGAGCAGCGTCGGAGCCTTGTAGTCCGGGAGAAGCAGAAAGTCAAAAGGGGAGAGCTCATAGGAGATTTAGTCCTGGCCAGCGTCAGCCCCGGCAGTTACCCGCACCTGCACTTTGGATTTTTCTACAAGCATCCTGATGATACACTGGATTACATCTACATGAATTACCTCCAGATACGACGGAGCGACGGCACGGATTTGGCGCCCTTCACCGGCCAAGGCTCGCCCTGGAAAGCCAGGGATCTGGCAATGGAAACTACCTTTTATTGTCCCTATGAATATTCGACTCCGCAGGCCAAAGCCGCCTACGATAGCCTGTTTCGCATCGCGGCCAATGGGGATCTATGCAACTGTATCTGCGCATACGGGTCAATTGATGGTGATTGCGGGATATGCAGATGACAATAAAGTGACATTTCA
>Ga0180437_10006737_pt1 | contig 15187 bp, 16 predicted proteins | sample SS_ome_4_FD_132410 | JGI IMG/M metagenome (GOLD analysis project Ga0180437, IMG submission 132410) | Hypersaline lake sediment archaeal communities from the Salton Sea, California, USA - SS_3_D_1 metaG | ecosystem: Environmental > Aquatic > Non-marine Saline and Alkaline > Hypersaline >...
AACTTGTATTTGTGTAATACAAGAGCTTGATTCTTTTTTAAGAATAATGATTGCCAAATCATTTATTTACACCCCCGCAAAACTGGTGTGATTTTGGGGTAAAATTGCGTCCTCCAGGCAAATGAAACTAAGGACTTAGCAAATCGCTAAGTATTTATTATTAATTTGTTCGGAGAAATTCAGATGAGCAACACGTTTCGTACCACCCAATATATATTAGATGATGTATTTGTACGCTTTTGGAACAGTTTAAGTTTTGCGCGTACAAGTAATCGCAACTTAGAAGCTGATTTCAAAAACTTAAAATTCGCAACTGGTCAAACAATTGATTACCGTTTAGAAGAAAGATATTTAGCAGGCGAAGGCGCTAGTGCTACTTCTGAAGGCGTTGTACAGGTAATTAGACCATTATCAATTACTAAACAATTTAGAACTATGGTTGAATACACAGGTTTCAACTTAACGTTCGATCGCGCCCGTGATGAACCATATTTAGAAATGGCTAATGCTCCTCGTGCTAAACGTCTAGCTAACTTGGTTGAAAGTTTTATTGCCAAAGATAAGTTTCAAAAAGCTACTTATCAAGCCGTGGGTACTCCAGGTGTTCCAGTTGACTTAAATACAATATTGCAAGCTGACGCATATATGACTGAACTTGCGATTCCTGAAGATGGCAAACGTTATGTTGGTGCTCCTCCTCGAGTTACTGCATCATTAGCAAATGATTTGTTTACAGTATTTAACAAAGAAGTTAATACAGGCGCATTAATTGATGGATTTGTAGGACACTTATCTGGTTTTGACTTTTTCAAAACTAATTTTTTGGTTCGTCAAATATCTGGTGCTGGTGAAACTGGTGGTTCTCCTCCTGCAGGATATAAGCTTGGCGGTACAGTTACTAATGGTCCAATTACTTCTGGGAACACAATTGAAGTATCAGGTGTTGCAGCTAGTACAATTGTATTCAGAGAAGGCGATATTATTACAATTGATGAAGCTGATGGCGTATTTATGATTAACCCATTAACTTATGAGCCATTACAACAAACAGCTCAATTTGTAGTAACTTCTGATGTAACTTCTACAGCGGGTGGGTTGGCTGTTATACCTGTTAATCCATCAATTGTTATATCTGGAGCTCGACAAAACATTAGTGCAGCTATTCCAAATGGCGCACAATTGTTGCTTGCTGACGATCATAACGTATCTCTTGCTTATCATACACAAGCAGTTGTGTTTGCTGCTCCTCCACTTAAAGAATTACGTGGTGGCGTTGAAGCAGCAACTCGATATAGTGATTTGTACAAATTAGCAATGACTTACTCTCTTGGCGCTGATATTCGTAATTATGAACAACTCGACCGTATCGACGTTATTTGTGGTTGCGCTATTAACCCTGAGTTTGCAGTTAGAATTATGTCGTAAGATATATCTGTATAAGGGTGGAGAAATCCACCCTTAATTAAAGGATAAAAATGCTAATAGAATATAATGGTCGACTAGTAGATTCTGATAATTTTCGTGTAGTAATTCATCATATCAGCGGTATTAGTAAGGTAGCTGAGGGGTGGGATGATTATCAGAGGTTATTAAATACCAAAGAATGGTTTGAGCACATCAAAGATATTCCTAAGCCAGAAATAGATAAGCCTAAAAAAAAACGTAGATACCCTAAAAAGGCGGTGAACGATGATAACTGTACGTGAATTTGTTACACAATCTTACCGTTTAATTAGCGCAGATAGCCCAACTATGCCTTTGCATGGGAATGATTTATCTTTAGGAATTACCGTTTTAAATCAATTATTACAATCTTATGCATCAACTGGGTTGATGTTAACCATTTCGCAAAATGCATCAGTAAACGTTGCAATAGGACAACAAGATGTAACATGTGGACCGGCAACTTATACTCCTACTCCTGATATAACTTTAGGGCGCCTTGCTAATTTAGAAAATGCATTTCTTTTATTAAATGGCGTGACATATCCTATGATTATAGAGTCTAGAGCGGAATTTTTGTCTGCTTGGAAATTTAATCCTTTAAAATCATTGCCGCGTTTTGTAATGGTATTTCCTGAAAATCAAATTACTAGATTAAGACTATATCCTTCACCTAGTCAACCTTACGAGTTTAACATTAGAGGTAAATTCCAATTGACTGAATTAACCTCTAATGATGATATGAGCACAGTTCCTCAATATTATCTAAGATATTTAATGTTTGCATTGGCTAGAGATCTTGCTAAGTATAAAGGGCGAATTGAAGCTTGGACGCCAGAACTTGAGCAGATGTATCAAGAGGCAAAAGATATTATGGTTGCTAGCTCTGAAGTTAATTTATCAATAACTGGGGAAAGAGATTCTCTGCTAAATGGGGCATATGCAATAAGAGCTGGAGTGTCCTAATGCCTGTAGAAGATTTGCCAATTATCCCATCTTTTTACGATAAACAGCGGTTTATACAGTTTGGCAGTCAGGATTGTGCAAACTGGTATATGGTTTCTGGTGCTGCAACAAAATCACAATACGGGTTATATCCGGCTATGGGTCGCAAACACGTATCTGTATTAGGAGCAAATAAATTAAACTTTGCTTCGGAGCCTAGATATATATTTAAAACTATTGATTATATGTATGTATGGGTTGGATTAAATGTATTTCAAGTTGACAGATTTTATAACGTAATTCAATTGAGTAATTCATCATTCAATAGTTTGGACGGTCCAATTTGGGCGGATTATTTAACAGTTGGCAGCGTTGTTTATTTGTTATTTACCGCTCCAACTACTACTAGTCGAGAAATGTTTGTTATAACTGAAGAAACTGGAGTTGCACCTAGTATAACTTTAATTACTGACCCTCAAGCCCCCCCAAATGTTTCGGGTGTAGGCCCACCTTTATATGTAACAACATTTGGCAGTAGGTTTGTTGTAAGTGTTGCAGAAAGTCCGCAATTTTATTTGTCGGCTATAAACCTTGGTGGTGTTCCATTTGACCCTGCTACATGCTTTCAAACTAGTGGGTCGGCAATTTTTGCAAGTGCTTCTGGACAAATACAGCAATTTGCTGTTTTACATCGACAATTATATATATTTTCTGATTTTCTGACTGATATTTGGGCGGATATTCCAAGTCAATTAACAGGGTCAACATTTCCTTTTAAGTTTAATACTTCAAATAGTTTTGATTATGGACTTGCTGATCCTAATAGTTTAGATGTAGATTTCGGCATGATGACTTGGCTTGGGCGTAATCGTAATGGATTAATTACATTTATGACTTCTACAGGCGCTCGACCAGAAGTTATAAGTACACAAGCTATTAATGTGATACTACAAGAGATTGTTGACCAGCCTGACATAAATGCTTTTTTAGATAACTCTGGCCAAGGCTTTTTGTATCAATGGGAAAACACTATTTTTTATAGAGTATCAGCTGGCCAATTTTTTAATTTTGGCGCATTAGATATTGAATCATCGGCACAATCTCTAGAATACAACTTTAATACTAAAACATGGGCTAGAGTAATTGAACTAAATGGTGAACGCAACCGCATTCAAAGACATGTGTTTTTTGCTGGAAAGCATTTAGTCACTGTTGAGGATGAAAGTTCCATGTTTGAAATGCGTGGTGATGTTTATTTTAACGAAAACCGCAATTTGCTACAGCCTGATGTACAAGCTGTAGATGCATTTTTAAAATTTCCTATGCGTTACGAACTAACTACAAGGCAAATATACGCGCCTGATTATTCGGAGTTTATTACTGATTATGTTGAAATTGATTTTGTGTTCGGCAACGAAACGTTTTATAAAAATGAAGCGCCGTTTGAAAACACGACTTACATTGTTACTGAAGAAAGTACGCCAGAAGTTCCAGTCTATGTAGCGGCCGAAGACTCAACTGAAGGCGATGAAGTGTTAATAATTGAAGAAGGTACTAATACACCTACTTTTTCTGATAATCATTACAATGCATTGTTTAAACCTCATATAGAATTGTATTGGTCTGATGATGGTGGAATTATATTTAACAGTGCTGATTTAAGAGAGTTTAGTCCATTGGGTCAATACCGTTGGCGAATGAGGTGGTACTCCTTGGGCGCAAGTCGAAACAGAGTATATAAATTAGTGTGCGTATCTAGCGCTCCTATTGTTGTGCTTGGCGCCGTTCAAATGAAAAGGCGTAGTTCAGGAGGAGCAAACTAATGACAGTATTTATAGAGCGTGTTAATCCAGTTCCTATAATAGAGAATGATGAATTAAGCGAAGAGCTTAAGATGTGGTTAGAAAATTTAGTAGATACTTTAAATAGTGCAATTGAGCAAATAGAAACCGAATTAAATCCGTAGGAGAAAAGTATGAGCTGGTTATCAAGTTTTTTAAATCCTGGTAAAGGGTATCAGACTTATCAAAATAATTTAACTAAAGCGTATCAAGATGCTCAAGGTTTGCAACAGCCGTATTTAAATTATGGCACACAAGCTGGTCAACAATTAACTGATGCTACTGGTAAATTACTGGACCCAGCAGCTTTGCAAAATGAGTGGATGAAAAGTTATGAGACTAGTGAGCAAGCGCGTCGTGCTATGTCTGATGCAAAAGATGCCGGTTTGGGTGCTGCGTCTTCTATGGGTTTAATGGGTTCATCGGCTGCAATTCAAGGAATTGAAAATACAGCTGGGGGACTTCAGGCGGCTGATAGGGCAAACTATCTTGCTGATTTAATGAATAAGTATCAAACTGGAATTAATTCTGCTACTGGAATGTATAATACTGGAGCGCAAACGGCTAATCAAGGTGCTGGTCGCGCTATGCAGTATGGTGATTATATGGGTACTGCTGGGGCTGGTCGAGATAATGCTGGTGGGAATATGTTGAGCGGCTTAATTGGAACGGGTGCTGGATTGTTTGGTAGTGCGCTAAGTGGTCCGATTGGTGGTGCGCTTGGTCAATGGCAACCATGGCAGAGGAGTCGATAATTATGCCTATGCAATATCAGGGTGACCCTATCAATACTTTTATGAAGGGTATTGGTACTGGTAGTGATATGTTTTCAAAACTTATGAACGCTAAATATAATAATAGTTTGCACCCTTCGGGCGATGTAGCTAATGCAATGTATGTTGAGCAGTTGCGCAATCAATACGGAGACAATGACCCTCGTTATTTGGCGGCTAAACAAGCTCATGAGCTGCAGTTGGCGGCTCGTCAATCTTTGATGGATTATAGGGGTCAGCTTTCTGATACAGCTGCTTACAGAGCAACCAGCCCCTTAGGTAGGTCTATAGCTGAAGGTGAAGGGCGTGGCGCCTTAGATGTATTAGGGGGTGGCAAAAGATATAACGCACTAGGGCAAAAAGTTACAGGTCAACCCAATCAAGAAGGTGCACCTTATGATGATGAAAAGGCGCGTGCTTATGAGATGGATATTGCGAAAAAAACAACAGATAGTGATGCGCGTAAAAAATATAATTATGCAGTGAATATTGATAAAACAAGAACACGCATAAACCCCGACCATTTATTGGCGTATTCTGGGCTAAAAGGGACTGGAAGATTGTTAAGAGATCAAGCTTTGGCTCAAACCGGCAAGGTGCCTCAATCCTTGTTAGATTATCAAAAATCTTTATCGGCTGCTAATCTTTTAGCTAAACAAGTTCGTCAATTTTATGGTGAATCTATTCAGCCGGCCATGGCTGAGAAGTTAGAGCATTTAACTAATCCAAGTAACTGGTATAAAAATCCTCAATTAGCAAAAGCGGAATATGATGCTATCAATGATATATTGGATGCTGAAACAGAAACATATAAGCAAGCGGGTACTTCTCCTATTACTTTGCGAAAAAAGACACCTCAACAAACTAAAATTACCCAGCCAGACTCTATCGTTGATGGTGATTCAGCTTCTGAGGATGATACTTTGTTAGCATTGTATGCCGACGATCTTATCAAAGAAAACCCCAAATGGACCCCTGAAAATATTAAACATACAGCAAAAATACACAAGAAAAGTATTGGTGCCGTGGTTGACGAATTAATGAATATAAGGAAATAAAATGCCTATCGATTTGTTAGCCGACAGAGAAACTAAAGCAGCTCCCATTGATTTACTGGCAGAATTTGATAAGCCTAAAGACCATATGGATATTGCAAGAGAAAGAATAGCTCAACAATATCCTGGTATGCCAAATTGGTTACAAGAAGGCATTTTGAGCATGATTGATTCGGAACCTCATCCAGCATTAAATACTGCTGGAAATATTGCGGAGCATATCAATCGTATCGTACAAGGAACAGGGCTTCCCGCAGCAAGTAGGGGGGCTTTATCTGGATTAACTGCTCCAGGTAGATTTGCGGCAGACGCTGCTAATTTTGGTATTCAAATGACCGGTCGTGAACCTAGTAAGTTTTTAGAAAAAATAGGGGCGCCTTTGCCGACATCCCCACGAGGCGCAACTCCTAGAATACCTTTTACTAATATAGAAATTCCTCTTGCGCCTAGCGCAGAAATAGTTGGGGATATAGGTGGTTCAGCCGTGTCGGGGGGTCCGATATTTAAAACCTTAATGAAAGGCGCAGAAGCTGCTAGAATTCCTGGCTTGATTTCTAAACCAATAGCGGGGGCAATTACAGGAGCATCTTTATCGCCTGAAAACCCAATGACGGGAGCAGCCGTAGGAAGTGTGTTGCCAGCAGCCACTAAAGTAAGTAAAACAATTTCCGAAGACCTTCCTTTAGTATGGAACACTTTGACAACAGAACAAAAACCATTGGAGGCATTTAATAAAATGCTAAAAGGTCATGATACGTTAGATTATCAATCTAAGGCTTTATATAAAGAAGCCAATAGACTTGCCAATACCAAGGATTTAAAGCCTATTAAAATTCAAGATAAAATTTTAGATGTGGCTGAGAAACATTTAGAGCCAGATGCGGATTATTTAAATCTAATAAAAAAAGCTAAAGATGGCGACTATGATGCTCTTCACAAAGTGCAAAGTGACATGGGTAAAAAAGCTACCAGTATATATAGCAATCCAAATTCTAATTACGCTGATAGAGAAAAAGCCGATGCTTTAGTAAAAGCAAGAAATCTATTAAACGATCAAATGCAAGAACGCATTATTCAGCAAGGTCATCATGATTTGGCAGCCATAAGAGGGCAAGCCAGCAAATTATACGCCGATAAAATGCAAACTTATTTTAATAAAAACCTTAAACCAACAGTTAGAAATATATTTACAGAAGGAAAAAGATTGCGTCCTGGGCAAACAGACTTAGATTTGCTAAAACCATTTATGGAGCGCTCTGATGCGATGGAAGCTTTATTAGGTCAACACCCTGAAATGAGAGAAGAAGTAGAGTTAGCAAGAGCTAAGCAAGCCGCTATTAATAAATTAAGACCTTTTATGAAAGCAGCTAAAGCGACAGGCTTGGGAGGAGGTGTGCTTAAAATAGGTGAGTTATTAAAAGATTTCCTCTAGCGACTTTTGTCGTCTAAAGATACAATAATCCAACCTATCCATATCGCAACCACCAATGTTAATAAAGTTCCCATCATACACCTCCAAATTAACTGTACGCCTTAGTGTACATTGGAGTTGGTTAAAAGTCAAGCATCTATATACAATATATCAACGCTAGTTAACAACTAGACAACATGTTATTATTAACTTAATCATTTTAGGCTAAGGATAGATGCAAGATGGCTGTTACAAAATTTCGTTCGTATAATCCAGTTTGGCTTATGGCCGACCTTACGGGCAATCTTTTAGATGACCAATACTATGCCTTCTTTTTATCCAACACTATTCCATATCAGCCAATTAATGTTTTTAACGATGATGAAGGCGCTGTAATACTTCCTAATCCATTGCAATTTCAAGCTAACGGCACATTAACTCCAAATTTATTTTTTACTCCTAATGAAACAATTAGAATTGAAATTAGAAAAGGTAATACCCAACAAGATGAATTAATTTATCTTATAGAAAATTATTTGCCAGACAGTTCTGGAGGCGGTTCTAGTTCAACACAAGTTAATGGAAATAATCAAGCAATAAACCCACAGTTTGCGTTAGTAAATATCCCGTCTGAAGGTGCAACATTTACTACTGCTGGAACATATAACATAGCTCCTGGATGGAATTTGGTATTGACGGGCGCTGGCACGGCTGTTGTACAGCAAGTTCCTTTAACATCTACTGCAAATACTCCTACTAATGCACCATACGCTTTAGATGTAAATTTAACAGGATGGACAACTGCTTTCTTAGTTCAAAGATATGAGCAAAATGGTGTGTTATGGAGAAATAAATTCGTAGCAGGACAAATAACAGCAAGATTGGAAGATGGTTCTCCTGGTTCTTTGATAGGTACGCTTGAAACTTCGGCAGGAACATCTATAGCTTTGTTTTCTGGTACTGCAACTAGCGTATTTGCAGTTATTTCAGGTGTGGCAAATGCTACTAATTTCACTAATACTGATATTCCTCCTGATGCATATGTTGAGTTTAAATTAGCATTAGAAAATGTAAATTATCAACTTACTAGCTTGCAAGTTGTTCCAACAAATGTAGCTACAAATGTATTAGATTATGAACAAGAAACTATACAGCGCCAAATTGATCAAACTTTTCATTATTACAAACCACAATTAGAGTATAAGCCAATATCTTCTTATACTTTAGGTTGGGATTTTGCCTTTAATCCATGCCAAGCATTAGGTTTTAGCGTGGGCACACAAAATACTGGAGATAATGGTTCAGCTTATATAGCCGATCAAACCATAGTATTTCAAACAGATAATGAAACAATTAGCGCAACTTTTAATGACACAGGGATGATTTTAGCAACTGCGGCAGATACATCTTTTTCTATTATACAATATTTGGATAATACTACAGCCGTAAATATTCTTAATCAAGAAGTTTCAATGATGGTTAGAGCTGGTATTACAACTGGTTCTGGAACAATTAATGCAAGAGCTAATCTTTACTGGACAGAAAATACAAGCGTACCAAACATCAAAGCCAGTGATTACGATTCATTAGTAACAAGTATAACTTCTGGAGTCCCTGCGGTAGTAAGTGGGTGGAATGAAGTACCTGTAGTTAATTCGGTGCCTGCCACATTTACTATTGGAACAACTATGACTAAATTTCCTTTAAGTATTTGGGATGGTAGATTAGCTGCAAGCGGAGATATAAATAGCGCCACTTTTTTTGCTGTGGTTATTACTTTTGAAAACATTGTAACAACACAACAATTAACAATGAAATACGCGTCTTTAGTACCTGGGTCTATTCCTACGCCGCCAGCGCCTTTAAATAAAGAACAGACATTAAAAGGGCTGCAGTATTACTATGAAATGACTTACCCAATAGGCACGTTGCCTGGAACTAATCAATCAGCTAACTGTATTGCGGCACCTCAAATAGCACTTAATCCCGGCGGAGCTGGCGGAACGGCATCTTATGCGCAGACATTTACAACTAATTATGAATATAAAAGAGCTATACCATCGGTTACTTTTTACAGTAGATATGGGGTTATTAATAGTATATTAATAACTACCTATGTTGCAGGTGTTGCAACTTTGGATGAAACCGTGACAGCAATAGGCGGTACACCCTGGGTGGCATCTGTAGGTCAAACTGGTACTTTTATGATTTCAAATTCCGCTTCCGAGTATGCGCGTGTTGGTTCTACTAGCGTACCGTATTATTCGGTAGCAACATATCATGTAACAATAGATGCGCGATTTGGCGTAGTTTAATTTAGGGGTAAAGAATGGCAATTTTATATAACAGCAATTACGATGGCACTTTGCCGTTTAGTGATGTAAATTTTCAAGTGTCATTGTCAACTTCATCAGAAGAAAGTTTTACAGTTCCAGGGCCGGTTACAGCAAATTATCAGGCTTTATTTTCATATAATGACAATGCAAATGTGTTTGTATGTAGAAATGCTAGCCCAGTTGTTCCTGCTGGGGGTAACGTTGGTTCGCAGCAATACAATGAATTTAGACCCGAAAAAAGGTATTTACGTGGCGGGGATGTTGTTAATTTAATTTCTCCAGATGCGGGTACTACATATGTAGGTGTATCTTTAAGGCAATTAAATCAATCCTAATAATTAGGAGTCATGATGACAATAAGAACAAAGAAGTTTAGTGAATTTAATGATGCCGGTGACTTAGAGCCTAATGAGATTACGGTAGGGTTAAATGCTGGAACTAATGCCCAATTTAATAACCCATTTCCGTTATTGCCTCCTGGTACAACAGCAGAACGCCCAGCCATTGTTGATAATATATTTTATCGTTTGCGTTTTAATACTACTCTTCAATCATATGAATATTATGATCCTATCACTATGACCTGGGTGCAACTAGAAGACTCAAACGATTTGCCTAATATTCCTGCGGTTATATATACTGCTTATGCACCATTAACCTCCGCTTTTGATTTGGGTACTTTAAATTCTGGAATTTTAAAGCAAACTGTAGCAGCAGGTGTATCAACTCCAGCTATTGCGGTAAACGGTTTAGATTATTATGGACCTGATTATTCGGGTTATTACCGTGACCCAGCAGGAATAGAAGATACAGATAGCAATCCAATTGTTAATTTTAACACGGCCGGGGCTTCCTCTGTCAACTATATGCAAATTAACAATAGCCTTACAACAACAAATCCAACATTAGCTGCATTAGGTAGTGATGTAAATGTAGGAATAGATTTTACAGCAAAAGAAGCAGGTGTTTTTAATTTTTCTACAACCGCAAGTAGTGCTGCTTTTAACTTTAACACAGGCACTTCCAATCAACACATTTCACAATTTACTTTTGCAAATACCGCTGCTACACGCACCATTACGTGGCAAGACGCAGATGGCACCGTAGCATATTTGGCAGATTTAAATAACTATGTATTATCGGTAACGGGTACTGCAAACGAAATTGACGTCGATAACACTGACTCACAAAATCCAATATTAAGTTTATCATCAACCCTAGACGCTCCAGGTACATTTACCATTCAAGGTACTGTAGCTCTAGATGCTATTATTGATGATGATACTATGGCAACAGCGACTGATTCCAATGTGCCTACTGCAGAATCGGTTGTGGCTTATGTGGCTGCTACGCCTGGTGGAGCTGGTGGGTCAAATACCGAGATTCAATATAATAATGGTGGTGTATTGGATGGCGACAGTGGATTTACTACTAATGGGGCTGGAAGTGTCGCTATTGTTGGTAATTTAACTGTTGATAATTTGAATTTGAATGGAAATACTTTAAGTTCAGTTACTGCAACCGATGTAATCCTCGCGCCTGCAAACGGCCAAGCTTTAAATGTAAATCTGGTTGGTGGAGGTGGTGTAACATATGACTTCACTGGCGCAGGTGATTTTGTTGTAACTATGGGTTCGGGTAGTTTTCAAGTAGATAATTTAGACATAAATGGAAATACAATTTCTTCTACTGATACCGCAGGAAACATTGTCCTTACTCCTGATACAACTGGAAATATAGTGCTAGATGGATTAAATTGGCCTCAAGCCGATGGGACTGCTAATCAAGCGTTAATTACAAATGGGGCTGCTGAATTAAGTTTTGCAGATGTTCCGATTGTAACTGTTCCAACGGTTGATCAAACTATAGCGCGATTTGATGGGACGGGAGGCGCCTTAGAAGATTCCGGTATTACTATTGATGATAGTAACGTAATGTCTGGGGTAACTCAGCTTAATGTAGATAATTTACGTCTCGATGGAAATACACTTTCTTCAACCGATACAAATGGTGATATAAACTTAACACCTGATGGAACAGGAATTACAGTAAGCACCAAAAATATTTCTTCTTCTAAGTTCATACCAACGGGGACGAGCGTAACAGGAACAGGACTATATCTACCTGCCGCTAATACTCCTGCTCTTAGTGTAAATGGAGCAAGAAGGTTTAGCGTTACAGATGCAGGGCTAGTTGTTGCCGGAACTGGTGGCGCCTCATCATCTATTAACGATTTATCTGCCTACGTATCTGGCCAAGGCTTGGTAACTGTCGCAGCCTCGGGTGATGTAAATACTGCAGGAGGTTTTAATAGTATTTTAACTACCAGAACCGGTAATGGTAATGTACCTGTCGGCGGGGTTGGTGGTAATTTGTATCCTACTAATTCCGCTGCAATCAGTTGGACGCAAATAAATAGTAGCTACGATGGTTGGTTTTGGCAATGGCGATGTGGCAATTTGGCCAATCAAACATCTAGCAGCATGAGGTTGATTTATCAAGATACTTTAGGTACTCCTATTACTGCTATTTCTGTAGACTATTTAGGTGAAGTAACTTTTTCGAGTCCTCTACCGGTTGGATCTGGAGGCACAGGAATTACCACTACCCCTTCTAATGGTCAAATTCCAATTGGTAATGGAACAAACTATACCGCAGCAACGTTAACAGCTGGCCCAGGTGTTAGTATTGCTAATGGCGCTGGCTCAATCACTATTTCTGGTACAGGTTCAGGAATTGGCTGGACTGAAGTAACAGGAACAACTCAGGCTATGGCTCCCGATAATGGCTATGTAGCTAACAATGCAGGATTAGTTACGCTTACATTACCAGTAACAGCCTCCTTTGGGACTGTAATTAATGTTGTTGGCAAAGGTGCTGGGGGTTGGCAAATAAACCAAAATGCGGGACAAAACATACAAGTTGGCTCATCTTCATCTACTGTTGGAGCAGGTGGAAGTGTTGCCTCTACAAATCAATACGATTCAATTGAATTGCTATGTACTACTGCGGATACTGTGTGGACTGTATTAGGTGGTCCTCAAGGTAATTTAACTATAGTTTAGGATAAGTAATAAATATGACTAATAATAGTATAAATAATACAGTTAATGGATTACTGGGAAGTTTTGGTGCTGATTTTGATGCTGATTCTAATAAAATAATTAATCTTACTAATCCTACATTAGCTCAAGACGCCGCAACTAAAAGTTATGTTGATAATTTAGCGGGTGCTGCTTCGGAAAATGTAATAATTGGAGGAAATTTTGGTACTAATCCCTGGCAACGAGGCACATCATTTACAAATCCACCTACAAATTCATTTTCAGCGGATAGGTTTAAATTAATATATTCAAATACTGCCGCAAGAAACATAAATAGAACGCAAGATACCCCTACTGTTGCAGAGGCTGGTGTATATAGTGAATATTGCTTAGACCATTCAGTCACAACATCAGATGTTTCTATAGCAAGCGGCGATTTTGAAGCCCTTGCTCAAAAAATTGAAGGATTTAATTTTACTGCAATTGCTCAAAAAGAATTTACTATTTCATTTTGGGTCAAAGCAACAGTAACAGGAACATATGGTGTTTCTTGTTATAGTTCAGGAGCTAATGTTACTTTTGTATCCGAATATACAGTTAATACAACAAATACATGGGAGAAAAAAACATTACTTATATCAGCTAGCCCAAGTAGTGGAGCATGGAACTATACAAACGGCGAAGGATTAGAAGTAAGATTTGCTATTGCGGCTGGTAGCACCTATCAAACTACTCCAGGCTCTTGGAATTCTGGAAATTTTTTGACTACATCAAATCAAGTAAACGGGTTAAGCAGTTCTGCTAATAATTTTAAATTACAATTAGTAAAAATAGAGCCTGGTCCTGTTGCCACACCTTTTCCACTTGAATTAGAATCAGAAATACTTAATGATTGTTTGCGATATTACTGGAATGAAGCAGTATATAATGGGCCTTTTACTATACAAAAATATGTAGCTGGAGTGTATTTTAACAGTTTACGCTTTCCAAGTGTTATGCGCACCGCTCCAACTGTTATTTTATACAATCCAAACAATGGCGCAACAGGACAAATATTTAATCAATCTTCGGGTGGGAATGTTGCGGCCAGTGTAGGAGAAATAAGTGAACTAAATTATGCCCCTTTTTTAACTGCCGGGGGATTTACAGTTGGTCAAGCTGCTGAATTCTATATTATTGCTAGCGCGGAGTTATAAATATTATGTATAAAATTTTAAACAAAAATACTATTTTAAATACAACAACTAACACTAATATTCCTATTGATGTTAACAACACGGATTATCAAGATTATTTGAAATGGTCGGAAAATAATAATCAGGCACAAAAAGACAAAACTTATAAAGAAATTGTATTTGAATTAAACACAGCTATAATAAATTTATTGGATATAAAAGCAGCTGAAAAAAATTACACTAATGTTCTGTCTTTAACTTCTTATATAAATAGCACAAACTCTGTATGGAAAAGTGAAGCTGAAAAGTTTACAAAATGGCGCGACGAGGTTTACTTGTATGCTTATGATATTTATTTGAAAATAGAAAAAAATAACATAACTGAAGTAAATGTAAGTGATTTTGTTAAAAACGCACCAAAATTAGTATGGTAATATAAATAAAATTATTAAAGGCTAAGTAATTAAGATGGATATATTAAAAATATTAAATCAAAGAGCTGAAACAGTTAAAGAAAAGTTTATTGAGTCTCAAGAAAAAGTTACAAATTTAACGCAGTCATTACAAGATGCTCAGTCTCATCTGCAGTTGGTAAGCGGGCATTTTAATGAGCTGAAATTTTTATTATCTGAATTTAGTAAATCTACACCTGTAGAAAACAGCAAGGAGATAGAAGAAGATGACAAAACTGACAAGCAAACAACGGAATAAATTACCAAAATCTGATTTTGCGTTGCCTGCTGAAAGAAAATATCCCGTAGATACTAAAGCCCGATCTGTTAATGCTAAAGCTCGAGCGCAACAACAATATGACAAAGGCAATATATCCAAAGGCACTTTAAATAAAATTGATGCTAAAGCCAATAAAGTTTTGCGTAAAAGCGTAAAAGGCGCTTATGATGAAGCTAACCATAGATAAGTAGATGTAATTTAACAAATAGCAAATAGGATAAATAGCAATGAAGAAATCTACTACTAAAGCAACAATTAAACATCTTAAAGATGATAATAAAGACTGCAAAAAAGAAACTAAAGAACATAATAAAATAATTAAAAAAATTAAATCCGATGTAAAACGTAAAAAATAAGGAACTAAGATTATGCCTGGTAAAGTAGCTAAGTTAGTTAAAGGACCAAAAGCTGAAACTAGAGCCGGATTTCATG
>Ga0180437_10006738_pt1 | contig 15182 bp, 26 predicted proteins | sample SS_ome_4_FD_132410 | JGI IMG/M metagenome (GOLD analysis project Ga0180437, IMG submission 132410) | Hypersaline lake sediment archaeal communities from the Salton Sea, California, USA - SS_3_D_1 metaG | ecosystem: Environmental > Aquatic > Non-marine Saline and Alkaline > Hypersaline >...
CCGCGAAATGAGTTCGCAGACTTGGTGACGTTCGAGGTCCATCTGCTCACAGAGACCGTCGATCAGTTCGTTGGTCCAGCCGCCTTCCGCCTCGGCTTCTGCAATCAGTCGGGGGAACTGGCAAGTGTTGTCGAACCAAGGCGACGAGATGTCTTCCAGATTAGAGGACCAATCCTCTACAACCGCATCGGTGCCGAGAGTCAGCAGCCCGTCGCCAGCGATCTTCATAGGGACCTCGTTCAGGTTGACCATAAGGTCCTCCAACGAGGCTCCGTTCGGATCATATTCTACTTCTATTGTGAGTCGTAGCTTCATGGTTGAGTCCTTTCTGTCCCCATGAAAAGGCATCCCCCCTCAGCAGGATTTATCCGAAGACGATCTCGCCCAGAACCGCAAGCTGGACCAGAACGTCAGCCGTCTCTACGTCGTCGTTCTCAGACAGGAGGGCATTGGCGTGCCGTCGAGGGAACTCCTTGCCGTTCTTGTCCTTGCTCGCCAACAGGAGCTTGAGACCTTCGATGACCTTCTCTCGGGTCAGCGTCCAATCGGCGTCGGTGCAGGTCTGTTCGGGGTCTTGGAGCTTGATTACGCAGCCCTCGGTCATCGCCATGACGGCATAGCTGTTCTCGCCGTGGGGGTTCATCGGTGTCCCGGTCCGGAACAGGGTCGTGGACATGTTCGCCTCAACGCCAGCGATCTGAGCCCAGTAGCCGATGCCCATCTCGAAGGCGTTCGTCAGGACCGCTCGGATGTAGTCCTCATCGAGATCGACAGTCATTGTGACGGTGACAGGTAGGTTCTTTTTAGGCATGATCTGTTTCCTTTCGCTCCTATGAAAAGCGATGGAGCCTTGTCAGGAAACGACGGGGACCAGGTCCCCGCTGCTGATGAGGAAGGTCTGAAAGTTGAACTTGAACGTGACAGAGCAACTGGAATTGTCTCCGTCTTGGAGAACGTCGGTGATTCCGTGCTCCTCTCCGTACTGCTGGAGGGTCTGTGAGATGGCATCCATTGCAGCAGGAGCGTAGATGTCGAGGTCCTGCTCATCGTCATCGTCGTCCTCGTCCTCGTCATCGAGATCGAGGTCCGGGTCGAAGGGCATCGGCTCCTGCTCATCTTCCGGGATGTCCTGGCTCTTGTAGGGGCTGATGTGCCGACAGCCACATTGGGTGCAATCGTCATCGACTTCGCAGTCCCATTCATCGTCCCAGGTGTGGTGGCATTTGGGGCATTCGTAGGAGTTGCGAAGGGTTTTCTTACGTATTGGTGATGTTGCTGCCATAGTTGCTTTCCTTTCTGCCTCTATGAAAAAAGGACAAGGACGGTCAGGATTATCCGATCTCGTCCCACTCCTCTTTGGTCATCTCTTCAACCGACAGACGGGCGTAGCTGCCACTCTGAGTCTTAACGGCAATAGTATGAGCGTCGATAGGCACCCATCCCCCACAGTAATCTCCAAAGGTCCAACCGACATCTTCGGCAATTGTCATCCGTCGAGGCTCAGGCATCTCTGCGCCCTTTGACATGACGATCAGGCTATACTCGTCGGTTCGATAGCCTATGATCCATTCTCCCCTGAGCGACTCGGATGGCTCAGTGACAGCGAGTTCTCTCCCGTCTTTGTCGAGGAGAACTGCCTGTGACCAGCAGGGCTCATCTTCTGGGGAGTTGGGTGCAACGACTTGGATCATCATCGTATACCCCCTGTCGAGACGGACAACCATCCCCTCGTCGAAAATCGCTTCGTCGGGGGGAAGCTCCGGGTCGCAGGATTGAAGCTTGAGTTCCATCTGCTCCAAGCGATCTCTATCTACGTTCAGGCATTTTGCATACCGCATAGTTGCTTTCCTTTCTCTCCCCTATGAAAAGACAGGGCTTCTTGTCAGGAAGTCTCTTCGATCAGCAGGCGACGGACCTTCTTGATCTCTTCGTCGGTATGGACAACGCCTCCCGTATTGATGTCCAGATACCATTGCAGGACCTGGGCTCGGGTCTCTAAGTCGTTGATCCGAACGGAGAAGCGGGCGACCAACATGTCCATCCTGTCGGTGAAGTCAGAGCGTTTGTTCCCGCCGAAGATCAGGAGGTCATCCCGCATGAACCTCCGGACGGCTTCGAGTCGCTGTTTGCCGTCTACTAGGACGATAGGACCATCGACATTCCCTCTCATCCAACCAGGGCAGTTGAACCGTAGCTCCTGGCTCCCGATCCCGCCTCGGAGGACGAACTCGACGTAGGCTCTCTGCTGTGCTTCGGTCCAGACGTGTGCTCTCTGGAAGTCCGGGTCCAGTTCAAGACCGTAGTTCTCGTGTTCTGCGATCCAGGACTCGATGTAGTCCCAGCCGATGTCTACTCGGTAGTTCCCATCGCGGGTGAATGTTTTGATGTCGCGGAATCTCATAGTCTGTTCCTTACGCCTCTATGAAAAGGCGTGCAAGGCGATCAGGAATCCGCGAGTTCCATCGCCTCTTCAAGCTTGTTATCGACAAAGGCGAGCCGCAGGAACTGCTCGGCGTCGTCTTCGCTCTTGATGACAGCGTTCCGTGTTTTGCCCCCGTTGACCCATTTGATATGGATGAACTTGGGGGAGAAGACACGGATGGACCCATCGAGAGTGGCGGGCTTGGAGAACAGGACGGTATGCGGCTTGCCGGTCGTCTTCTCCTCCTGTCCCTCATACCCTCCGAAGGGGGTGTTCAGTTCTAGCTCGACCACCTTGTCTGCTAGACGGTAGGCGACTCTCTGGCGCTCGGAGACTGCGGTCATGGCTCTATCCTTTCCTTACCTATGAAAAGGCAACTCATCGTCTCAGGAACTACCGAATGAGGCACCAAATAAGGCCGCCAACAGCGGCGGCCATAGCTAGAAAGCCCATGATTTGCGAGAACGTCAGCGGCTCGTAATTAGTGTGCTTCACCATCCTCTACCTCAATAACGTCAACGCCCTCAACCTCAGTGATGATGGCGAGCGCTTCTGCTTCGCTCATCTTATCGGTGGGGAAGGCAATGATTGCGATTCCAGCTTGCATCCCCTCGACCTTCATCCCTTTCCCCTCGCAGTGATCAAACATCTCCCGATAGAGCGAGCGAGCCTCTTCCTCTGTCGCATAGGGATAGGTCACGCCGACCGACTGATACCGACTGTCAATGACCTCATCGACTTCGTTGATGCCATCGACGTTCGTGTAGTGAACGAGATCGCCGTAGCTGGCGTCAACGAAGAAGGGAACGTTGCAGATGGTAGCGAAGCCGTCGTCCAGGGGAACCGCCCAACAAGTCTCGCCTCCCAAGTTGTCGTCGCCCTTGATGGTGAAGTGGACCTTGATGAGCCCAGCCTCGTGTCCCTCAAGAGTCGCCTGTCGATACCGCTCGATCATCTCCGGATCATGGAAGGCGCAATTGGGGTTATCGCAAGGGGTTATCTCGTTGTTGTTGTCGTTGGTATCCATATCGCCCTTATGGAAAGGCATACTGTTTGGTCAGGAATAAATTGCGGCGACAAGATAAACCAGGGAAAGGAGGAAAACCTGATCTTCTTGTCGCCGCTGCTCGCATGCATTCATTCTACTCAGGTGCGCTTCACCAGAGACCTCCTTCCTGTTTTTTCAGGGGAAACTTGGACGACTTCGACGCGGCGGATCCCGAGGATGCGGCGTGCTTCTTTCCGCCGGGGATCATCTCTCCATGCCGCGAAATCGAAGCCAGGCGGTGGTGTAAGCAGGTGGTAGGCTGTCGGATCGTCAAACAGGTAGGCGACGATGATCGTGCCGCTGGGTGATCGAATGTTGCTGGTGCCTGTCTGAACGATCATTAGCTGTTCCTTTCAGCCCTATGAAAAGGCGAGTGTGATCGACAGGAAACGGACAAGGGGAGGAGGCTTTCCTTAGCCGTCCTCCCCTTATCCAAGGAGTCAGCTTGTGCGGACGGCGGCGAGGTCCTTGAGCAGGCGGAGATTGTCCGAGACAACCCATACCTTACCGTCGAAAACGAAGCCGAGGATGTTCTTCATCTCGTAGGTGCGCCAGTAGCGCTCATCCTTGACCCCTTGACGGCTCTTGCCCTTGGGACGCAGCCAGGGCTCGACCTTGCTGGCGTCGATCTCGTTGCCGTTGGCATCCTCATACCAGTGCTCGACGCTCTTTTCGACCTTGCCATCGAGATACAGCTTCGGCTCGGTCTCGCCCTTGGGGGCATGGACGATGAAGGGCGTGTCGGGGATGCGCTTGCCCCATTTGCGAGGCTCGGGCTTGAAGTCGGTAGGCAGTCCCTCGCGGGCTCGCTGGGCGTTGACGATCTTGGCGTAGTTGCAGCCGAGATTCATCTGAACTCGCGAGACCTTGAGAACTTCGCCGTCCTTGAACGGGTGCCCGGCGACCATCTTCGGCTCGGTCTTGGTGATGATGGTGATGAACCGAGCGCCGACCTTTTTGCCGCTGGGGTCTTGCCCCTCGCGATTGATGTTCGCCATCAGATCCGTCATGTTGTCGGCGGTAATGACGACCTTCGGCATGGTTGCGGATGCGTTTGCCATGATTGGCTCCTTTCTGCCTTCATGGAATGCGTTGCGGTTTCGACAGGAACTATCCGACCTCTTCCGCGATCCCCTCTTCATCTTCGATGGGCTCAACTTCTGATCGGTCCCATGTGTGGGTTATGTCGGGGCGGTCCCCGTCTGTCTTGATGGGCACACTCAGCTTGACCCATTCCCAGGTGTCGCGTCTACGAAGGCGGTCGAGATCGACCTCTATGGTCGAGACGCCTTCGGGGATGTGCATGAGGATGGAGGAGACATACTGGTCCTCTTTAGTTGTGGCGTAATGCTTGCCGACACGCTTCGGCAATCTCTGCAACAGGAAGCTATTGTTCATCTTGCAGCCCTTTCGCTATATACGTCTTTGCATCCATGAAATCCCGCGCTCTAGCAGCAGGATTCTACATCTTGAGCAGGTCCGTTTCAAGGGCTTCTGGGGGCGGCTTGCGCCGCCCCCTCGCCCTTCCGAATCAGTTGATGGTCAGAGCCATCGTTTCCATCGAGTCCACGATGATCTGGCGGTCCTCGTCGTTCTCGAAGGCGTCGAGCAGCTTGAGGATGCGACCGGCGGCCTCGTCAACCTTCTCGGGACGATTCGCCAGGTCGGCGCTCGGGACGCTGAAGCTGTTCCGGGGCTCATTCTGGCAAGCCACGTCGATGCCTTCGTTCTTGCGGCTGAGAACGACCGTCTCATCATGTCCATGCAACACAACTGTTTCGATTCTCACGGTCCTGCTCCTATGTTTGTCGCTCGCCATTGCGTTCTACCTAGAAGGCTCAGACAAGCGAAGGTTCCGGAGCAGTCTGTGAAGTATTCTTTTGTCATCCCTATGAAAAGCGTGCTCAAAAGAGCAGGAACTCCCTAAGTCATTCCGTGTTCTCCTCTTCGATCTTCGTGAGGATCGCCTCATAGGTGTCAGCCGAGACCGTCCCAGAGTCCAATAGACGCTGGAGGATGGGCCATGCTAGGTTGTCGAGTCCATGTGTAGCCGCCAGCCCCAGCGCATTGGGATGCGTTTCGGTGGCGAGATAGGGCAGCATCGCCTCCAGAATCGGGTGACCGATTCCAGCGCAGGAGATGTAGCCTTGGCGGCGTCCGAGATTGGTTACGGCGTCGATCCAAACGGACGGGCCGCTGAGCTTGTCCTGGTTGCGGCGGATGACGTAGAGCCCTGCCGGGATCTCCTGAGCCCTGGTCCAGTCGTAGCGGACGCGTGCGTCTTTGTTGGGATTGGGAACCGCCTGTGTTAGACGGTAAACGCCGGACTTCGGCAGTCGGTCGAGCTTTTTGAAGTGAACAACGAGCTTCTCGATGACATCCTCATCGACGTAGACGTTCCCGTCCAGTGACTTGCAGGAGTCCGAGAAGAGTCGAGCCGCCTGGTCTCCATACTCCTCGCGAATCATCTGGTGAGTGACAGACTGGAGGGGCTCGGGAACTCCATCGACGGACCCGAAGGATTCGATCAAGACTTGTAGGTTAGTGTTCATGCTGCTGTCCTTTCTGTCCCTATGAAAAGAGAAGCAGGAGGAGCAGGATTACTCAGGCGTTGTTCGTCGCCCCTTGGATCGCCGTTTCGATGGCTTCCAAGAAAGCGGGGGTCTCCACGTCGATGCCAGCGCAGGCACAACCTAGGATCATCGCCTCGATGCCGTCGATACAGGCATTGAAAAAGAGCCTTGACTGAACCGCCCCAGCCACATGCGGGTTCTCGCGCTCTCGAAGTGTTTTGCTCGCCTCGCAGCCGAAGTTGCAGCCCGGCTCCTGGCAGTAGGGACAGTCTTCCTTTAGTGATGACTGAATCGTGCCAGCGCCTGGGTATGCCTGATCGACGTTGAGAACGATGTTGCCGACCGGCAATGTGATGGTCTTGTTCGGCTCCATCTCGTAGAGCAACCCCTGGGGATTGACATTCGAGAGGAATTTGTAGCGCCCATCGGGGGATTGCGAGAGGAACTCGACGAGCCTTTGAGCCGCCGGTGTCCCCAACTCGTTTGTGACGATCTCGACGATTGCGACATACGCCGTTGTCGAAACGCCTTCTTTGTCCCCAAAGGACAGTATGAGATTCTTGGTGCTGTCTTTCATGGTTGATCCTTTCTGCTCCTATGAGAAGGCGCTCAGAACCGTCAGGAACCGAAGGAGAGTTCAAAGACAGCAACCGTTTGCCCTGCGCCGCCCTGCTCGGGATCCTTGGGGCGGATGCCTTCCAAGAAGGTATGGTGGTAGTCGCCCGAGATGCGGATCGCATCTTCGGCAATGCCGCAGATCTGGAGCCAGGTCGGGCTCTGGATGACGGGGCTACGAAACTTCCTGTCTCCCCAGCCTCCGGCGTAAGTGAAACGAACGCAGCCTTCTACGGCGATATCGAGGAGGTTATTACGGATCAGCCCCTCGTCATCGCTCTCGTAGGCGGAGTAATAGACGTTGGCATCAGTGCCCAACTCCTCGTCGATCTTGGCGTTCATTTCCTTCCTGGTGGCTTCGTTAAGCTTCTCGACATCGATGCCTCGCCTCTCCTTGTTGGCGGTTGCCTCACGGTCGGCGTCCATCTCTTCTTGAGTCGGGGGATTCGGGTTGTCGTCGGAGACCAGGACGCAGCCGCAGGTCTCGCATTCGATGGCGACATTGACCGTCAGGTTCTCGGTCCCATATCGGACCACCTTGATGTGATGGTCGATATGCTCCATGATGCCAGCGAACCTCTGTCCGTCGTTCAGATCGATACCCATGATTGGTTCCTTTCTACTGCTATGAAAAGGCTGCTTGGAGCGGCAGGAAACTATATGCCAGGTCCGTCCCAATGCTGCGCCGTCTCGGGGTCTACTATATAGGTTCCTTGGCGGTTCTGATACTCGTCCTCCGGGACGAGGAAGTAGCGTTCTTGCCCCGCATACCTCCCGTTCCCCAGTCGCCCGCCGACGCATGCGACGACGCCAACCATGCCATCGGGTACGTTCTTGTCGTGACTCCCCCAGGCGGCGAGAGTCTGCCAGTCGTTCTTGTGCTCTTCCTTCCAAACCCTCTGGTCGTAGATGTAGGAATGACCGCGGAGGCTTTCGAGCGGGACATTGTAGAGCTTGGCGTAGATGTCGGGGTTCCAGTCTCGCAGGCTTTTCTTCGCCTGCTCGATGTCGGAGTCTCCCTCGCCGGGCTTCTTGTTGTTCTGTGAAGCCTTCCACTGTTCCGCGAAAACGCAGGCTGGGATTGCCCAGTCGCAGTCCTCTTCGTACCATCCGCCTTTGCTGCGAGCGTACTCGGGGACCTTGGCGTTGAGAGAGCGGGACAGTTTGATCCCGCCATGGCTGGCGGTGCAGACTCCCCAGCATCCCTCGAAGATGGGAGTGACAAACTGGATCGGTCCCCAGGGGGAGAAACCTCTTTCTTTGGGCTCGTTCATGGTTTGTTCCTTTCTGCCACTATGAAATGCGATACGGGCTGGTCAGGAAGAATCAGTCTTCGACTTCTCTTCCCATGTCATCATGTCCCGTATAGAGGATAACTTGCCCTGAGTCATCCGTATGCTCGGACCACTCAATGGGTCCGGCAGCAATGCAAATCATCGACCAAGCATTGATGATGTCTGGCTTTATGCAGATTTTGTCCCCCTTCTGCTCGACCATACGGTCAAGAGCCCTTGCCGCCCTTTTTCCCAGGTGGATGACAATACGGTCTCTGTGTAGATTGTAAAGATCCTCCGAAATCCCATCCTCATTGCGAGCAAAAGACTGAATGCGTTCTGCGATAGTCATTGGGTGCTCCCTTCTGCTACCATGAAAAGCCGCGCGGAGGCGGCAGGAAAAGCGGGGTGGTGAGCGCGGAGAGATTCGAACTCTCTACCTTCGGAACTACAAGCCTACATCTTCCCGGCTTCCCTAGGGTTACCAGTCCCAGAGGGGAAATCTCTGGCGCGCCCGTTCCACTTTATGCTTCCATATCGGCAACGCTCCATGAGTCGATCTCGCCGCCGATCTGTTTGATGGCTTCCTCAAAGGCGTCGAATGCCTTGAAGCTTACAGCTTCGATGCCGGTGATGTCGAAGGGATACAGCATCTTTCCGCTTTTCGATGACTTCACTTCTTTGCCCCAGCGGATATGCAGACCGAACACGGGGGTGTTCATGCTGGCGAGCCAGTCCTTGATGATCTCGCTCTTTTCTTCCATGCCGTACGGCATCTTGCCTTTCAGGTGAACCAGTTTGCAGTTTGCCATGGGTTTGTTCCTTTCTGTCCGCATGAAAAGGGTGCAGCGTTGGACAGGAACTATGACGCAAAGAGCTTCCGCATCGCCGCGGCAGATTCGACGTACCGCAGGATCTCGGAGACTTGGAATTGCCCGCCATAGCCGAAGTGATGGTCCGTCCATCTGTCGGGGCAGAATCCCCGCCATTCGACATCGCAGGTTCGCTTGTTTACCTTCGTGACGACGTACCAGGCGCTCCCGTCCGCTACCCCGATGGAGAACATCTGTCCGACATGGAGCTTGCCATCATCGGGAAGCGCCGCAGCCGTCTGCTGGGCCGCCTTGAACGCGTCTTTGAGGACAACATCGGCTTCATCCATGCAGTAGAAGCTATCCTCCATGCGGGGGTTGTCGAACTTGGCGACGGGCTGCACGTCGGATCGCAGGACCTTGTAGCGTTTCGGCGTGACCAGGTCCTGGACGACGACATGCCCTGTCAGTGCTGCCTGTTCGGCGTCGTCGGAGTAGGATTCGAGGATCCCGAACTTCTGCTCGTCGCCCCACTGGAACTTTACGTGGTGCGCGAATTCGAGGTGATCTTTGTTTTTCTGCGGCATGGTGGTATCCTTTCTGCTGCTATGAAAAGCATCGCAGGTTGGTCAGGAAGATTCCCAAGCGCCGTAGGGACCGTAGGAGTCATGGACGAAGTTACCATATTTCTCGTCCCAGTCGCTTCTGGAAAGCTGTAGAAACCGTATGAAATCGAGGAGTTCATCTTCTGGTTTTATACGGATGACGTTGCGCCTTGCCCCTGTGTGTTCCTCGATTATAAGCCGAACCATATCTCTTGGACAATCATCGAGCAACCCGATTAGGTGCAGTTCTTTTTCCATATCGCGACGGTAAGACTCCGCGCGACTGACCGGGTCGTCCGAGATTCCGATTCTCATCTTCCATGTACCGTAGTCGTGCAGGAAGAATAGAGTCCCCTTTTTCAGCTTGTCTGGTCGCCTCTTCTCTATGATAGTGATGATCTTCCAGCCGTCTGCTTTGATCGATGGGGAAGTAACCCCATGGTCTCCCGGAGGCATAATCCCGATACTTCGCTGCAAGAACCTCTTCAATTTCCAAGGATGCCACAAACCCTTGCCTGTGCGGAACGACAGGATCTTATCGCCCCCATCCTGCGACTCCATATCGAAAAACCTGGCACCTATATAGTAAGGGTTTCGTTCGGACCAGGTAGCCCCGCACACGATTGAGCACCCGAGGTAGAGCTTGAACTTGCGCCCATGAGATTCATTCTCCAGCCCTATCTCCAGCGTGTAGTAGTCGTCCAGCGTTATGTCCCACAACTCAGCAAACCTTACAGACTGCCCTACGCTACCTATGGAGCAGGTGTCCTTGCGTATGCCTGACATAGACCTTTTCAACATGGTTGATTCCTTTCTGCATCCATGAAAAGACAACAGAGAACATCAGGAAATAATGGAGGCTGGCGGCTAAGGGTTAGGGCGGGACGGTCCAGAGACTGATACTAGGGTCTGGCCCTAGAGGCTAGGACCCGAACGTCCCATGACACTGACATAGCCGCCAGCCAAGTAGTGGAGCCGCTCGGTATCGAACCGAGGTCCAGTCAACCAAACTAAGGGCGGCACAAGGTCTTTGTTGAGGCAGTTATCCTTGTTGAGCTTCCCAATCACTCAGCCGCTTGCTTCGGTTGCTGTCGAAACCATTTCGGCCCCGTCTGCATCTATGAAAAGCATCTTGTATTCGTCAGGAACTTTGCAGCGTCCTCCATTATACTATCGGAGGGGTCCACTTTCTAGCCGCGAAAAATGGTCGGCGGGGCTGGACCCGATCCAGCCCCGCCTAACGGCAGAAAGGACCAAACGCTATTGAGCGCCCCTCGTGGAGGCGATTTCTTCTTTTGCATCTCCGATGGTCTTCCCGTTCCAGTAGAGGTCCCGCTCGATGTGGAGACCCATGCGACCCGTCGAGTTCTCAAGCTCGGAGAGCATGACGTAGCCCAACTCGACTTCGAAACCGCTGACGAGTCCGAAGAGCCGCCAGTCATCGATCTTCTCCCCCTCCTTGACATCGGCGTAGGGGATTTCGACTTGCTCGCCGTCTCGGGTGACCCAGCAGGACCCTTCGGTGATGTACCAGGTCCAGTTCGAATCGGGGGTGAACAGCTTGGCGTGGACTTCCGCCTCATCTCCTTTGCCGTCTTGGGCATAGAGGGGCGGGAGCTTCTGCATGATTTCCTTGGTGAGCAACTTGTGCTTTCGGGGGATGTCCATGGTTGGTTCCTTTCTGCTGTTATGAAAAGCGCGCTGAGATGAGCAGGATTATTTCAGCAGTCGCTGTATGGTCCTGAGCTTGTGACCGTCCGCGACCAACTGTATCATCGTGATCAGAATCTCGCGTGCCTTCTCAGGATGGACCGCCTCGTAGCTATTGGGCTCATCGACGTGCTCGATATACATCGTGTCGATGGTCTCATCCGTCTCGCCGCGGCAACTCTTGAAGACGACCGCATCCCCGTAGCAGTCCGGTCGCAGTCCTATGCAACCACACCTGAACTTGACGAGCGGGAACAGGGAGGCAGGGACCGATGCGGACTTCTTTGCACGCTCTGCCTTCGCATCCTCGATCCGCTGAGGGTTCATGAAGTCGGGATTCGGCGTTCCAAATCCCTGGTCCTCAGCGTCGTCGCTGGGGCTCTCGTCGTTCCGCTGCTCATCGGTGGCCTTCTGGAAGCAGAGTTCGTGCCAGGCGACGACCTTGAAATTCGCCCCAGAAGCATCGAAGCCTCCTGCTCGTCCATAGCCGTCGTACTCTCCGACGCAGCCGTTCATGCGGACGATCTCGTCCATCTTGAGATCCGCGCCGCAGCCTTTGCATTTCCAAGAGAACATGCCCATTGTTGGTTTCCTTTCTGCGGCTATGAAATGGCAACTAGTCCTGTCAGGAACTTTAGGGCTGGTGGGACTTGAGCCAAGCGAAGAGACCCTCATATGTATTGATGGTACTCCCGCTCTCTGTCAGGATTACTGCCCCGCATTTTACGCACTGGAACTGGATGATCTCGCCGTTCTCGTTGGTCTGATCGCCGTAGTTAACATCGGCAAGCTCGCCATCGACCTCGTGGACGAAGATGCGACTCATAACGGTCACGTTATCCATGACCTCTTCGAGCCGTGACCCGTTGCAACGGGGACAATGGAATTCTAGAGGTGTCGGAGCCTTAGCTGGCGTGGACATGTACATCTCCTTCCGAGATTTGAGCGTTGAAGTAGTGGTAGGCCCGCCAATCGTTCTTCCATTGATGCCCGTTAACTACGTGCTTGCATCCGCACCAGAAGCATCGAATGGTAAAGCTGTCGGTGTCAGCGGGGTCGCGAGGACCAATCATCTTTCCGCGACAATCGCAAGTCAGCTTACGCCAGGCGATTATGAAAAACCACTTGACTCTCTTGAGAAGTTTCATTTTTGGTTCCTTTCGCTCCTATGAGAAGCAAACAGAAACCGTCAGGAAGAAGTGCTTCCCATGTTCTGGATGGTCTGTGGATTGCGCATCCCAACTTGAATCTGGGCAGGCAGTTGCGATGCCTGGAGAATTGTTGATATGTCGTCAACAATCTCGCCGTTGAGCTTGACAGCGCGTTGACCGATGAGGCGTCGGCTCTCGCTGACGCTATGGGTAAGTCCATTCTCAGCCATGAGCTTAGCGAGACTGGCTTCGTCGCCCTTGCGAACAGGGACTCTGGTCGGTGGCAGGCTCTCGTCTTTTATCATGATCTTCATGTCTCTTCTCCCATATTCTCCCATTCCTTCTCCATCTCCTTTGCCATTTTGTCCTCGTCCCACATCTGGAGGATGTGGTCGATCTGATGAGAGATGTTGAAGGCGACTGCTCTGGCGGCGGCATTCTCTGCCTTCTCGATGTCGATGAGATCGTCAACGAGATCTGAGTCATCGGGGTAGCCAGGATCTCCATTCGGGAGGCTATGGCAGCCCGGGATAGTGACCTCATGGCTGATATGGTAGCGTGCAGCAAGCCGGTGCCCAGCCAGCGCCTTGACGGGGACGTTCTGGACCGAGACGTAGAACGCTCCGATTCCCAACAGCGGATCGCAATGAGTCTCGTCGGCGTCGGGGGATCGAACCTCGATCTTGTCCGTAAACCCCATTGCATCCAGGAGCTTACGGGCGATCTTCTCGACCTCATCCAGCAAAGCCAACTGCTGAACATGCGTAAGTTCGGTGTCTTTTTCACTCATGGTTGGTCCCTTTCTGACTCCATGAAAAGCGGTGCCAAAGGAACAGGAATTGAGTATATCCCCAATGTTAACCACTTCTGCGCAAAAAGAGAACTCCCCTTATCGAAAAGGGAGTCCTCTGCCAAACGTCAGTCGGTTAGTGTGTACGGTTATTGCTTTGACACGATCTCATCAGACTGGCGATTTGCCGAGCTACCCCTCTTTCGTCTTCCCACATCGCGTCTCTCGCTTCGTCATCTCCTGCTTCCTGAAAGGCAATGCGCTGCCGTTTCAGGTCTCGCAGCTTTGAGTGAAGCAAGGCGAGAGTCACTGAGTTACAGTGGGCGCTCGTCGGGGGTTTGTTTCGAAACGGCACGGATACTCCTAGCATCGTATCAGCCTTCCACGGGTTGCTTTAGATCCTTCCGTTTGTTCCCTTCCTTGGGCATAAGACATTGTAGCTTACAAATCACCACTTAACCACCTATATCCCCCATTTTTTTTTAGTCAAGAATAAAGATAGGGCTCCGGGAAGGTTATGCCCAGAGCCCTATCTCTATTTCTCGAAGGAGGATACGCCGGTCTACTTCTCGACGGCGTAGATGCCGCGGGACAGCTTCTTGAACGGTCCCTTCTTCAGCGCCTGGGAGACCATCGGAGAGAAGTTGTCCGAGGACGTGTTGTAGCCAGCAGCGATGACGGCGGCGCACAGGTCCTTGACGGACATGCCCTTCTTCTTGCCCTTGAGGACGGAGACGATCACATCGACCAGGGGCTTGGAGTTCTTCGGGCGGGGACCCCGGCGTCCGGTCGTCCGGCGCTTCGAGGACTTGCCGGTCAGTGCCGTCAGTTCGGCGTCCAGTGCCTTGCGCGTCGAGGCGATCTTCTTCTCTTCCTCGTCGCACTGGGCCAGCGTCTGGTTGATCTCCTGGATACGCGCCTGCTTCAGCTTCTCCAGCTTCTCACGATTCGCCTGGGGTTCGGCTTCGGCCTGCTCGATGGCAGTAGTGGTCGCCGTTGCGACCTTGAGGGTGTCCTTTGCCATGGGGTTTTCTCCTTCCAGGTTCGTAGGACGATTTGTTACCTCTATGAAAAGGCGTACTGTTTCGACAGGAGAAATACTTAGTCTTTCCTAATACATGACTTATGAGTCCCATGATTGAGACTCAAGAAAGTATATACTTCGAGTCGATAGATGTCAATTCATTTTCTCCGCTTTTTGAAGTTGAGCCTTGGCAGCAAGCGTACAAACCATGCAGCCTTCCCAGGCGTCAATACATGCTCTTCGGGGATGGCTCCAATTTCGTGCTGCAACTTGGAGAAGTAGAGAGCATCACAGATCGCCTGCTCCATACTCTTGCGATTCTTGATTACCACAAGCATTCGGTAGACAGCCTCAAGCATGACAACCTCTTGACCGAAGGCTCGGAGAACGCATAGCGCCGCAGCGCCATCGTCAATCATTGCAAGAGCAAGACGACAGATCGATCTGAAACGATCCTCATACGGAGTGTCAGGATCGCAAGCGATGTACCCATGACGGCTGAGATCTTGGTCTGGGTCCGGAATGTCCATTCTGTTATTCATGATACACACAAAAGACAGGGGCTCCCGAAGGAGCCCTCATCCGCTGGCGCGAGACGTTCTGGGGTTAGATCGTGACGCTGATGGTTTCGGTTGATTCGTCGCAGTTGATATCGAAGTGACCGCTCTGCCCGATCTCGCCAATGACCGTCTTGCTGAGGCGAACGTTGTCGGACTTGTCGAGCATGTAGGTCGCTACGACCGTTGCGCTTACGGGCGGGGTCGCGTTGCCGCCCGCTTGCTGGATCGCCAGCCTCCCATTGTCCTTGAGGACGGAGATGATGTTGCCCTTCTTCCAGTTCAGCTTCCTGGTCATCTCGTTGGGGATGCAGAGCCGACCACGCTTGTCGGTGCCGTGCCGACCGTCAGGGGTCGAGGACGGAGTTGACGGCAGCGGCGGCTGGGTCGGCGTTGTCGTCGGAGTCGTGGGAGTCGTCGGCGCTGTCGTCGTCGGACTCCCCGTCGTAGGGTCCGCGGTGCCGCCCAGGTCGTCGGGGTCGTAGGTATCGGACGCTCGCCAGGTCGGCATGTAGACGAAAGCGGTGCGACCGCCGCCGACCGACCGGCTCTCACGCATCATGTGGGAGGGCATGTCGCCGTCGTTGAACATGTAGTGGAC
>Ga0180437_10006741_pt1 | contig 15178 bp, 12 predicted proteins | sample SS_ome_4_FD_132410 | JGI IMG/M metagenome (GOLD analysis project Ga0180437, IMG submission 132410) | Hypersaline lake sediment archaeal communities from the Salton Sea, California, USA - SS_3_D_1 metaG | ecosystem: Environmental > Aquatic > Non-marine Saline and Alkaline > Hypersaline >...
GCAAATTCTTCCTCCAAATATCCCTCATCGGTATTACTGAGGACCATGATTCTAGACATCGCAAGAGGATCGACGATGAGCCGATAGTGAGACGCAATGCCCCAGCCAGAAGAAGCCAATGGACCCCCCTGGATTCTGACACTCTGCTCACCACCGCTGTCCAGAAATTCCACCACAGCTTTCTTCGTCCCATCATCAATGTAGACCTCAATACCAGACTCAGGACCAGCCCCGGGTGGCCGATCGACCACAACCCCACTGATTCGAAAATCCAAGATGGTGGGGCTTATGGATACTTTCGGCTCGATACGGTGGAACCCAAAGCTCTCGCCGTAAGATGTCCTTCTAAGAGTGAGGCGCCCGTCGGCGTCTAAAATCTCTTCTCCGCCAATGACGCCAAAGGAATCTGGGAGGATCACCCATGGTTGAGTCACTCTTCGAGGGTGATCTGACGCATCGTAGAGCACCGAGGCATCAGTCAAAAAAACCCCCGTGTGACCTCCCCTTGGAGTACCGTCAACGATGGCTCTAGTCACCTCGTTGTAGAGATGAATCGAAGACCATCGACTCACACTGGTGGAGTTAGCACCCCCATGTCCAAAGAAAGCTATTGGCTGAGCGCTTGGGAGCTCTGTGCTTGGAAGGTCCGGGAAGGCACTGACCGTACCGCTGATCACTAGGACATCTGCTCCAGTGTCGATGCCCGTGGATGCATAGAGCTTTACAAGATCAAGTTCTGGGTACCACAGTAGCTTGAATGCGTGAGTGCCTGCACTCCAATCATACAGAGCAGAATAGATAGGGACAGCTGATGAAGGGTCTGCGCTGTGAAGTTCTATTTTTTTAGCGCCATCGTCTACAAACTTGATAGCGACACCTTTATTATTGCTCTTCAATCCAGAGAACACTCCTGTCCAATTCTGGAGATCAACGGTGTAGGACTCGATACCAGCTACAAATTCAAGCATGAGAGGGGCATCAAGAGTGGCTGGCGATTGCAACCCTCCGAACTCATAGAAGGCCTCTTGTATTGAGCCGAACGACTTTGTCAATACCAGGTCGTCACCATCGAGTTCCCTGATCGCCGGCTGTGATGGGGCCCCTACCCAAGATCGTAGAATGAAGGAAGTGCGCTCATCGTCCTCGGGCAGCACTCCTCCACCCCACCAAGCAGATCCATAGCCGATGTAGCACTGGATTGACGGTTTCAAGACTTGAGAATCAGCGTCTCGAATGCTGAACCGAATAGACTCCCTTGCATACCCTTCAGAGCCGGGGGCAGGGGATCGATTGACAACTACTGGCTCTGTGGGACTCATGTTCCTCCTCCTAGAACTGTGGACACCACAGTACCTTCATTGCTACCATCTGGCCATGCTGAAGACCATGGACCCAAATTTGATACGAGAACTTCTCAAGGGCCACGAGGATATCTTGGGTCCAGAGGTAAAAGCCGAAGAGTCGTTCTACCGGAATACCCGGTGTCCGATGTGCGGGCAGGGCGATTGCCAAAAGAAAATCTACCCCACAAGAGCCGTCATCACTGAAGAAGGCGATGTTGAGGTAGTAGAGTCCCCCTTCAATGGGGGTATTCTTCCGGATGGTTACGCTCATTGCATTCACTGTGATACCGACTTCAACCCCCACACTGGCATGATTTTCAGCACTGAAGCCTCGATCATTCACGGACCAGAAGGAGGGTTTCCCCATACTCCGTGAAAAATGCTGAGATGCGCCCAGTGCCATTGAACGGCACGTCGTTGGTTCCTCCGATCTTGTTGTCCGACCGGTTCACCACCAATTTCCTCCCCAAGTCATGGGTTACTGTGACGAGTTCGATAGGATGCTCGATAGCTTCCGCCCCATTCTGTATGAGCACTGTTTCTAGATCGGATACCCGCAGCTCATCCTCTGCGCCTCTACCGTTGACGAGCTCCTCGAGCTGAGGCCCCATACTGTCTTCGCTGACTCCCCCCTGATACTGGAGAGAAGAATATACGTATGACGGAAGGAAATGGCGAGCGATAGGATCAGCGTTGACCACCCTATCCTGATCGCTCCTCATCAAGTCATTGACCAGCTTAGTCGTGGTCGATGTCCCGTAGGATACCTTCAAATTTCGACCACTGATCTCAGTCAAGTTCTCCGGGCTGTCACTGTTGCCCACCGGCAAGAAGCGCCTGTCAAAGTTGATAGACACCTCTTCAAACGCAGAGAAGGATAGTGTTTCATTCTCCACTGTGTAAGTGTACCCATCTGCTTTCAATCCAGAAGTCACCTCCAGACGGGAACCCTCGACTAAATTGAGATCGTCTCCTGCACCCAAAGACTCTATTTGGACATCAACGTAATAGAGCGTGCCGTCGAAGTTGTCTTCCATCTCTGTAGAGCTAAGACGCTGAATGTCCGATCGAACCACCCGGTAGGGAATGAGATCCCCCACCGCAGCTCGACCAGAACTGCTGTCCTTTGGACCCAAAGTCAGCATCCTGCGCGATCCTACCGCTCCCCCCCAGAATCGTACTGCAATATCAGCTGCAGTAGCTGGGAAGGGTACTTCACTGTGGATGTAGGCGGTGTTACCAGACACTGACTCGATATGGTAGATGCCTTGGAGGGCACCGCCATTCAACACCTCTACAATGTCTCCCCTCTGGGCCCCAGCCCCAGCAAGCGTGCCAGACAAATCATCTAACTGGTCAGGAGCCGTGATGTCCGCTCTTGTGGTTCCCAACCACGCAGAGTCGTTGAACCCTGCTTTTGTAGCAACCTCAAGGACTTCAAACTCAGTGGCAACTGATCGGTAGATGTGGAAAGCGTATCCAGGATTGTCACTGTCTGTAGCGATCCAGGAGAATGGACCGACGCTCTTAGTGTCCATGCTCTCTGGCAAGCCGCTCCCAACAGACGCATCAAAGTGGTCTGTCATTGAGAAGTCCAGCTCCATGGTGTCTGGGCTTCCTGGGAGATTGTCGGAGATCTGATACGTGCCGTCGATATCACTCCTGGTGGACTCGAAGATCGTAACGTACTGGCCACTTGCCAGTAAACCAACTTGGCCAGCGTCATCAGTATCTTGCAAGTTAGTCTTGGACCCCGAAGCCGACAAAGCCAAACCAGTACGAAGATTGACGTCCCGAGCTTCCAATGCCTCTGTTGTATTGGTCATCACCGTGTTCAGACGTAGCTCCTTGGCACTGACTACCTCTTCGATAGTATAAGCTCCAGCGTCTGGGCCGCTCTCAATGTAGAGGGTCTGCCCCACCAGAGGATAGTTGCTGTTCATCACCTCAAAATCGATCAGGGAGTTCTCAGTAACACTAACCAGATTGTCCCCAGATCGAGTCCGAAGCGGAGCAGGGGGTCCAAATACTCCCGCCTCATCAAATGTCTGTCCAGTAAACGGGGCTCCCGTATTCGGAACCCGGAAGGGGATAGGTTCATTGATCTCTACGATATCCCCCTCTTGAATCTCCAGTTCATACACCCCAGGCCGGTTTGTGTCCGTGAGCTCCACTACAGTGCGATAGCGAAGGACCTCATGAGTGACTCCAGCAGAGCCTGCAAAGGTGGCATCCACGGTGACTTGAATCTCCGAGTTAACGCTAGTGACTATGTAGTCCCCAGCATCTGCTCCTGTGAGACGGAGTGTATCGCCAATTTGGACACCATCTGTGATGAAGGTGTCCGTGGCTGTATAAATGCCAGTGCCTACAGTTGTGGTGCCTCCCCCGCCCGATGTAATGATATCCGAGTATGTTCTTACCACTCGAAGGTCCCGGGCATCATCGTCAGCGTCTCCCGGGGCCGGAACGATATTGAAACCTGAGACTTCAGAGAACTGGAAAACCTTGGGGGTAACTCCTCCCTCACTGTATTGAACACGACCACCTACAAGACCTGTCAAAATCTCAACAGACGTGGGTTCAAGGAAGAACAATCGGGCTATCCCTGAAGACGGAAGGCCAATGGTGTAGTGGATGTCTGACTCTGCCCCAATGAAAGTCGTACCGCCATCCGCCACAGCGGCTACTCTAATGACATTGGCCGTGAGCCCAATGGCAGGGTCTGTCCCTGTCCCAATGATGGTATAGCTTCCAGCGCTGTTGCCACTGAGAATGTTCAACCGGTAGCCTGCCTCAACACCCTCAGAATCGAAATTGATGTTGGTGTCCTCCAGGTCAACGTACCCCAAGCCGTTGTCTTGAAGCTCCCCAGTGTAACTCTCGACCGTCTTCCCCTGGGCGCGGTTGGATAGCGTCCCCAAAACTCTCGCATCAATGACGTCACCGTAGGGAATGGTGATACCTGTGGGCTGAGAGTTAGAGTCTAGAAGTTCAATCTCGTCGACGTTGACCATCGGTCTGGTAATGCCCGTGAACGCTCGATACACCTCGAACTCTTGAAGAGACAAGGTGCTGGGCATTGCCCGGTCCAAGGTGGCTGTAGTGCCGGTTACTGAGGAGACGGTGTACTGCCCTATGTTAGAACCGCTCAGGACCTCCAGCGTGTCCCCCTCTTCTACACCGGCCAATAAGAAGTTGGTGGTCCCTGTAGTGGACACCACGTTACTTCCCGCAGTGCTGGTGAGGTCATCTCCAGTGAAGATGCTACCAAGAGGGATCTTTGGGACCTTGGGGGCTACTAGATCTACGTTCAACTCATCCGCTACGCGGTATCGCAGCCCCGTGTTGAGAGCGGTCGTTTTGACGGTGTCAGCCAAATCCCGGTCAAGGATGAGGGCGTCACCCTCATTCAACCAATCCAAGATCCTACGAACAGAATAGATGCCTGCGTCAGCACCCGTCTCGATAACGATCGAATCCCCGATTTCCACCCCAACTGAGTTGAAATTCACACCACCAAGGATAGCCGGACGACCAGCAGGGTCATTCTCTGCAACAACAACACTCGATTGATCTAGGTCCCGTACCCTGCTCTTGATCGATATCTTTTCTACGAGGCGGACCTTCAAGTCCAAGTTGTTTTCTTCTGGGCCAGCAGCCAACCATTCAGCGTCTAGGCCACCTCTCTCCTCATCCTCTTTCTCAATTCGGATGCGAACGCATCTTTCCCCAGAGTAGTACTCCTCACCAATCACTTCGGAGATTTGATACGTACCATGATGCAGGGATGGATCAGGTTCCCGGATTTGGATGTATCGGCCAATGTCATCCTCAGTGGGGACCCAGGGATTGACTTCAGTGGAAGAAGAGCCATCTAGTACCTGGACAACAATCTCTAGGAGATCTGCATCGGCAATGGGGTTCCCATATCGGTCTGTGTTGGGAATGGCTGCTACGTTGTCGATGTCCCCCGTGATGTGAGCAAGTTGATCATCCTCACTACCGAAACTCTCCAAGTCCAAACCAAATCGAAGGGGCTCCGCATCAAGCACACCCTCCAGAGTGATGTTCCGATCCTGTGGGGCGCCGGCACGCACGAACACATCGTAAGCCCCGCCAATGTGGACTTCATTAGCATTGATCTCGATGGTTGGATCTGGACCTGTGATGCCACCAGGGATGTCAGAAATCGAAATACCACCCTGGGGCCGAGCAAGTCCGACGACTGTAGAAATGGTACCTACGATAGGCGGGTCCACATAAATGGTCTGAGTTTGGACGTCTGTGACGAAGAACCGCTTCACCTCTGCAGTACCAATGTCTACAGAGAAAACCTGGTCTCCAACCTCGACCCCCACCTCCAGGAACGTGTCTTTGAAAGAACCGCTACCAGAGTAGTCGATGATACTGTTGGTTGGATTAGTCAGGTCGATCTGAGTCGCCGAAACTTTGGTGACTATGGCACCTGCATAAGCGGTGGGGGAATCAGTCTCTCCCGTGATGATATCTCGGTTCATTTCTGGATCACCGAATCCGATAACCTGAATGAGCCGGATGTTTTCGAAGGTATCCAACAAGCGAGCATTGATGCCACGGACCGTCACGAGAGATTTTTCTGTCAGGCTGGTTTCTACTCTCTCGATGAACTCTACTGTCCCCTCCTTGTCCGCACCTCCCTCAAACGCTGCTTTGTTGGTGACCTTCACTACAGAAGGAACTCCTTCAATGGAATTGAGTTGGTTTGCAGCGATGTTGTACTCAGAACCCTGAGCTTCTGACCGAGCCACAATATCGAAATAGAAGAGGTTGTCCTCTTCGTTGAATACCATTCGATCGGCCTGGATGGCCTGAGGTTCGATGGGGAAGAACTGAAGGCCCCCTCCAGTGAACAAAGCGTTGCTAGGGTTGACCAAGGAAAATTGGGGAGCGGTGAAGTACAATCGGGCAATCCCTACTGAGTAACCTCCCAGACGACGTCGGGCGAAGAAATTGGCCCCTAGGTTGTCTGCCTCCTTCTCATTGAGCAGTTCTGGATTAGCAAGGGACTGACCTAATGCGATGAGGCGTATTTGTCTACGAAACGCTTCCAGCAGAACCCTATTGGGTCGCACGACTAGGTCGTCAATAGGTTCTCCGTCTTGAAGTACAAGCTCGCTGGAGTCGAACTCACCACGCAGCCGACCATGGATGAAGCTCACGATATCTGTGATGTAAGGGTCAGGCCCGATGCGATTGATGAGAGGTTGGATCACTGTGTTGTCGAACGTGGACCCAAGAGAGGTGTCGATAGTGGAGTCGTACTCCTGCATGCGCTCTTGAAGATAGAGGCGAAGGTCCTCCAGCTCCGTGATCACCCCAGTGCTTGTTGACGCCATCTCACAACTCCAATGCGGTTACTGCTTCGTTGCCTGCCATACTGGTCACGAGCACTTTGATTCTAGCCTCCATCTGGCGCTCGAAGATATCGAAGTCCGTGATGTCTGCTGACAGCAGTTGCTCGGACAAGGGAAGGCCGGACACGTTGATTTGTGCGGACCTCATCTGGGACACAGTAGACTGCACTGCTCTCGACACTGACCCGATGATTGTATCCATGGAACGTCCAGTTCCCATGGACCCCACCAAGGCCAGTAGCCCACCACCTCGCTCAGGGTTGAAGATATCTGAGCCGGGAGTTTGAAGAAGCCATTTGGTGAAAAGCTGGATCAGCTTCAGGATGCCCTCGACCTTCCTGGTCTTTGGTCCGAGCTCGTACGAGAGCTTGGAGGCTATAGTACTGCGGGTGAAATTGCTGCTCAGCATCTCCACGGATTGGATGCGTTGGATCGATCCTGGGATCTGGGCGTAAATTGTCTTCTGGTTGATGATAATGAATTCCGGGGCGTTCTGCCCGTTGATGATTACACGTTCTACAGAACGGAAGTCTTCGCCCTTGATTTCTATGGCAGGAGGATCAAGACCCGGAACAAATCGAGGGATACTCAAGGCCTCTACCAGGTCTCTGAATTTCACAACCTCGAGCTGGTAGGACATCTCTACTCCTCACCCCGGGTGACTTCTTCTTCTGCGAATCCAGCCTCTACAGATTCGGCGTAGTCCTCTACTGTGGAGGGGTTAGCCTTGACCTCTTCTATTACTGCAGATAGCTCGTTTTGCACAGCGGTAATGAAGTCGATCTTTGTTGGCCTAGACGTATCGACCCCACTAGCCAAATTGACCCTTGGAGCGGATACCCCTGCCGGGGTCTCCTTACCCGAATCATAGCTGTATGGGGTGAATTTGTTGGACGCTGATTTCTCAGTCTCCCCATTTCGCAAGATCTGGTCGTTGATGAGCTCTTCCAGAGTCACCGTGGCGAGGGCAGCGTTAGCTTCAGCACTGCGGACGAACGCAAAAGCGTCGGAAATGACCTCAAGGACTCTTCGTAGCTTCTTTTTGTTCTCGTTTTTGGCTACGTCGTCATCGTGCTCGCCCGGCATCGATCACCTCGGAATCATCAAGGACATACTCAGGGTCCACATTAAACGACGTGGTCGCTGCCAAATTAACACTAGAGTCAACTTCCTCCTTTGTGGTCGCCTGGGCCGGAAAGTCTCTGACAACCTGGCGTGAGGCATTCATGAGGTTGCCTGCGTAAGATCCGGTCTCCTCGTTTGTGTCAAAGAACTCCTGGATCAACCCGGATCGAAGAAGGGATATCGCCCTAGTGTATTTCCTGTCGAGGAAGGTGTCGATCAGGCTATCCACCTCTGCCACCGTTGTAGGGGTGAATGGGGACAAGATTGTCTCCAAATTCAACGATGCTATGGGGATGTCAGTGCTGTACTCGTCCGCTCTCCGAGGGCGAGAAGTTAGGATGGACAAGAGATCAGCGGCAATTCTTTTGGCCTGATTCCGGTTGGCCAAGAAATTCTGACCTGGCAATAAGGCCCGGGTGAGCGCCACGTCCAACTCCTCTAGGTCTACATCAAATCCGTACTTCTGCAGGAGTTGCCTAGAACTGGTGTACGTTGCCAAATCTTCGGTGAGCGCATCGTAGGCAACTGCTGATGCACTCTGAATTTCGAAAGCCACTCTTTCTGTATTGGACGGCAACCCTGCCGCTAGCTCCAGGGTGGTGCTATTGACATTGTCAATAGCGATATCACTCCCACCTACCACCGAAAGGATGTCCCCAGCCTCAGCCAGATTGGTAAAGGAGGCGAGGTTGCCAGATCTGTCTACGGCCTCAAAGCCGGGAACTGCCCCATACCTAAGCCCCTCAGAGAACCCAAGTCCAGCAGGCCCAGATATGACCTCAAGAGATGAGCCTCGCGAGTTGTTAGACGACACCAGGGTAACTGTGGTGCGTGTCAGGCGATAGGGGACATCGGATTCAGAAAATGAAAACGCAGGGCGATCAAGGATGACGGGGCTCAATGACTCAATGGAAAATGTTCCTGCTCCTGGGCCGCCAAGCACGAGCTGATCACCTACTTGTGCCACACCGTCGAGGTCAGAATCGGCCACTTGAGAAGTTCCCTGCACAATGGCCAACGTGCCAGTCGCGACTGTTTCTTTGTCGACGCTCGAAATCAGACCAGAAACCGAAGACTCCAACAGCTCCGCTAGGTCCTGGGGCGATAGCCGGGACTCGACCATGCTCTGGCCAATCAGCAGACCCAACACTTCGTGAGCTGAATCCCCTATGACAATTGGTGTTCCGGCTGCCAGGATTTTGAGGAATGACGCTCCTACCGTGAGATGAGGGCTCTTCTGGCTTCTTGGCACGAACACCAGCTTCTCTGGATCTAGGAAGCTAGCCTTAGTTTGAACATGGGAGTTCAGCTGCATCTCCCTCCAGACCTTGTAGCTCAATCCGGTATCGATGTCCCCATTTCCTGACTGGGCAGCGGCAATAGTTCCTGCCACATCATTGTTGGGGGCTGCGGAGAGCTCCAAAGTTTTTACAGAGGGGCCAACGAAGAAACTCTGTCCTGTAGTAGCCCCTGAGGTAGAGGGGGTGAAAGCAATAGAATGTGGGGACGCAACTACTGTATCTCCTCGGAGCTGTAAGGCGCCACTGGTAGGAGGGGGGAGCGCTGGACTTCTTGTTGGAACAGAGATGATGGCGTTGTTGGCATCCTCCACCACCAAGATTTCCCACCTGTCGTAATTGGGAGCGTCCAGAAAGTAGGCCCCCACATGAGCCTGGGTCAAACCAGTGCCCGGCTCCGATGCAGCGGACCAGCCACTAAAGGTGACTCGGTATCTTTCACCTCCCAAATTTGTTGGCGCTCCAGACAAGGTACCCTGTTGCAAAAGGGTCAGCTCGGATAAAGCTCGGGCCTGCTCATCCCCCACAGTGGGCATATTGGGAAATGTGACTGGAGCTCCAAGGTTCTTGAATGTCAGCCCCAAATACGAGGAGGGCTGAGCGGTCACTGTACTCCCCGTTCCAGCCGTTCCAGAAAAGGTCTTAGGGTCTACTACTACATGAAGATTGTTTGCAGCAGTGACATCGAAATCCTCTTCCGCCTGAGCACGCAAAGCAGTCCCCAGGATCTCATCCACGTCCACCTGGGTACTGACCCCGCCATCTACTGACAACACGAGCGGGGCTGAAAGTGGAAGCGTCCAGGGACCGGGGCTAGAAGTAACTGACGCCGGAGTTCCTGCCCCAACTACCCGACCAAAATGCTTGAGGTAGCTCGGATAGGGGTTGGATGGTGACCGCACCTTCACTGTTCGTGGATCTGAAAAGGTAGCAATGGCGTCCACAGCTACCTTGCTGGCCAAAGAAGTCAATACGTTCTGCCTGCTAGCCGCGATGTTATCCGTGTCCCCATTGTCCGGAATCTCCTCTTCGATGTCTTCAAGGTTGCTCCGGATGTTGGCAATGGCTGTAGCTGATACCTTGGATGGGATGTCGAGGCTGATGTATTTGTCGAGCAAATCCCTAAGTGCAAAAGTAGCATCGAGGAGTTTGGCGTGGACTTTTTTGAGACTAGAGAGATTGGCCTCGATCACGCCCCGAGCCTCTTCCTTTGGGCGCACAAGCTCGTTGGCCTCCACAATATTGTTGCGGTTGAGTGCGGCGAACCTATCCATTTGCCGAGTAAATCGGTTCGCCTCTGGACGATTCTGTACTGAGTCCGCAGCGTCCAAAGATAGTAGCGCTGTATTGGCGTTGGATAGAGTGGTGGTGTCTCGCACCGGCTGACCGATTTTCCCCAGGTGATCCAGAGCAAGCAACGTGTCCTCAAGGAGATCAATCTCCTGAGCCACGAAGGAGTTGAGAGTGTTTCTTACCAGTCGAGCGAGATAGAAGATGGCGTCATTTTGAAGCAGGAATGTCAGAGCGGCCATATCCAACAGCTGCTCATATTCAACCTGCGTATTGAGGGTGCCGCCTCCACGGCCAGGAGAGATGCCGGTTATGAATATCCTCGACAGCTCGTTGAGGATTTCTGCCTGAGTGTACTCAGCAGCCATCAGTAACTATGCCCCAACGCACCAAAGGCACTGGACGTGACAAGGTCTCGCGGTACACCGTCTTAGTCTCCGGCATCGGAGTGTACTCGTCCACCATGCGGGGGTAGAGGGGAAGGGACCCACGCACGGTCTTCCACCGGAGTAAAGTCCTTGCTCTGTCCCCCAACATTGTTTGACTGAACTCCTCTTTGAGTGCTTCGGTCTCCATGCGTTTGATATCTGCCCGAGTCAGTCGAGTTGTAAGGCGGCGAATATAGTCCGGGTCCCAGCCAAATACAGCACACACCTCTTCAAAGTTGAGACCCTCGTTCCACTGCTTGCCTGGGGAAAAGACGTACTGATACGCCTTCTGCCATTCAAGCTTGTGTTTCCTTACTCCTTTGTAAAGAACGTAGTCAAAGACTGCTCGACGCAGAACATGCGCCCATAGCATCTTCGCTTGAGCCGGTAGTTCGTATTGTAGCGACATCAGGTTACCGTAACAGATATTATGGTGGATGGTGTTATGACAAGATCTGGTATCCCCGGAACACGAGGCGCCGATGTGCCATCAATTCGGCTCACAGAGATTATGGCTGAACCCGCTGATACCCCAGTCACAAGCAGCTGCCCCTCGTTTCCAAACTCCACCGTCGCCACATCCTCGTCTGAAGATATGAATTCCAAGAGAGCTGAAAGACAGCCGGCGTCGGTGATGGACTGGTCGTTGGAACCGAGAGCCTCTACTGTCAGTTCTGCCGAATCACCCACCGCAACACTCACAGAGTCAATCTCTGTGTCAACAGAAGCTACGTAGGGGAAAAGAACATCCTCGATCTTGGCCCCAGGGCGATCGGGAATATAGATCTGGGAATAGATCTGCACTCCAGGAGTTTCCATCCCATAAAGATGTGCATCAAAGATGGAGGTCCGAGGGAGTTTGACTTCCAGATATCCCTCCTCATTTGTGTGCGCCCGCACCTCATTCACCAGCATCTTCCCATCAACTATTGCTGGCTGAGCAGGAAAAGGGAACCCACTCACTTTGGCGTCTGGATCGTACAAGCGAGGAAGGAACACCAGAATACCATTCTTGATCGGCTGCTTGCTGATGTCAGCCAAGTAGCCATAGAGTAAACACATCTCCTCCTCATCGCTCTCGGGGGTGGGAATGTCTTCAAGCACGAAATCGAAGATATTGGTTGCTGGAGCCACCAAAGGCTCGTGCACCCGTATGATTTGGGTGAGACCGTTTTGCATCTGCTTCTCGTAGACGCGCCCCCACCGGACGATGTAGCTGAGCCCAGGATCAGGGATCCCGTCGAGCAAGAGCGAGATCTCCCCTGCTGCGTCAGTAGTTCCACTGGTGACAAAGCTGTCACTGTCATCGAAGATCTTCGCATTGACATTGTCAATAGGAGATCCCCCATCATCCTTGAGGGATAGCGTTACAGACTGCATCTACAGAGTCCTCCGAAGGGCCAGATGAAAGTCCGGCTCCCTGAGGTCAAATGGGTCTGGGGAGCTGCTGAGTTGATCCAAAAGGTCAAACGAATCTTCATCTGGGACGGTGAACTCTCTGATGATACTTGTTCCCTCAAAGACGACTTTGATCTTCAGCCCTCGAACCAACTTGACCTCTGCATGGCCAGAAGCGTCTGTGACGATTGTGACGATAGGGCTCCTTTGGATGCCTACTACAAAGGCGTCAGCTTCGATCACTTCATAGACGGACCAAAAAGTAATTGCCTGCTCCGCTATAGCAATACCACTTCCGTCCACCAGGTCGACCTGGGCCAAACTCAAATTCTCCGCACCGACGACAGTGCCAGGATCTCCTTTGAATGGGTCTGAATCCACACTGGCTACACCAGTGAGAGTACTGTAAAACTGGGCCTTGTAATAAAAGTCTCCAGAGCCATTCTTGTCCAGGTAGTCGTAAAGACTCTGACCATCTTGCAGGAGGATATGAGCGTCCTCACCAGTGTCGTTATCTCCTTCGCTCCAACCGAAATCAGTTAAGGAGGTGCCAGAGACAACCTCTATACCAGAACCAGTTCCAGTGATCGTGGATTGGAGACGGAGCGTATTGGACACATCGCTCGCTACCACGTCTCCCAAAGCCGTATTGATCTGACTAACGACTTGGGAAGTGCTAAGTGGAGCTGCCCCAGTAAATGTAACCAACACCGGGGCCTGAAAGTCCATAGATACTTCCAAAGTTTTCCCAGATACATCGTAGGATCCAGGCCCAGATGCCGTCAGAAAAGCTGACCTTGGAGTGCCGGCAGTAAGCAAAGTATAGAGGCCATCTATGCCGTCGACAGATCTCTTTATCCTAATGACATTGAACGACTGAATGACAGTGTCAATATCCGACACCGAAATGGTTAGTTTCATAGACATCAGTCGGATTCCTCTTCGCCCTGAACTATCCTCGGCGTCAGCTCCCGACCATGGTCTATGTCGGGCTTCAACTCCTCAGCCCTAACTATTGTGGGGCCCTTTCCGAACTCGACACCTTCCATAGGAGTGCTCGGTTGGCAAATGTATCCTCGGGTCAGAAGTCCAAGACTCATGTCACTCTCTCAATCTTGTACTCGTCCAATCTACCGTTCGAATACCCCGCTGTGATCAAGTACTCAAAAAGAAGGCCCGTAGTCTCTGTGCCACCAGGAATGACTGGAAGGTTGACAGCAGAATCGAACACTCTCAAGCGCGCAGAAACCAGATTACCGTCCAGATCGTAATCCTGACTGTCTACCAGGGAGTTTTCATGCAGAAGTCCCAAAGATCTGGAGACCCCAACCCCAATGCTGTCTATGGATCCCCTTCGTACCTGAAGTTCAGCTGGCGGTGGGAGGGTAGCATTTGTTCCCAGGCTCTGTAACGCTCGTACGGTCAAGTCCTCGGTGTCAGCTAGGTTAGTGACCGCCCCCGAGTCAAAACTCGTTTCGTAGTTGCCCGGGTCTCTAGAGGAGTCAGTTTCCGAAAGCAGTTTGTCTAAAATGGCCCAACCAACCGCTTTGAATGTCATGTCGCCCCAGTCTAAATAGTAACCATCCGACTTACGACGAATGCGTACGTAGATATCGGTGGCTCCGACCAGCGGGCTGCCATTAGCATCCACTGCATAGATCGAAATACACTCGACCTCACCCAACTTGATCGTCTGATGGATCATCTATCCATTCTCTTTTGGTGCTACTTTTTGCGGCCACAAAAAATGCCCAATAACAAAGTTGACCAAGAACACGATAGGAACTGTTGTCATGTTTCCGGGCACCGCCTTGAAGATACTCAATACTAGGACCAGTGCCCCCCAGCCCCACATGATCCAAATCTTAGGCCACTTATATTTGATGGATTCTGAGGGCCAAAATAGATGACCCATGATGATACCCCAAGCAGCTGGAATGAAAAGAGCGAGATAGGAGACAGCCAAGGTGATTTCGCTGATTGTGTCGTTTTTGACATTGTTTGTTGCAACGAACACGTCCCACACCACCCAAATGGATAAAGTCACGATTAGAAGAATGCTAGTGATCTTTTTAGTCATCTTTTCTCCCAGCATAAGTGTCCAACAATACCCATGCTAAAAAGAAGCCAATTGGGCATGTCAGGGGATCCGACACCAATGAATTCAACCAACTCTCTGGAGCCGCCCAGACTTCAGGCCAACGAACGAAAGCTATAGATTCAAATAGCTCCCACAGATACGCCACGATGAAGCAGATTGAAAAACCTACTCCTTTCGATAATCGGAAAGACCACACTACCGAGCCCATGAGCATCCAGAAAATGACGTGAAAAACCGTCCACACGTCGATGAACGTGACCCCAGTCACTATAGGCCATAGGTAGTTCATGTTGTTGACTTCCTGCCAATGATCAACTTCCACACTGCGTCCAAGTCGTGGTCACTACCACCCTCAGTGATTGAAACCTTGAACTTCCAATGAGGTAGCACCATCGCCGGCTTCACTGCCGGCACAATAGTGCAGCCCTTACCCTCACCCAGCAATGGGTTGGCAACCACATGCTTGGAAAGATTCACAACACCATCAAAAAGATTGTACGCTCCTGTTTGGCCCGAATTGAACGCCAGGATGTGTGATCCCAAGTCATAGTCAAACCACCCAGTGTACGCGCCGTCCACTTTGGATGCAGGCACTGGTACAGCCTTCGTGAAATTCACGTTGGCGTTCAGTTTCTCAGTGAGGTTGAGGTCCCAATCACCTTCGGCGGTGGCGTTGGGTATGTACAGGTTGAGCCCGCCACCCACGGAGTACTTATCATACGCACCCGCACCTGGATTTGACGTTCCCGCAGTCGCTGGGGCGTACAAGGTCATGTCTATGTAGTCGTCGATTTTGCCA
>Ga0180437_10006743_pt1 | contig 15177 bp, 13 predicted proteins | sample SS_ome_4_FD_132410 | JGI IMG/M metagenome (GOLD analysis project Ga0180437, IMG submission 132410) | Hypersaline lake sediment archaeal communities from the Salton Sea, California, USA - SS_3_D_1 metaG | ecosystem: Environmental > Aquatic > Non-marine Saline and Alkaline > Hypersaline >...
CTACGATTTTCCGGATTTCATTGGAAATATGAACAGACAATGGCCGGTGTCGCTATTTATGAAAATAATAACGAATATCGGGTATTTGAAGGAAATTTCCAAGAGGGTTTCTCCGTCGTTGGAAAGAAAAGACTTCCCCCGAAAAATCCCTCCTTCTACGGGGTAACATTTTTAAACCACTATTGGCTCTGTCAGGACTCGAATCTGGTATTTCTCAACAGCACAACCGGCCAAATTGACGCGAGTATCAAATTGCCGTTTGAATTAGTCGACCTTACCAACGACGGTGAGCGACTGTGGGCTTCGACGAGGAAAAGTAAAATTCTCAAGTTTGAACCTTATCCTTCGCGGCTGTATCAGGAAATTAAAATATCCGATTCAATTTTAGGAGGGATTGCCGCCAACGATAATGACTTATGGATTTTTAACCCAGAGCAATTTCTCGTGTACCAATTTGATCACGATCTAAACCTTCGGAATACTTATCGTTTATTTTATTTGAATGAATGGTACAACTCTGAAATTGTAACGAACGCCAAATTTATGGCCTTCGATTTCTCAGGAAATCTCTGGGTTGGTGATGAAAATCAGCTCTTTGTTTTTGACAAGATTGACTTCGCGAATTGAAAAAAGGAGAAAATTTATGATAACCAAAGGATACATATTTATTGGATTAATCATGCTCTCCTTATACTCAATGAAATGCCAGGAAGCGCAAATCCTGGATGCAAAAGGACCGCAAATCCCGGTTTATTCATTGTCGGGAATCATTCGAGACATTGATTCCGACGAGCGCCTGCCCGAACTGATTTTAAAACTTGAACCGGTGAATTTATTGTACCAATCCACTTATACCGTCGCTTTTGATACTACCAATAATCAGGGTTACTTCTATTTCCCGATGTTGGTGCCCGGAAATTATCTGTTAAAGATTGACCGCAACCACCACACCGTTTGTGAATACAAAGTGTATCTTACCCGGTCTCATAAAACGGTTAAAATAGCTGTGGCCAAACCACTGGTGACCTTTGATGAAAAGTATGCCTATTTTCCGGAGCAACCCCATTTCTCAGGATTTTACTGGAAATATTCCGGAACATTGATTGGGATTACTGATTGGGAAGAGAACTTTAAAACGAACGCCAGGATTTACGAAGGGAATTTTGTCAAGGGTTTCAAACCGGTTGGAAAAGAACCCATTATCCTGCATAATAATTCGATTACGGGATTGGCTTATCTTGATAACTACTGGACATGTCGCGCAAAGAAAATCTACAGTATTAGCCCCAAAACGGGTCAAATTGAGACCTCGACGAGCATTCCCCATACCATTCTCGATCTAACCGTTGCTGAAACATATATCTGGGCTTCTACGCAAGAGCGGAAAATTCTAAAATTTAATCGATTCCCTTCCCAGCTCGTTCAAGTGTATCGACCTGGCATTGTTGAAATGGGAGGTATTGCCTGGGATGGCAAAAATATCTGGATTAGCGATCTGGCAAATTTTCATTTAATCCAATTCGATCATCATCTCAATAAAAAGAGAACCTACAAATTATTCTACGTTGATCCGTGGTATCAATCACACCTGATTGAAGCCCTCAATTATATATCATTTGATTATGAAGGTCATTTGTGGATCGGGAATGAAAACGCTTTATTTGAATTCATTATTCCCTGATAAAAGGCATGATCATTATCGTAAATATTCATTCGTTCAAATCTTCGAATTACAGCAGCCCCATTTTCTCGGCTCCGTAAGTAAGAAGCAACGAAAAAACCAGCGATATAATTGGCGCAATAATCCACACGACCAATAACTTTTTTACTGAGCTGGAGCTCAGCACATTTTTCCACCCCACTTTTGTAATTCCCAAAGCAATAATCGCAGCCGTATTAAGCTGAACCAGCGAGGTGGGGATTCCCCTGACCGCCGAAGCAAAAATCAGTAGCGTGGCCGTAATAATGGAAATAAAGGTCGCGCCCAGGGGGCCAAAATCGATAATCTCTTTGCCGGTGGTCCGCACAATCTTCGCTCCAAAAATCGAACTTCCGATCCCAAAACAGGGAGCAATGACCAGCGTCGCCATCAGCAAAATCAAAACAAAGTTGTCACCTGCCGGCTCAATATTCAGTTCTCTTAAAACCATTGACGCAATAGGACCGGCTGCATTCGCGACATTGTTGGAACCAATAGCAAAAGCCACATAGCAGGAGACGACAATCACCAAAATTTTTAGCCCAGGGTGAACGGTCATATTTTTAAATTGGATATTATCGCGCCGTAGAATTGGCATATAGATAAATTTTCCAATAAGTAAAGTGAGCAAAAAGGAAATAATGGGTAGAATAAACCAGGTAGGAATAATTTCAAAAAGTAACTTGTCGGTTTTGAGAATATCGTAATAGAGTGCCGGACCAATCAGGGCAAATACGGTGGCCTGACTGGTGGATTGAGGAATTCCCAGAATGTTCGCCATAAGCATGGACAACGATACAGACAGCAAAATAATCGTCGTTAAAATTAAACTCATGGCTTCCGCTGGTAAAACGCCACTACCCATTGTTAAAACGACTTTTTTTCCGGCCACAACCGCGCCTGCAAAAACAAAAATACCAAATAAACCCGGAATCAAATCTTTTCGAATACAATCAGATCCAAATGCCGCTGAAAAAGCCGGCGAGGTACCACTTCCCCCCATTGTTATAGCCTGAAACATGGCCACTAAAAATGGAATCAATAAAATTGAAAACATTGGTGACAGCATTTTTCTCCCCCTTATAATAATTCTTCAAGTATTTTAACCGCGTCTTCTACCAGCTTCGGGCAAATCGTAGTGAATACTTGATTGGCCCGGGCCTTTTCTCTTTCGGTCGGATTACTAATATCGTATCCCAACAACTCACGACATTTAAGTGACTGATGTTGGGTTATGAATTTTTCCGCGAACTGATTTATCAATGAATAAATTATTTCTTTCGATCCTTTGTCTGGCCGCTGAAGCGGGCCATATTTCAATCCAATCACCATAAACGCACCACTGACCGCGCCACACGTTTCCCCCATTCGCCCCATTCCACCACCAAATCCAGCCGCCACGCTCCGCGCCATTTCCTGATTAAGACCAAATTCCTCAGCAAACGCCGCCAGAACTGATTGTGAACAGTTAAAACCCTGATTGAAGTCGTCAACCGCCTTTTCAAATCTTTTCATAATTGTCCTCACTTAGCTTAAATGTGCTACTTTTATTTCCCGGTTAGGGAGTGTTTTTGGGGATTCATCGGTAATTTTAAGAAGCATAATTCTTAGTACAACCGGAAAAAGAGTTTAACAACTGCAGAAAACCCGTGAGCTAAAATTACCGGCTTGTAAAGAATTCATAAAGCTGTTTACATTTTTGCATTTTCAATATTGTGAGCCTGATTTTGACAGGCATCTGATTTTCAAAATTGTAAAAACGATCTGTTCTATTTTAAACCAGTCCAATAAATTGGTCAAAAACAGACCAGAAGATTATCAGGCTGATTAATATTGATTTTTTGAGACTTAAGGCGATTTAGAAAATGGCATATTTCTTGCTTGAACCGTAAGTAACTAGCTATAAATTAAACTTATATTGCCTACTGCACCCTGGAGGAAACATCAGATGATACGGCGTATCTTACGGCAAGTATTCGATTACGTCTGTCAAAAAATTGTCGATTTAAATCATAACATCCTCGCCAAAGGATTCATGGAAATCAATCCCAGGTACTATGATGACATGTTGGTTCAAAGTCATTTGGTTGAACACTGGATTAATAACTTAAACGCCCAGATGGCTCAGGCAAAGATAAAAGAGCACATTCATAAAGAAGGGATTGCTCGTTGTAATTATTTGATCCAGGAGGTGCTGCCAATTATCAGTACGGCGATGTCATTACTCAAGCAAAGTATCGATTATAATGCGCATTTACAGCAGCAGCCTGTGCTTCATGAAAATAGTCGGCGTTTAAATCCATCAAATTCCCTGGTAAAAAATGCCCAGGTACCGATTGTAGATGATGATGGTAAAATCCGTTTTCAAAATCTTAATTTGATGTTAAGTGATACCTTTGAACGACTCGGTGAAAAACGGAATGAAATCAACCAATGGCTTTCTGAGGCCAGAACGAATCCCGAATTAATCCCAGAGGCGTAATTCGATTTATTAACCAAATCAAGCTTGTTATTTTCATCCAGTTATCCTTTCAGTGATTCGGAAGCTTCAGTCTTCGGTACTGCATCAGGGATTTGACATCAATAGACTGGAGCTTCCTTGATTTTTCCTGTTGCTTTACTTTGATTTCTTTCGATTTACAAAAGAAATCAAACTGATACTATTTTAAGGGGAACTAATATCCAAGGGGATCTTTTAGGAGGTACTATGAAGGCTTGTCCAGACTTCATACAACCATTCGAACCAATGCTTTCGGATGCCATTCAACAGGGTGACATTCCGGAAAATGCATCGGAAATGACCATTTTTCTCTTATCTTATTTACGCGAACGAGCCATATTCAAATTTTATAATGAAGCTGTTAACAAAATTGAACTACCACAGGCCAAACGAATTTTGAAAGCCCTGGCCGATGAAAAGAAAAAATATCAATCCATCCTCAATGAGTTTTACCAACATTTTGCCCTCTCTCAATCGCTTCCCAATTCAATTGATAAATTAGTTGGCAAATATAAGCTTCCGCTTGATAAACTGAGTCGCAATGCCGATTTATTAGACGTTTTTCAACAGACAATGAAAGTGGAAAAACATTCGTTTGATTTTTATGAAAATGCTCTGGAAAGATGTAAAAACAAATCCCTGCAAAAACTCTTTAAGCTCTTTCTGGAATGTGAAAAGAAATATTATTATTATCTCCTCACTCAATTTGCTAATTAATGATTCCGAACTAACCCCAATCATTATTTTATAACCCCTTCCCGATTTATCAGTTGTATTAAAATAGACTGAAATTTTTATAAATGCAATGATTTTCTTCTTGACACTTATCTATTTTTAATGTAATTTATTAATCGATGTTAATAACTATAACCCATTAATAATTAAGATTTGGATTCCATTTGAAGGCAGAAGACACAGTACTGATTCAACGGGCACTTGAGGGTGATCAGCAAGCTTTTAAAGATATTTTAAATAAATATAAAGGGCCTGTTTTTAATTTAATCATTCGAATGGTCAAAAACAAAGAAGAAGCCGAGGACCTCGTACAGGAAGCTTTTATAAAAGCATTTAATTCGCTGGCTTCTTTCAATATGGAATATGCCTTTTCCACCTGGCTCTATAAAATTGCCATTAATAATTGTATTGACCATTTTCGAAAACAAAAACTAAAATTGTGTTCATTGGATAAGCCTTTAGAATCCAAAAACGGAGAATTAAAACGCGAATTTCCGGATGTTACATTTGCTGCTGATCGTGAATTGCTCGATTCAGAGAAAACGGATCTAATTCAGAAAGCGATTGATTCTTTACCGGAAAAATATCGGCTCTCCATTGTCTATCGGCACCAGGATGAAAAATCTTATGAAGAAATCGCCCAACTAATGGATATTCCGCTGGGAACCGTTAAAGCCCGCATTTTTCGTGCGCGGGAAATGTTAAAGAAAAAATTAAAAAAACAGCTTTTTCCTTGACATTACCTTATTAATTTATTATCTTTAACGTTTCCTAAATCATTATTATAAAAAGTCAATTCCTTCAGTCATTCAAATTAAAATTCATTACTCCAGGCCGGCCTTTTGAATCCGAGCTGGTCACTTAAAATGAGAGGATAAATGTATATGAATGAGAGTGATATCGGGCGAGAAATCGAAGCTCGTTGTAATAAATGTAAAACTGACACCATCCACATCATCACTGCCATTGAAAATTCTCGCATCACGCGGGTAATGTGTCAGCGTTGTTTAAGTTATCATAAATTTCGATCGCCTGATTCAAACCCGGAGCTGTCGCCAACCAAGCAATCAAAAACACCGAAAAAAAGAGCTTCCACGAAAAGTTCAGCTTCAAAAGCCAAATCGACGAAGCGAAAAACTCCCACTTTGTCCTGGGAATCACTCATGGACCAAAAGGACGAAAGCAAGGCGATTGATTACCTATTATCAGGAAGTTATGAAAAGGGAGGGTTAATTCGACACAAGACTTTCGGTGTGGGGATTATTACGAGCATTCCTTCCGAAAATAAAATTGAGGTATTATTTCAAAATGGACTTAAGACGCTTGTCCAAAATTGGCAGGAAAATTAAGCCCTTTTTTTGCAATTTAAAACCGGAAAAATAATTCTGGATTGCTAATGTATTAACTATCTCGATCGGGGCTCAATCAAAACGCTTCCCGTTCCACCCATTTCACCCTTCACTTCGTAATTGATTTTGCCAAACCGGTGAATAATCTCCAGATTGGTTAATAAATGAGCCGTAACCTTCGAGGTAACAAAGAACGACTCGTCGGCGGCAAAAGCCAAAGGCAATACCAATTGATCAGCCAACCATTCATCAACCACGCCAGGTGTGTGCATAAATTCAACAAAACTATTAACCGCTTCATCCGCCACCTTTTCGGCTGGCTTGCCACGTGCCCCCAGCCCAAAATAACAGCACTGGCTATTTTCAAATTTAGCCAATAACAAAAACATCGTCCCGGGCGATCGGGCAGGCAATTGTTCGATTTGGGTTCTAATCTTATAACCATTATCGGTTAATCGCTTGCCAGCCTGTTTCGCCTGACGTTCGGCAATTTTTAAATCAAGATTGGAAATCGAGGAAAGTCCCAGCAATTCGGTTAAATGACCTCGTGTTTCAATTGTAAGTGGCTTAATCTCATGCTGAGGTGTTATTTGGGCTTGAATGACGCCACCGCCTGGCGGATAATAACCAGCCCGAATAAGCTTGAGGTCAAGCTGAATTCCCATCCGCTTTAAAAAAGATAACCACTGCCAATCGAGATAATGATAACTGGGACTCCACGGGACGTGGGTTCCGCCGGAAATGGTAACGTTTGAAGAAGTGTCACTAAAAATCAGCGGCAGAAAAACTGTTTGCAAAACCAGACTCGTCGCGCCCGCAGTTTTGATGTCCCAGGAGTAATTTCCGGAACAACTGGTGTGTGGAATGAACACTAATTCAGGAGAGCCAATTGCCGCACCGCTGACTTCAGCATTGGTGATTTGTTGCATTGCCTGCACAGCCATTAGATGCTGGGCCTTGAGGCCGGGCGTTTTTCGGTGAGCACGAATATTTCGTAATTTAAACGGGATTTGCATCAGCGCCGAGACACTTAAGGCAGTTCTCAATATCTGTCCGCCACCTTCACCGGTTGCACCATCCAGAATTATCATCGCTCGTACGCTCTCCGTCATTAAAATAAAACTCATTAAAAAATCAGACTGACCCGGTTAATTACGCTATTTAAAAAAGAATCACACCTCCCCGGAAGGGTAATTAGTGGTTCTGGCAATTAAAAATTCACCAGATTAAAGACACCTTTAATTATCAGGGTGTGAGAAAAAATATTTTTTTAATCTCACCTCCTTTATTTACAACCACCCTAAAAACAGACCGTCGGATCACCATATAAGTTGTAGTAATAGCGGGTAAGGTCATAATCCGGCGCATAGTCGGTTTTTCCTTTCACTTGAGAAAGCTCAAGTCGGGTTCGACGGAGTGCCTCGCCAACAGTAAGCTGATAGGTAATAAAATGTTTGTAAAATGTTTCCGAAAAGCGGCGAGCGGTGGTTTCAATAATATCCTGGTGGGTAATAATACAAGCGGCAGCGCCACAGGCTAAAAACTCGGTGGCCAGATCATCATATTTGTCCCACAAATAACCCAAATCACCCGACTTACAACCATTCAGAAAAACGACGGGGCGCGAATGGAAGTAAAAATTTTTAGTATAATTCAAGGTTCCGGCCTTCAGATATTGCTTTGGATTAACATCAAGTCGATCCTTTTCGATATGACCGGTATAATGAATCAGGCGCAGATTTTCACCAGCTTGAATGTATTCATCCAGCCGATTCAAGAAGAGCTCGAGGTCAGAACCAGTGAAGATAGTCGCCGCTTTTTGGCTGGTGATGCGTCGGCGAATTGCCACCACTTCCTGGGCAACTTCTTTCAATTCTTTGTCCGGATGTCCATCCCAGTTGGCGTATAATAAAACGGCTCGCTTCGTTTTTTTAGAAGCTAGCGTCATTGGTGTCTCGGCCGTCGGCTGATTTAAATTGACTTTTTCAATGGCAAAGGAATAGCTGACCGGAAATTTGTCACATAAAAAACAATTTCGGCTTGAATCATAAGCCCAATGCCAGGGAATGGTTGGATCGTCGATAATAAAATTAAGATTAATATCGTTGGTGTCCAGTGCAAACAGTTCCGACAGGGTTGTCGTCAATCCAAAATCATTATAAACGCGCTGACCAATCCGTTTTAATAAATCAATGGGTTTATCCGTCGTGGTTTTTTGACCTGTTTGAAGATAGGCGTCATAAGCCTCCTCCAGACATTTTAATTCCATTGAAATTCGATTGAGTTTGCTAAAACGAAAAACGTAGGGATGTTTTGTCTGCGGACTGCGGTAAAAAGGAGAAATACCGAATTTCAAGTCTTTATCGGTTTCGATAGTGTGCATAATGATACATTCATCCCGTAATTTAATCAGTGGAATCACGAATCGCAAAAATGGTCTGACAATCGAGTGGTGGAATGTTGTGCTGGAGAATAAATCATTTGTCTCCGGCTTGGATGGAATTTGAAAATTACTAATTTGTTGATGCATCTGATAATTATCAATTGTTAACGTCGCTATCATTAGACTGAACAGCATGATAGTAGGGAGAACCATGTTAATCACAATTCCTCCCCAGATAAAAATACCGATGGTAATTGCCCAGAACAAAATAAGTAAACCCCAAAATCCAATCACGTTATTGATAAAATTACATCTCAGGGCCAGGCCAAAACTCATCAATAAAAGAATAATTAAAATAATTATATTGACCGTTTCATCGGCCAGTGTAATGAATTCTTGCTCCAAAATATTACTGAAAACATTCGCCTGAATAAATATACCCGGAAGATCGGCAAAAGGCGTGGAATACACAGGTGTGTTTGAAGTCCTTCCAACCAGAATAATATGATTTTTCAAGATGGAAAATTGAGATAAATTCATCTCAGCCGAAAGGCTCTGTGATGTCAGCTTCAAGATTTCTTCAAATAAGTCAATCCGGCTGGAATCGGGTGCTTTCCCCAGATAATTAACCAACAAGCCGGAATCGTTTGTCAGCGGAATTTTTAGACGCTTATTCGGTGCCAGTCTAATCTCGAGCTGTCCGGGATGTATCTTCATCTGCTCTGGTTTTAAATTGTAATAGTGACGGAGGAATTCTAAAAACAAAGCCGCGTGAGGTTCTTCATTCACATCAAGAAATAAAGGAATTCGGTATCTGAGTGACATTACTTCCGTTTTGTTAATATTAAGATGCGCGGCAGCTTTACCATTATCAGGCGTGGTTGATATTTTGCAAATGAGTTCGGGAAATGCGGACAATTTGTTGGGTTTAAACGGCGATTCAGTTTTTCGGTTAATTGAATCGACATAAGAAGTAACGTCGAGATATTTACCAAAGATCAGATTATTCTTCCACATTCCTTCATTGATTTCTGCTAACACCGCTGGTACGTTATCATTAAATAACGATAAATCAATCGCAACAAACTTTGCGCCCAATATTTGCAGTCCGCTGATAAGTTGCTTAAAAACGTCCTCTGAATAAGGCGGCGAACCCAATTCCTTCAGGGTGGACGGCGTCACCAGCACCAGCCTGATATCCGGATTTAACAGACGTTCCCCCCTTAATCGAAATCGCACATCCACGGTTTGTTGCTCAAAATGCTGAATGAGAGGGACGGTGTTTAAGCAAAGCGAAAGGATAAATAGACCGATAAATGTTAGCAGATAAAAAAATGTGGCGGTTTTTAAATGAGAAATGAAATGTCGCATCGGAATTCTTATTAAGATTAATTTAAAAATGATAGTTTGATTAATTTAATAACCCAAAAATTTATATTCGTCCAGCCGCCGAGTTAAGGCCTTTTTGAATAATAAATTTGTTACCAGAGTTGGATTGTCATCAGGTTCCGGGTTCCAAAGTCCCGGTTAAACCGCTTTCAATCCTGACCAGAAACGCAGACCACCCTTTAAACGACCTTAATTTATTTTCGGGAGCGAAGCAGGAGGACACTGATGATGATAAAAACAATCCCGATAGCACCTGAGATTAGTTTTCCGGAATTTGAAGGAGTAAACAGAATTGCAACGAAAACCGGTACCGCCAATCCAATTAATCCGACAGCGAAGGCTTTCCTTAAGGCATTGCTGGTAGATCCCCGCTCAGTTGGCATTTTTCCTCCCCAATGATATCGAGTTTAACGATACAAACAAGCCTGGTTTAAACATGAAAACTCTAAAAATCAAGAATAATAGGTGGCGTAGCCTTCCTTAACCATTAAATCATTGACATTGATCCAGGTGCCTGCCTGATCCTGACACCAGATTTCAGCCAGATAGCGACCGTATTTTTCTTTTTTATCACGAATCGTTTCGATGACCAGTGGTTTATTTTCTAATTGTACTTTCAGGAAATCACGTGCTTTCCGGCCTTCATCTAAGGTTTCGTCACGCAATTCCGGAGTGTTAATTCGCGCCAAACGAATCTTTTCATTTTTGCGCCAGATATTAAGACCCAAATCAATATCCAGGCGACAGGTATCCCCATCGTAAACACTTGCCAGTCGGGCTTGATAATAGTACAAATTAAAGTTCATTTACGCGCCTTTTTTATTTTGAATTCAGATAATATTGAAGATAATTATTAAAGCACCTCAACCTTATGAGCAAAATATGGAGTAAAATATACCCTTGAAATTGACTCTTGTCAAGAAAAATATTGATCTTTGATTAAAATTATAAAATGGATCTTACACCGGTTACTTCGCACTCCATTAGATTCAATGTGATTTTGTAAAAAGCAGTCAGTTGAAAAAAATATGCTGCTAAGCCCGATTTCTGATTTCAAGTGACCAGCTTTTCCCATTCGAGGTAAAGTAATGGTAGTTCCTCATTGATCTGCTTGTATTCCAGGGAGAGCAGTCGGGCTTGTTCTTGATTTTTAAAAAAATCGGCATTGCTCATTTCCGTTTCAATTTCAGCTTTTCGCGATTCTAAGGCTTCGATTTTTTCTTCCATCGGTTTGATTTTTAATTCAAACGCCTGTTCTTTACGGTAACGTTGTTGACGCGCTTCCGCTTCTAATCTTTTTTCAACCTTACTCTTCTTGCTCGAGCTTTTCGTGGCCTTAACGCCGGTATCGGATCGAACAGTCTCATTTTGTATTGACCCATTTTTTTTTATTAAGTAATCAGTGTAATGGCCTAAATAAACGCGTAATTTACCATTATTGATTTCGATGACTTTATTGACAACTCGATCCAGAAAATACCGATCGTGGCTCACTAAAATCAAAGTACCCTGGTAAGCTTGTAGTGCTTCCTGTAAAACTGCCTTCGAAGCTTCATCTAAATGATTGGTTGGCTCATCCAGGATCAAAAAATTTGATTCCTGCAGGAGCAGCTTTGCCAGGGCCAATCGGCTTTTTTCACCGCCAGACAACACATTCACCGGTTTATAAACATCATCGTTGGTAAACAAAAAACAGCCGAGGAGCGTTCGTAATTTACTCATTTCCAACTGATTGTTACACTCGTAAGCATCATCCAATACCGACTGTGGGCCCGTGATTTTATCGGCGGTTTCCTGGGTGTAAAAAGCATATTTCACGCGATAGCCCAATTCAGCGCGACCGGTAGTTGGCTTTTCAGTTCCCGCCACAATTCGACACAATGTTGATTTCCCGGCACCGTTCGGACCCACCAGCGCGATTTTTTCATTGGCTTCAATAATCAGATTAACGTCTTCAATTATGGTTGTCGAATTATATTGCTGGCTGACATCCTCTAATTCTGCGACAATCCGCCCGCTGCGGGTGGCCGTGGGAAAATAGAAATGAACTTTTTTTTGTGCCGATGGCGGAATAATCCGTTTTATTTTATCCAGTTGTTTAATTCGACTTTGCACCTGACTGGCTTTGCTGGCTTTATAACGGAATCGTTCGATGAATCGTTCAATCCGGGCGATTTCCTCTTTCTGCCGTTCATATTGCTGCCACAACTGTTCTTCCATTTGTTGACGCTTGTGTTCATAAAAGGAATAGGACCCGGAAAACTCGGTGAGTCGGCCGCGTTCAAGCAACACGATTTTGTTCACGATTCGTTCGAGAAAATAGCGATCGTGGGAGATAATAATAATCGTTCCCGGATAATTTTGTAGATACGACTCTACCCATTCCATTGTGGAAAGATCGAGGTGATTGGTGGGTTCATCCAATAAAAGTAAGTTTGGACGTTGTAAGAGTAATTTCGATAAGGCAATTCGCATCTGCCAGCCACCACTAAATGTTTCAACCGGGCGCTTCCAATCCTTTTCAGTGAAACCCATTCCGCTTAAAATTTTTTTGGCTTCCACTTCCACTCGAAAGCCGCCCAGGTCCTCGAATCGATGCTGTAAGGTTCCCAGTCGTTGCAGATCTTGATGGTGCGCCGGGTTCATTTGCCCGGTGGTAGCAATTTTTTGTTGAAGCTGTTCGATTTCGTTTTCTAAATGTTTCAAGGTACCAACCGCCGAAAGAACCTCATCCAGCAACTCATTGCCTTTTACTTCGATCGCTTCCTGGGGTAAATAGCCAAAAGTGATCGCTTTGGCTGGACGAATTATTCCGTGATCAGGTGTTTGAAGCCCAAGGATTGTTTTAAAAAGCGTCGTTTTGCCCGCTCCATTTTCTCCGATTAATCCAATCCGCTCCTGACGTTTAATGTGCCAGGAAATATCATCAAAAATGATCTGGTCACCAAAGGACAATTTTAAATTATTCAGGTGAATCATATTTTTAATCGTCTTAGAAAAAATTTACGGTCACTTGTGTGCAGGGAAAAAGTGTCCACCATCAGAAGTGCGATAAAAAGGTGAGCAGAAATAAGCCACTCATTGAGATACTCGAAATATATTAAAAACGAATCGATTATTACTCTATTTACTCCCGGCAGAGGCACTACCGATTTCTCAAAAATTATAAATTTATTTCATTTCAATCTGTATCGAATACAAGAATTCATCTTGTAAATGTTCTCTCCCAATTAAAAACTGCCATTAACCTAATTTCCAGGGTTTTCGATACTCATAGTGTAAAAGTTTATTTACTTCAGGGAGATTGGTAATCATTTCTTTTTCGGGGTTCCATTCGATTCGAGAGCGCATTTCTAAGGCGATATTGGCTAGATGCGCGAAAGTGGTGGAACGATGCCCCTCCTCTAAACTACATAAAGGCGTTTTTCGAGATTTTACACAATCCAAAAAATTTCGCACCAGATTCGCCGTTGAATTTTCTCTTTGATCGGGTGCTCCCAGTAAGTCACTCACCTTCTTTTCATCGCCTGAAATCGTGGATTGCCAATTCTGAAATTGACCTGGCTCGCCAGGCACAATTTTATAATGCCGTTCACTGGCGAAAAGATTACCTCTGGTTCCGTGCAATTCAATTTCACCTTCAGTGACAACATTTCCGCTGGATGCTTCATTAATGCTAAATTTGACAATCGCACCTGAAGCAAATTCAAAGATAACTTCCATTGTATCCGGAATGGTACGATCATCGTTCAAAACATACTTTCCGCCATGCGCCGTAATCGCAAGGGGTGCCTTTTCATTGATCAGCCAGCGAATAACATCCATATAATGCACACCCCAATTGCCCATCTGCGAAGAATATGCTTTCCACCAGCGAAACATGTAAGGCGTAATATTATATTGGAATGGTCGGACTTCACGTGGTCCAAGCCACATATCCCAGTTTAATCCTGGCGGAGGTTCCTCGGATTGGTATTTCCCAATCCCATCCGGGTACATATTGCTCACACGTCCTGCTAAACCAACGCAGACTTTTCCAATGGCACCATTCTGAACTTGTTGAGCTAGGTGTTGATAAACAGTAGAACCCCGCCGGTTTAAACCAACTGCTACGACCCGATTGGTACGCTGAGCAGCTTCCACCATTTTTCTTCCTTCATGAATCGTAATCGTGAGCGGCTTTTCCACGTAAACATCCTTGCCGGCGTCGCAGGCCATAATGGTTTGGATCGCGTGCCAATGATCGGGCGTTGCAATTACAACCGCATCGAGACCTTTGTGTTCGAGCATTTTTCGAAAATCAGTATATCGCCCAACCTCTTGATCGAACTGTTCGCCCATTCGGGGGACCTTTCCCCCATAAATTTCAATGAAACGGGGGGCTACTTTCGAGCGGTCCCGGTAAATATACGGTTCATAGACGTCACACAATGCTACCACCTTTACATCGGGTTGCGCCATAAACAGATGCATCAGGTCCGAACCCCGATTCCCAATTCCAATAAATCCCACCCCAATTTTACTATTCCCATTTGGTTGCGCCAGAATTGAAGGCGCTTCGAGAGGTTTTAATCCGAAGGATAGGCCTGTGGCGGCAATCGCTGACGTTTTCAGAAAATGACGCCGATTAAGATTTAGTTCTTCTGGGGACATTTTTACCTCGACCTTTTTATTTTACTGGGCTAACGAATTTTTAAGGAAACCACATCGATTTATAGCAAAGTTGCTGGTGCAGAAGGTGGTAAATCGAACTTATAGCAATGATAAATATATCAAAGCTTGTTTTTCACAAGCCAGTGTTTTAATACTAATTCAGATAAAAGTAACCTGATCAAATTTTATCATCATTTTAAATGGTGTTTATTTTTTTCGAGCCACTCGGTTAATTCAGAGATATTTTCCATCGTAAACAATTTTATACTAAGCGCTTCAATTTGAGGATCTTTTAATTGATTCAATTTGGCCTCAAGCATCGGAGAAAGATTACCAAATTTATTTTTAATCAAATGTAAAAGCAACACTAACTTGCCAACCTCAATTCCCTCTTCAATTCCCTGTTCAATCCCTTGTTCAATCCCTCGTTCAAGCCCTTGTTCAATCCCTCGTTCAAGCCCTTGTTCAA
>Ga0180437_10006744_pt1 | contig 15176 bp, 13 predicted proteins | sample SS_ome_4_FD_132410 | JGI IMG/M metagenome (GOLD analysis project Ga0180437, IMG submission 132410) | Hypersaline lake sediment archaeal communities from the Salton Sea, California, USA - SS_3_D_1 metaG | ecosystem: Environmental > Aquatic > Non-marine Saline and Alkaline > Hypersaline >...
AAACCTTCGCGCCGCAAGAATCGGAACGGAGGGGGGGACAGGGCCACTTTCGTTCCATGAAAGATTGGGAACGTCCTCAGAGCGTTTGGTGTCGCCCGTGCGCTCACCGTAGCGTGGACTCCGCCCGCCACGCGGTGCTCATGCCTTCGCGGGGCGGATCTTTCTCCAGCCGCGCCACGCCGCCGATCGCCTCGCGCCGAACGGCCGTGGTTGCGGGCGTGGGCGACAAGGCGGACGCCACGGACGACTCCGTCGAGGAGGCCGGGCCGACAACGGTTCGCGTGATGACTTCCTCGGGGACCGTGCGGCAGACGGTCACGGGCACTTGCAGGGTGCGGGTTTCCGGCACCAGCCGACGGCAGGTGACCGGCACCTGGACCACCTCGCTGTGCTGTTCCCAACGGGTACGTGGCACGAGTCGACTGGTCATGTACGGTGTGACAAACGGATTCCAGCGGCCCACCAGGTGCGGCTCGTAGCGGTACTCCGTGACCGGCGTCCACCAGTTGCGGACCGATTCGTGCAGTTCGCATCGGGTCTGTTCCCGATACACGGTTTCGGTGGTCGCTTTCATGCGGGTTTCGGAGACCGGCCGATCGACGATTCTCCGAGTCTCGCGATACGTTACCCCGTCCTTTTCGTAGTACCGCACTTCGTCCCCAACGACCCCCCCGGGACCTGCGATAACCGTGAGCATGACCGCTCCGGAAGCAAGAAGTTGGCGAATGAGCATGATGGGACTCCCAATCTGATCTGCGGCGTCGCAATTCGACGGCCGGCCGTGAAACCGAAAACTCAGTCCCCTTATCGGAATCTCCCGCACGAGTCCATTAGCCCGCATGACCCGATCCCACGTCTGGAACCACTGGTCTTGCAAGGCGGGGCTCGATTCGACATCCTAAGGGCTGACGAGAACTGGAATTGCCGTGGGACCGTCTGCGGAGCACGCACGCATGATCGACGAGGAGATCTTGAAAATCCTGGTATGCCCTCAGAACCAGACCCCTCTGAAGCTGGCCGACGAACGACTGCTGTCGAGTCTCAACCAGGGCATCTCGGCCGGGCAAATCGAGAATCAGGGCGGTCAACCGGTTCGGGAGCCGCTCCAGGGCGGACTGGTGCGTGAGGATAGGGCCCTGTTATACCCCATCGTGGACGATATCCCCGTACTGCTGATCGATGAAGCGATCCCTCTGGATCAACTCCAGTAGGCACAGCGCGGACTCCAGCGGCCCCCTTTTTCCCAAGGATTGAAGCGTCATGGCCGAGAAGACCGTGTTCAAGAAGATCATCGACCGGGAAATCCCGGCCAAGATCGTCTACGAGGACGATTTGTGCTTGGCGTTCGAGGACATTGATCCGCAGGCACCCACGCACCTGATTGTGATCCCTAAGAAAGAGATCTCCTCGGTCCACGACATCGCCGAGGAAGATGAGGCGCTAGCGGGCCACTTGCTGCGGGCGATGAGCACGATTGCCGCGAAACTCGGTCTTTCCGGTGGCTATCGGGTGGTGACCAACTGCGGCCGCGACGCGGGCCAGGAGGTGATGCACCTGCACTTTCACCTGCTGGGAGGCAGGCGGTTCACCTGGCCGCCAGGGTAGATACGGCACCTTTGCAGATATATATACCCCCCTGAAGTCTTCTTTTTCTTCCGCCCTCTTTTCAAGAGCCCCGGCGCTAGCTACAATGCGAACATTGCCGGCGCATACCAGTTCGGTCTGGAGGGCTGAATTGTGGCTACCCCGAGAGTGACCAACCGCTATCCCCGTCCCGGCGAGCGGATCGCCCCGACGACGCTTCGCGAGTTCCTGATGGAACCCGTTCCCGAGCGTTTTCGGCCAGATTCGGGCGAGGACGTATTGAAATTGTGCGACCTGGACGAGACTGTCTGGGACCAATTTCCCACGGACACGATTTTCGATCTTTCTAAGATCATCATCGATCGGGTAGCCGCTTATCACGTTCGCAAGGCGTTCCAGCATCGCCATTTCCCCAGGCCACCCAAAGGAACCAGGCTCGAAGACCTCCCCCTGGAGAATCGGACCCGGCGGTGCCTTGCCCGCGAGGGTTTTGAAGACGACCCGCTAGCATTGGGGGACTACACGATCGGCAAGATTTTGGCGATCCGGGCGTTTGGCCCGCGTTGTCTGGTGGATCTTCTCTGCGCGTTGGAATCGCCCGGGGCAGGGAATACGAAGCGGCGCGCCGCGGGGGCCAAGGGGGTCGAGCTGTATGGGGAGTTGACGGCTGCCGCGAAACGTCTGGCCCAGCTGCCGGTCGCCGAGTTGGCCCATGGCGAGGATCCCCGCTTTGCCCAACTGATCCGCGACGTGGATATCGAGGCCGATACGGCAGCCGAGTTGGCCGAGCGATTGCTGGCCCGTTCGCAAGATCCGCCCGACCCGCCCTACGCCGCCGAGCAAGTTCAGGAGTTGATCCGGCGGATTGAGGGCATGCCTGATTTGACGCTGGAAGAGGAATTGATCCAGATCTTCGGCTCCACGCCGTACGAGCGGAACCGCAAGATCCTGATCGGCTATTACGGTTGGGAAGACGGCCGGCAGCACACGCTGACCGAGATCGGCAATCGATTCGGCATCACCCGCGAGCGCATCCGGCAGGTCTGCGCCAAGCTGACCCGCAAGTACAAGAACATCGGCACGATCCTGGCCCCGGTGATGGATCGGGCGTTGTCGATGCTCGATGAACGGTTGCCGTGTGCGGCCTCGACGTTCGAAGCGGAGTTGGCCGAGCAGGGATTAACGGCCATCAATATGCAGTTGGAGAGCGTGGCCACGGGCGCCAAGTTGCTGGGTCGGGAGGTTACCTTCCGCATCGTGAAGGTCGACGCCGACCGCCTGGCCGTGCAGCCCAAGGAGGTCGAGGCCACCATGGCGATCGTCGACCTGGCCAAAAAGGAGATCTATTTCCACGGCCTGGCCACGGTGGAGACGATCGAGCGAATCGTGGCAGAGAAGTTTCCCAGCGGCATCAAGCGGGAACTGGTCACTGAGGTCTTGCCGCTGATCGACGGGTTTTCGTGGCTTGACGAGCGGCGGGAGTGGTTCCGGCTGGTCTCGATTGCCAAACACGGCCTGCCGAAGGCGATCGACAAGATTCTGGCGGTGGCGGGCGAGGTGACGATCGCCCAGATGCGTTCGGCGATGAGCCGAAACCGCCGGCTGTGGAAATCCCCGCCACCGGAAAACGTGCTGCTGGAATTCTGCCGCCAAACGCCCGGTGTCCGGGTGGAAGGCAAGCGAATCATCGCCGATCCGCCGCGCGACTGGAAGAAGTCGTTGACCGGCGTAGAAGCGCAACTCGTGGCGGTCTTGAAGGAGCACGGCCCGGTGATGGAGCGCGGGGCGATGGAAGACCTGTGCGTGGCCGGCGGGATGAACCGTTTCAGTTTTCACGCCTTCGTTTCCTGGTCGCCGGTGATTGCCCAGTACGGCCACAGTGTTTACGGGCTGTTGGGTGCTGAGGTTTCCCAGCAACAGGTCGACGACTTGATCGCCAAGCGCCGGGCGAAGCGTTTGGCGCATCGGGTGTTGGACGACCACGGCCGCACCGAAGACGGCCGAATCTGGCTGAGCTATCGACTCTCGAAGGCGGCCAGCACCTACGCCGTGATCACGATTCCAGCGGCGTTGAAGAAGGTGGTGCGGGGGCGGTTCAAGCTGCTCGACTCCGACGGCGAGCAGATCGGCACCTTGGCCACCAAGGACGGCCGCGCCTGGGGCCTGGGCGCGTTCATGCGGCAGCGTCAGGCGCAGGTGGGCGACTACGTGGTGGTCACGCTGGATTTGAAGAAGCGCACGGCCGTCGTCGAGTTGGGACCGCCGCCCGATTAGTCCCATTTCTGCCCATCATGTGCCACTGCTTCGCAGAAGCAGTGTGTCTGCGAGAAACCGTGGCCAGCACTGCTTCTGCGAGAGGGTGTCCGGGAATTCGAAACGCCGCAAGACACTGCAAAACAAGGGGTTTAAGGCGATGTGCTAGCACTGCTGATTCAAGAATGACACGACGCTTCGCAACTCACCCGTGTTTTCCAGGACCAACGTATGTCAATTCCCGGACGGCCTCTCTGCGAAGCAGTGGCACACTGTGGTGAGAGATGCGAATTGGCTTGCCGGCCGATCACACCCGCGAGCCGGCAAGCTCACCATTTCCCCGACTTGCGAATCGCCGTGGACGACAGGTCTTCGCGAAACTGTTCCTCCGGGATCTCTTGGCAGATAGTCCGCAGGATGTCGGGCAAGTCGAGATCACCGAGGCGCATGAAACCGGTGCCCATGTCGCGGCCGAAGACCAGGAACCGGCAGCCCCGTTCGGCGATCCTCTCCAGCGCGGCCAGGCACGCTGTCGGATCGTCGGCGTAGTAGCGGGGGTCGGCGATCCGCCGCAGCGTATCGGCGCCGACGACGAATGTGGCGGAGTGAAACAACCGCGATTTCTCCTCGAAGGTGGCCGCCCGAGTGAGCAGGACGACCTGCTCCGCCGCGAATTGCCCCATCCGCCGCTCGATCTCGAAATAGTCCAGCGGCGGTTTGTCGACGTTGAGGATCGAGAGTTCCAAAGCAACTGGCACGCCCAGGGTTTCACGGGCGATCTCGATCATGCGCCGGTGTCCCGCGTGAAGCGGGTTGAACGCGCCGGACATAATAGCGTCAGCCGATTGCCCGCCCCGGCCGACGACTTCCACCTTGCCCAGCAGCAGATCCTGCCATGAGGGCGGTGCGACGGTCTGCGACGGTTCGATCCGCTCGCCCTCGAACAGGTCGAGCGACAGCCGGCGATCCACGCCGCACGCTTCGGCCACCACGTTGAGCACCAGGCCGCAGACCAGCCGTTCCTCCTCGGCCCGATTGCGGCGGCCCTTGGCGAGTTGAAGCGACCAGGTGGCGGTCTGCGAGACCGTCTGCAGCGCCACGTGGGCGCGATGTGGTCCCCGCCGGTGGCGATCGGTGATTAGCCCGGCCGTACAGGCCACGCCCGCCGGCGACGATTCGCAATCGTAGCCGTGGGCCCGAATAAAGGCGGCCATCGCCATCGCCCGGGCGGTCTGCGGCGAGCAGAACCCGTCGGGCCGGCCGCCGATGAATGCGGTCATTGACTGCTCGGAATAGGGGACGACGGCTTCCAGGAGGGTCCGCGAAGCCCCGGGCACTTCGAGCAACTCGGCAATCGCCCGGCTTCCTCCACCCGATATAGCCAAGGACACCCCTCTCCTGGAGGAGTGGATCTGTTCGACGAGTTGTGCGGCGGAGATTGACATGGCGATGAAAGCCGGGAGTCAGGCCGCGGTTTCATAGCCGACGGCCAAGCGGCCAAGGCGGCATCGGTTCTGCCTTGAGAACTTGTCTCGGCTCGATAATCCCGCAGGGCTCAAAAAAACCTCTCGAGATTTCCCCCGAGGTCACAAAATATTTTCCCGAGGCTCACGAAGTACCCTGCGGAGGCCCAGCCGGCTCTTCGGCAGCCGGGGGGTATGACAGATCGAGACAGTTTCTCTCACACCATTCTTATTGGAGGACACGGTGATGCTCAAGAAAGTGATGATTATTGGAGGCCTGGTGCTCTTGGTGGGGCTGCTGATCGGCGGAACCAGTGCGATCAGCTACGTCCGTACCTCGGCCGGCTACGTCGCCGAGTCGGTGGGCGACGCGTTTCCCATCCAGTTCGAGCTGGACCGGGCACGGGGGATGATCAAGGACTTGATCCCCGAAGTGCGCAAGAACATGCACATGATTGCCAAGGAAGAGGTCCGGGTGAAGCAGCTCGGCGAGCAGATCGAGCGGGCCGAGGCACGCCTGGGCAAAGAGAAGGGCCACATGATGCGGCTGAAGTCGGACCTGGAAACGGGCCGCAGCGTGTACCAGTACGCCGGCCGCAGCTACTCGTACGACCAGGTCAAGATCGATCTGGCCAACCGGCTGAAGCGTTATAAGACGAGCGACGACACGCTCCACAGTTGGCAGCAGATGTACGAGGCCCGGCAAAAGAGTCTGGAAGCGGCCCGCCAGAAGCTCGAAGGCATGTTGGCCTCGAAGCGGCAGTTGGAGGTGGCGGTAGAGAACCTCGAGGCCCGGCTACAGATGATTGAGGCCGCCAAGGCCACCAGCCAGTACGAGTTCGACGACAGCCGGCTGGGCCAGGTCAAAGAGTTGGTCTCCAACCTGCAGAACCGCATCGAGGTGGCCGGCAAGCTGGTCGAGGCCGAGACCCAGTTTCGCGACGAGATTCCCCTGGACGAGCCGGCCACGGAAGACATCATCGACCAGGTGACCGAGTACTTCAGCAACGATCGCGACCGGGAAGCTCCGACGCCGGAAGCGATTGCCCTGGACTGAAGCGTCAAGGACCGGAGGCGTCTGGAGACGGTGTCCGAACCGGGGTCATTGCGGGAGACGCTCCCGATGACGTCAAGAACCCGTCGGCGGTTTGGTCGCCGTCTTCAGACGCCTCCCCGCGGGAAGACTATGGCCCCTAAACGGCGATCACGATACGATGTTCTACCTGGCCACCGGACTGCGGAGCGTGAGGAAGATGAATTACCGCGGCGTACAACAGAGCGACAAGTTCATGTTGTGGGTAGACGCGATCGGTGGGTTCTGGGTGTGTCTGGGCGATAAAGTCACACTTGGCCAGCCCGTCACGGGCGCCACGGTTGACGTACCCATCCTGGGCGATATCTCCAGTCGACACGCCCGAATCCGACGCGATGGAGAAGGCTATCTGATCGAGGCCATGCGGCGAGTCGAGGTGGACGGACGCGAGGTGGAAAAGATGGCATCGCTGAGCGAGGGGAGCAAGATCGTGCTGGGCGAGGGAGTGCGGCTGGTGTTTCGCCGACCCCATGCGCTCAGCGCCACGGTGCGGCTCGATTTCGACAGCCGCCACCGGACCCAACCCTCGGCCGACGCCGTCTTGCTGATGGCCGACACGTGCGTCTTGGGGCCCAAGTCCTCCAGCCACGTGCTTTGCCGCGACTGGCAGCAAGAGGTGATCCTGTATCGTCACGACGATCGACTTTTCTGCCGCACGCCGGGATCCTTCGAGATCGACGGGGTCCGGCACCGAGATCGAGGCCCCATTACGGCAAATTCCCGGGTGGAAGGAGAAGAGTTCTCGTTCAGTTTGGAGGAAATCAGACCGTAAGCGGTATTTCCGGGAACCCTGGGAGCCAGACCCGACACTAACATGGCATCCCGAGGCGCCCTGGGAGCGGACCGGCCGTCCGTGATACAATAGGAGAGTGGACCGATGCGTGAACAGTTAACATCCGTGGAACCCGACGGGAACAACACGATGGATTTTTCGGTGGACGACCCCGACGACTCGCCGTCGATGGAACGCCCGGCCGCGAAATTCGTCTACCCCGGGGGGGCTCGCCCCCTGGAGGGGTACACGATCAAACGGGGCATCGGTCACGGGGGCTTCGGCGAGATCTACTTCGCGCTGAGCGACGCCGGCAAGGAGGTGGCACTGAAACTAATCCGGCGGAATCTCGACGTGGAACTCCGCGGCATCCGCCACTGTCTGAACCTGAAACACCCCAACCTGCTGGACCTCTACGACATCCGCCAGGACGACGAGGGAGACACCTGGGTGGTGATGGAATACGTCTCCGACGGGTGTCTGGCCGACGTCCTTACTACACGGCCCGACGGATTGCCGGTCGAAGAGGCCCTGGCCTGGTTCCAGGGAATCGCGGCCGGCGTGACTCATCTGCACGACCGGGGGATTGTGCATCGCGATCTGAAGCCGGGCAACGTCTTCTCCGACGAGGGGCTGGTCAAGGTGGGCGACTATGGGCTCTCGAAGTTCATTTCCTGTAGCCGGCGGAGCGGGCAGACCGAAAGCGTGGGCACCGTCCACTACATGGCCCCCGAAGTGGCCAACGGCCGTTACGGCAAGGAAATCGATATTTACGCCCTGGGGATCGTGCTCTACGAGATGCTTACCGGCCGCGTGCCGTTTGAAGGGGAAAGCGTCGGTGAGGTGCTGATGAAACATCTCACTGCCAAGCCCGACGTCTCGCTGCTGGCCGAACCGTACCGCAGCGTGGTCGCCCGGGCATTGGAGAAAGACCCGACCAGGCGATTCGGCTCGGTCTCGGAGATGGCGGCGGCCTTGCCGCAACCGGCCCAGACACCGCCGGGTCTGGGGCGGCTGCCCTCGGGTGCGGCTCAGGCCGGCGGCACCGCGGGGAGTGGCCCGCTGCCGGTCTTGGAACCGGTGGCCGAGGCCGAAGTGGTCGACGAGGAACCGGTGCTGAAGGCGGTTCGCGACGCGTTTGCCAAGCTGCACACGGCGTGGGTTCAGGCCAATCTGGCTACGCCGGTCAAGGTGATTCTACTGGTGGTCGGACTGCTGCTGCTGGTGCTCAACGCCGGATACCTGGTGCCGATGGCGATCATCGTGGTCGTAGCGTACGGCGGTTATCGGTTGATCCGGATGATGGTGCTGGCGAAGCATCGTCCGACGAACCATGCGCCGCCCTCGGAAGCGGCGGCGATGCCTTCGCGGGAGCCGCCGCAGGCGAAGCCGCGGCGATCCCCGTTCCCGCCCGGATACGACCCCTTGGCCCGAACCACGCCCGGTCGCCGGTCCCGTCGGCGACGTCCTCGCGAACAGGCCGCCCCGGCCCTGGTCGTCAAGTCGCCGCGAGAGCGGTTCACCGATCTGGTCGGCTCGCTGTTGGGTTCCGGGCTGGTGGGGGTGGCGATGTGCGTGGTGCTGGTACTGTTGTACGCCTATTTTACCACGGCTTCCATCCGGCCCGAACAGTTCGCGTGGCTGCTGCTGGTCGGCGTGGCCGGGAGTTGGGCCGTGCTGATTCCCTCGAAATTCTGGGAAGGTACTCGGGGCGAGGCGATGCTGCGGCGTTTCATCCTGATGGTCGTCGGGTTGGGGCTGGGAGTGCTGGCGTTCGGTGTGGCTTCGGTTCTAATGGTGAGTCTGCCCGTCGACGCGAGCTACGGATCAGCGTTCTTCCCGGGGCACGAAATGCCCGCCTCGTTCTACGACCGGGTCGACGGCGACCCGCTGGCCCCGGCCTTCATGGCCTGCTTCGGCATGCTGTACTTCCTGATGCGTTGGTGGCGGCAAGCGGATCCGCTGCGGCCGTCGCGGGTGAGCCTGTGGGCGATGTTCGTGAGCGTGGTGGTTGCGGCAGTGGTGGCCGGTTTCTTGTGCTTTCCGTCCTCGTGGCTGATGATGGTCGTGGCGGTCATTTCCGCGTCCGTCCAGCTTTCCAGCCCCTGGGTGCCGCCGCGCGAACGCGCCCGGCGAAAACCGTTTTAGGAGGACGCAGTAATGGAGATGGTTTTTTCCCCCTTGGCTCTCATCGTCGTAGTTGTGTTCGGCTTGTTTGTGCTGGGCGGAATCGCCGTCGTGGTGATGCTGCTGGCCAACTCGAAGACCCGCGTGGTCGGGGCCGTGCTGTTGACGATCGGTTTGTTGCTTGCCGCGGTTTTCGGCGTTGCGGTGCTGAGATACAGGGCCGTGCGGTACGATCGCCGTCAGGTGCAGGAAGCACGAGTCATGATCGAGATGGAGCGTGCGGCGGAGGAGGTGCGTGCCCGCGAGAGCGCCATCCGTGAAAGTGAGCCGTTGTCGCCCGACATGAACGAGGAGACTCCCGTTCCGGAACCGGCGGCCGAGCCGGCGGAAGAAGTTGAACCGACGGAGGCACTTGGCCAGGTGGAGCCTGCCCCGCAAACCGAACCCGAGAAACTGGCTGCCGCCGAAGATGCACCGGTCGCCAACGAAGACGCCCCGGTTGCCAGCGAGAAACCCGACAAATCGGGCAACGTGCTTCGGGCCATGGCACGGGCCTTGGGTAAGGCGCTCGGTGATGCCAGAAAGCAGACGAAGGGAAACGTCCCCGCAGACGGTGGCGAGGATTCGGCGAGCGACGTCAGCGTTAAGACCGAGGTCTCTCCGGCAACCGTCGAGAGCGAGCCGGCTGCTCCGGAAACGGAAGCCGGTGACGACGAAGCGGCCGACGACCAGGCGGCGAGCGAAACGGCTGAAGAGCAACCGCCGACGATACCGGACGACCGCGAACCGGCGGCCGGCCCCGGTAGCGATGAGACGACGAAAACCGGCACGGTCATCCCGGCCGCCGCAACGCCGGAAGTCGCGGGGCAAAACGTCGAACGGCCCGCCTGGGTCGGTGCTCCGGCGCAACGGACCGGTGACGGCTATCGGACGAGCGTCACGGTAGGCCCTTATATGACGCGTCAGGAGTGCGAACGGGCGCTGCCGGCGGCGCTGCAAACGGCCGTGGCCGAATACGTGGACGTGTTCATCGGCCCCCGGGCCGCCCGACGCGTCCGCCTTTCGCCCCAGTACGTGACCGATCACGTCGTCCGAGAAAGCTGGGAGGAAACGGTAACCGTCACGCTGGATCCCAACCGGGTCGTGCTGGATTCGGATGACGTCCGGGAGATGGTTCAACTCCACGTGCTGCTGGAGTTCGATCCGGAGGTCGAGTCGGAGGTCGAGCAGCGGTGGCGTGCGGTCATCCTCAACGGACGGCTCTGGTACGCGGGCGTCGGTGGGGCGGCCGCACTGATGCTACTGTCCGTGCTGTTTGGCACGTTGAAAATGGACCAGGCTACCCACGGGGCCTGCCGCGGACGGCTGGGGACTGCCGGTGTGGTCGCGGCCGTGGCGGTGACCGTGGTGGCCTGGGGGGTGATGAGGTCCGGCGACGACTTTCCTATCGGCAAAGACGCCGCGCCGTTGGCCCCACCATCACCGCAAATGAGTTTAGCCAGCGAGACTCCCCAACAGGCCGGCCGGCCGCGGATGGTAACCCGAGTCGACGCCAAGGGAGCGCTGGTGGTGCTCTCGGTCCCCTTGCTGCTGGCGGGGATCTTTGCCGTGTCGTGGATCGCCCGCAAGAGACAGTGGACACTCGGGTTCGGCGCAACCGCCTTGATCGTCTCCCTACTGGTCGTGATGATCCTCGGCGCGTTGGCCGTCATACACTAGCGAGCGACGATTCGGATGGAGAACGTCCAGGAATATGCCATTGGCTGGGGGACGCTGGCGTTGATCAACGCGGGAATCGCCCAGGGCAAGAATCGCAGCGGCTTCAGCTGGTGGCTGCTGTCGTTGCTGCTGGGACCGATCGCCACGTTCCTGCTGGTGGCGTGCTTCGAGAAGCTTCAACCGACTTGAATGCGACCGTGTTTCCGGGGACGCGGCCCGGCCGTCGGCCTTGTCGCGGCGCCGGCGGTACGGTAGGCTAAGAGGTATGTCGGGTGCAGGCCCCCGAGGCCATACGCCGTTGGCGTATGCATCAGGTTGCCAGCGGTCGTCGCACCGGGCATCGGGGCTGAACCATTTTGCCGACCCCTTGGCGCGACCGAAGGTTGCGGCTTTGTGAAGGCGCGACAAACCGTCGCGGCCCCAGAACATCCGATGTCCATTCCCAGTCAAACCGACAGCTTGCTGATCCGCCGCATCCGAGGGGGCGAGACGGAGGCGTGGGACGAGTTGATCGGGCAGTTCGAGGGGCGGCTGCTGGCCTACGTGGAAAGCCGGCTGCGCAACCGGGCGGCGTCCGAGGACGTGGTGCAGGAAACGTTCATCGGCTTCTTGACCAGTTTGCCCAACTACGACCGGCGGCGGCCCCTGGAAAGCTATCTGTTTTCGATCGCCGCCCATAAGCTGACCGACTTCCTCCGCCGCGAAGGGCGACGCCCGGCGCTGCCGCTGGTGCCGGAGGGGGCCAGCGGGAATAGTTGGGAGCCGGCCGGCAAGGCCCGGCATCCCAGCAGCATCGTGCGCAGCGGCGAACGGCGCGGCCTGGAGCAGTCGGCCCTGGTCGCCGCGCTGAACGAGCAGATCGAGCACTGGCAGCAGCGCGGCCAGTGGGAGAAGCTCCAGTGCGCCGAGTTGTTGTTCGTCCGCGGCTGGCCCAACAAGGAGGTCGCACGGCGGATGGAGATCTCCGAACAGAAGGTGGCCAATCACAAGTTCGAGTTTCTGGTCAAGCTCCGCACGGCCGTCCGCAAGCAAGGACTGCCGGAAGACGTGTTTCCGGAGTTGTATGAAGAAGAGTAGTCGGTGGAGAATGCTCCGTTCTCAGTTATCAGTGGTCAGTCGTCTCGACTGGCCACCCACTATCCACTATCCACTACCCACTATCCACCACCCCCGCATTTCCATGAGCGAAACGATCCGCCAATCCGACCTTGAGGCCTACCTCGACGAAGCACTTCCGCCCGAGGAGATGGCGCGGATCGAGTTGGCCTTGCGCAAAGACTCCAATCTCGCGCGGCAGATGGCAGCCATCCATAGCCGCCGCGACGCCGGGATGCACTCGTTGGGCGAGATTTGGCGCCGTGGCCGGTTAAGCTGTCCTTCGCGCGAACAGTTGGGAAGTTTCCTACTTGGAGTGCTGGAACAGGAAACGGCCGATTACATTACGTTTCATCTGGAGATGGTTGGCTGCCGCTATTGCCGGGCCAACCTGAACGACTTACAGAGTCAGCAAGCCGAGAAGCAGGAGATCGTCCGGCAACGGCGGCGGAAGTACTTCCAGTCGAGCGTGGGACATCTGCGCCGCGGCGAATAGCCCACCGTGTAGTGGCTCGTCTTCCTGGTTCCCAAGCTGGAGCTTGGGAACCAGACGACCGGGAAGGCTCGTGGTGATCCGATTCATGGGGTCTGCTTTACCGTCACGCTGCCGGCCGTCAGCGGGCCCCATTCGTCCAGGTTGGCATAGTCTTTGCCCTTCAGATGCGTCGGCACGCGCCAGAGGATGACGATTATCAGGTCGCCTTCCTGCCGGGCGTAGAACTCCATGATACCGTTGGTCTCCCGATACTCCGTTTGTCCGTCTGCCTTGACGTAGCGAAACTTCTGGGTGTCGGTGCCGCTGACTTTGTACCAAGCGCTGTTGAGGCCCGCCGGCGTTTGGCATTCTACCGACTGTGGTGCACCGACCGAATCGGAGAACGTGTTCCTCAACTCCTGGGCCAACGTTTCCGGCGGTGGCCGGTTGGAAAACGACGCCACATCGGTCACGATCAGGTGGCAATAGAAGGACATCCTGCCGCCTTCGGCGTCGGCGATGGCACCTTCATAGGTCAGCTTCAACTTGGTCACGAAGGTGGAATGCTCCGGCAGCGGTGGTCGGAATCGCTCCGGTTCGCTCCCCTCGCGCAACGGCGCCGCGTCGAACGCCTGCGGCACCTGGACCTGGATGGACGTGCCCGGCAACGTCGTCGCCGCGTGCATCTGGGCGAACGCCGATCCCTGTTCGAGCTGTTTACCCCGGTCCTTCAACCGCCGCTCATATTCTCTGGTTCCACACCCCAAGCAGGCGCCCATCAGCACGGCCACGCCTACGGCCAGATAACCGTTTGGCAAATGTCTGTTCATAAGCAGTTGGTAGTGACCGCCTTTGCGGTTCGCTTCTGGTCTGCGTGAACTGAACCCGATAAATCGGGCCACCACGAGCCCTCATGAATTATCTCGGTAACCAGTTATTGTCCCATCACGGCAGCGACTCTGTCAAGCGGCCGAGCCTTCGCCCCCCTCTGGCGACGGGGCCCTTTACATCACTCGAAGATCAGGTAGCCGAACCCTTCGGGCATGACCGTCGTGGCGGCCGGCGTGGTCCACGATTGAAAACCGACGCCCGGCACGGTCCGCTGGATACCCAACGCCCAGACCGCCCGCGACGTGGGATAGCGCCCGGTGAGCTGCTCCAGGGGGATCGCGGCCTCGGCGGTCCAGCCGCCGTCGGCTGAATCGGCGGCCACGAACCAGTCGGGGTTCCACGTGCGATCGCCCCAGCAACCCTCCGCCGGCCAGCCGCGATGGTCGATCGTCAGCCGGTAGTAGGTGGCGAAGTCCCGATCCAGGTCGAGCAGCACGTCCACCCGATCGTGCGCCGAGAGATCCGGATCGCGGGGGCGGGGGCCTTTGGCCGGCGTATACTCCGCCCCGGGCGCCAGGCGGCAATTGATCGCCAGGTACATGAACTCGGCGTCGTAGGCCAGCATCACGGCGCCCGGCCACCGCTCGTCGTCGTGCCGTGGGCTCTGTAACGGGGCCGGCTTGGCCCGCTGCCAGACCTCGTCGTCCAGCCGACCGTCCAGCCGCGGCTTCGCCCGGGCCGCCACGCAGTGCAACACCGATTTCGGCGGCAAGCCTTCCGGCTGGGCCAGCCACTGTTCGCCCCGGGCACAGGCCCACCAGGCGTCGTGCGTGGCCTCGCGCGACCGGGTCAGGTAGAATCGCTCGGCCTGCCGCGGGAAACCTTGCTGGCGATGGGCCACGGCCAGCGGGAACCGCAACGCCGCCTCGGCAAACAGCGCCGGATGGTTCCGCTCGATCTGCGTGCCCAGCCGTGCCGCCTTCTCGGGACGGTCCTCCTGCTGCGAGGTGTCGATCGACAGCGTCGAGGCCTGTCGCACGGCGTAGCGTCGCTGCGAGCCCTGGACCCGCCACGCCGCCTCGCTGCCGGCGTAGTATTGCACCAGCCAGAGCAGCGCCGGGCGGCTCAACGGATGGTCGGGATACCGGTCGGCCAGCAACTGGAACGTCTCGGCCGCCAGCGGCCAGCGGCCCGCGCGATAGTAGCGCTGACCCAGATGATAAAGCACCTGCCCCGCGCTGCCGCCGTCGAGCCCTTGGATCATCTCGCCCGTTTGCGCCAGCAAGCGTGCTTCGCCCTGTGGATGAGCTTCCGCTTGTTCCAGGATGGCCTGCATATTGCGCCGCCGCTGGGCGATGCGGCGGAGCAGATCGACGCCTTCGGCCGACGGCTCGGTCAGCGGGCGGCGGGCGTCGCCGCCGGGCTGCAACACGATGCCGCTGAAAAAGTCTCCCCGGCCTTGCTCCTGCGGCAGCCGGTGGACCAGCAAGCGGAAGCCGAGCGTTTCCGGAACGACCTGGAACCTCTCCTCCAGCAGGCCCCGCGGCATGGCGGCCACGTCGGCCAGCGAGCGGCCCAGCCGGGTAGCCAGCTTGGCGGTGGTCACCTCCGGCTTGCCGCGGCTGCCTGACCGCATCGAGGCGTAGACCTTCTTCACCTGCCAGGGCTCCAGCCCCGCGTGTGTGATCTGCTCCGAGAGCGACGTCGGATCGGCCGCCTTCTCGACCGCCTGCAACACGGCCTGGTTGATCAGGTGCCCCAGCG
>Ga0180437_10006746_pt1 | contig 15173 bp, 18 predicted proteins | sample SS_ome_4_FD_132410 | JGI IMG/M metagenome (GOLD analysis project Ga0180437, IMG submission 132410) | Hypersaline lake sediment archaeal communities from the Salton Sea, California, USA - SS_3_D_1 metaG | ecosystem: Environmental > Aquatic > Non-marine Saline and Alkaline > Hypersaline >...
CACCAGTTGCCCAATGATCGGATAGAGTGCCTCAATCATCTCCTGGCGGGCGTCTCGGATCCGCCTGCGGATGGCATCTCCCAGTACCGGCGTAACGGTGGCTAGTAGCGCTTCTTCGTCCGTGATGCGGTGCTCGACCTCGTCCAGCTCGCGCTCAAGATCCGCTACCCGCTCCTGGTATCCATCGAGCAGAATAGCGCGCAACGCCTCCAGGTCGTCATCCTGGCTCAGGTCCTCGGCATTGTCATGGCCAGTCTCGGGATGGGAGCGAGCCCTACGATTGGCCACGATCCTTGCCTTCATCCGCTTCCACGATGCTCTCCAGCAGACCGCTGAGCGAGCCACCGCTCTGCAAGCGCGTGCCCAGCTCGACGAACAACTCCCCCAGGCTATCGCGGCTGACCTTGTCGTTCGTCAGCTGATCAACGCAGCGGCGGAGTTCCGCCCGCAGATTGTCATCGGCCTCGCGCACCTCATGCCGCAGGGTTTGGAGTTTCTTGCTCTGACCGCTATCCTGCTCAGTAAGCTGCTGAGAGAGCTGATCCAGCTCCTGCTGCAGGCGCTCCATGTCGCGCGCAATCTGCTGGAAGCGTTCTTGGTAGCTACGCATCTGAGGACCGAAGATGATGTCGCGAATGCGGTCAACTTCTTGGATTGATCTCGCCTGCTCCGTTCCGGGGGTCTTCTCGTCGCTCATTTCACCCTCCTCACCAAGTTCGCGCCCACTGCTGAACCATCGCTGCACTCGTCACTGTCACTATGACTCAGGAGCAACCATGCGGTAGCCTGTTCCCCGCGCCGTTACGATGTACCGTGGATTGCTCGAATCCACTTCAATCTTGCGCCGCAGGTGATGGACGTGTACCCGCAATGCATCCTCGAAGACACCAGCAAGCGGCCAAGTACGACTCAACAGGAATTCGGTGGTGACTGTGTGCCCCGCATTGCGCATCAATATGTATAGTAGCTTGCTCTCCGTTGGCGTAAGCTGCACCGGCTGGCCATCCACAATCGCCTGCTGCTGACCAAAGTCAATCGCCAGCCGATTGTCAATGGAGATCACCGGCTGCAGCGCGTAGGCGAAATCGCCAATGCGCCGCAGGACTCGCCCCACGCGAGCCACCAACTCGCGAGGGCTAAAGGGCTTGGTGATATAGTCTTCAGCAAAGTACTCGATACCCCGGATGATGGATTCTTCCTCATCGACGGCCGTCAGCATGATGATCGGCAGATCGCTGTATTGCTGCACGATCTCGCAGAACTCGAACCCGTCCATTCCGGGCATGTGGATATCGACGATCGCCAAGTGAGGTAGCCCTTGTCGTCGGATCGCCTCCAGTGCCTCATGGCCAGACACGGCGGTTACAACCTCGTAGCCAGCTCGGTCGAGTTTATCTCGCACCAGGCGTAGGACTGCCTCATCGTCATCCACGACCAAAATGCGCTGGAACGCCTTCCGCGAGTCCAACAGCAGCCTCCCCACCAGCGGGCATGCACACCGCAACGCCTCTAGGTGCAGCATGGCCTTCGGCCAGGACGAATCCCTCGGCCACCCTGCTTGTCACTCGCTCTACCGCCACCTGCAGCTATTCTACTACCGAAGCTTTGGTATTCCAATTCGTCTGTGCATAATCCGCCGCAGGCAACCACTGAGTAGCCCTGGAAGGGATTGCTGCTTGAGTAGAAATTGAACACGTATTCAACTTTTTGACATTCTGTGTGTTCTGTGCTACATTATCCAAAGTAGAGCCTTGATTATTCTAGATGCATCACCTTCCGTCTGGCCTCGGCTAAGGTGATGCCCCGCTCCTGACACAATCGCACTATCTGGAGGGAACCATGTACGATGTGCTGGGCCGGTGCCCGCTCTGCAACCAGGACCTGATCGTGACCCGGCTTCACTGCCGGCACTGCGACTTGACATTGGAGGGTCATTTCGCGCTGGGGCGCTTTGCGCGGCTGACCAGCGAGCAGCTCCATTTTGTCGAGACCTTCATCCGTTGTGAGGGCAAGCTGAATCGAGTGCAGGACGAAGTAGGACTGTCCTACCCGACAGTGCGCGGTAGGCTGCACGACGTCATCCGTGCCCTTGGGTACCAGGTGGAGGAGGAGACAGCGATGCTGCCAGAGGAACGAAAGGACATCCTTGAGAAGCTGGCACAAGGCGTCATCTCTTCAGATGAGGCCATCAAGCTGCTGCAGGGCGGCTAGAAGACCGAGGTAACCCGATGGCGAGCAACACGCGAATCTTCCAGCTGGGCGATCGCTCGCAAGTGGTATTTAGCGCCTGTAGCGACGATCTGCGCATCCAGGGTGGCGCGGAGGGTCAGGCTGAGGTGCTTGATCGACCCGACACTAGTGGATTGCAGGTGCAACAGACAGACCAGGGGTTGCATATCACGAGCGCCAGCCCCCTGGCAGTGCGTGTCCCAGAATCGGCTATCGTCGCCCTGCAAAGCTGCAGCGGTGACGCCCTCATCACGCGGATCCGAGAGGCCCATGTCGGTCAGCACATCGGTGATCTAATGCTGACCAAGGTAGGTGCAGCCGAGCTGAGTGGCATCAACGGCGACGTGCAGATCGGTGGCGGACAATCCCTGCGGGTGACCACCCTGAATGGTGATCTACGCGTCAGTGCCACACAGGGCGAGCTATCGCTTGTCGGGATCTGCGGCGACATTACACTGCGATCTGTTGCCGGGCATGCCGAAATACGCGGCATCACAGGCGACATCTCCCTGCGCAACCCGGACGGCCAGATCCACGTACACGATGTGAACGGCAACGTCGAATTGGCCGGCAACCTTTCGAGCGGCGAGTATACCGTGGAGACTAACGGGGACGTAGCGCTGCGGCTGGATCAGAGCTCAGACGCACGCCTAGAGCTGGAGGCTCCGGTCGGAAGTATCTCCTGTAGTCTGAGACTCAGCGACACACAGCAAGCGGCGCACGCCCTGCTCGGCACCCTTGGTCAGGGCAGCGCCAAGCTCCGCGTCATCGCTGCCAGCGGCGACATCAAGGTGCGCGCTACGCGGGGTGGTGACATGGAGGAGGCACTCGAGGAAGAGATGGCCCGCGTTGAACAATGCGCGCGACGCGCCGCCGACCGTGCAGAACGCATGGCTGAGAAGATGCGCCAGCGGGGCCAGCGTCTGGAAGAGAAAGCCCGTCGCAGAGCAGAGCGCATGGCCAGGATACACAGCTATGGAACCTTGCTCCGAAATCAGTATGCACCAGCCGACAATGCGCAGCAGGAGCGCCTCGCCGTGTTGAAGATGTTGGCCGAGGGCAAGATCAATGCCGAACAAGCCGAAGCGCTGCTGTCGGCACTGGAGAGCTAGCGCCGGTCTGGCGAAGCAGGCACTGACGGCAAGGGTTGAAAGTGTTGGCCGAAAACGTGGAGGAATATCGAGAAGGCGAGCCCCTGCGCCCGTTTGCCGTGGAGCGTGATCTGTCCGCACTGGCTGACCTGATCGAGGTAGCCTTCAAAGACGAGTTGCAGCGGACCGCCAATTCACTGGTGGCCGAAATCCGGCGACTGGCCAAACTTGGGCCGGTACTCTGGCTGGTCGGCGGCAGCCAAGGCTTTCTGCCGCCACTCATGGATGGCTACGTGTGGGTCGCTGACGGCAAGCTGGTGGGCAACGTTTCTTTGATGCGTGAGAGCGGCGCGCGCGGTTTGTGGAGCATCAGCAACGTCGCGGTACTGCCCGCCTATCGGCTCCAGGGTATCGCACGGCGACTGATGGAAGCAGCCATATGCAAGGCCATAGACAGGGGAGCGCGCCAGCTGATTCTGGAAGTTGGCGCAGAGAACGAGCCTGCGCGACACTTGTATCGCAGCCTGGGGTTTGTGGCGTACGACACTGTTCATGAGCTGGTGATGCCCAGAATCCGCTGGCCAGAGCAGGTGAGCCAATCGGAACAGCCCTTGCGGCCGCGGCGCGCTCACGACGCCAGCGCCATGTACGACTTGGCCCGCTCGGTCACACCGCAGATGGCACAGGACATCCAACCCATCACGCTGTCTAGGTATGAGTGGCGCTTTGCCCATCGGCTATCAGTGTGGCTGGGACGTGTACTTGGACGCAGTATCCGCAGCACTTGGGTGCTTGAAGATGCCAAACGCATTGTAGCTGCGCTGGAGATCACGGAGCGGTATCGGCCGGACGCGCATCAGATCGACATCATGGCGCATCCACAGCTTCGCGGCACGGTCGAACGTGAGCTGCTGGACAAGGCATTCTTAGAGCTCGACCGCTCTCGTCTTGATCTGAAAGCATCGGCGTCTGCAGCTCACGCTGAGGCTGTGCAGGCCTTCGAGGAGGCAGGTTTCGAGACTATGCGCGTCTTGGCACGGATGAAACTGGACTTGAATACCATGAGACACGGGGTTGTGCTATGAGCGAAGAAGAGAAGAAGGTTTTGGCCATGGTCGAAGCCGGCCTCATCACGCCTGAAGAAGCAGTCAGGCTGCTGGATCTCGTCTCTGAGTCTCCCCCAGGCGACTCAGAGCCAGTGGCGAACCTACAGAGAGCAGAAGGCGTCGACCACGGGACCTCAGTCGCGCCGAGACCGCGCGTCCGGCCCTATTGGCGTCAGGCTGTGCTCGCAGGTGCCATCGTCATGATCGTTGCCGGTGCAGTCCTGGCAGATGCGTACCAGCGAAGTGGTGTCAGCATTTGGACCTGGCTCTTTGGCTGGCTGCCCCTGTTCCTGGGCCTGGCCATCGTGACTGTTGCGGCCTGGGCGCGCACGGCACGCTGGGTTCAGATTCGCGTCACCAGCGAGGATGACCGCCTGGCGTTCAGCTTTCCACTGCCGCTCGGCCTGGGCGCGTCTGTCGTCAGCTTTCTGCAACCCCTTGTGCCACAGATGCGCCACAGCGGCGTCGACGAGCTGATCCTGGCCTTGCGCGACGGCCTGCCAGATGACGAGCCCGTCACCATTGAAGTGAACAACGAGGAGGATGGCGAGCACGTGCGGATAGTCATCGATTGACGGTCTAGACCGTCACAGCCTGGCAACGCTCAAAGCAAAGCTGCTGCCAACACGGCGGTGGATCGAAGGAGGTAGATATGTCGGGATCCGAAGAGAGAATGCAGATACTTCAGATGATAGAGAGTGGCCAGATCACGGCCGAGGAAGGAGCCAAACTGCTGGCCGCACTCAAGACCGGGGGCGCGCAGCGCGACCAGACGGCGGGCAGTCCTCCGCGTTGGTTCCGTGTGCGGGTCACCGATCTCAGGACCGGCAAGAACAAGATGAATATCAACATCCCCATGGCCCTTGTGGATGTGGGCATCAAGATGGGTGCGCGTTTTGTGCCCGAAGCGGAGGGTATCGACTTTGAGCAGGTCCGCGACGCGCTGCGCAGCGGTCAGCAGGGCAAGATTGTAGATATCGAAGACGTGCAAGATGACGAGCGCGTCGAGATCTTTGTGGAATAAGAGAGGAGTCGGATGTCAAAGTTCCTTGCTCGCTGGTTCGTCACGTCCATAGCGCTCTACGCTGCTGTACAGCTGGTGCCCGGAATCACCTATGAAGGCGGCTGGACCACCCTGGCCGGCATGGCGTTGGTTTTTGGCCTGGTAAACGCCATCATACGCCCTGTCCTCACCCTGCTCAGCTGCCCGCTGATCCTGCTGACTATGGGCCTGTTCATCCTGGTCATCAACGGCGGCATGTTGCTGCTGGCTTCACGGCTGGCCAGCGTGTTTGCAGTGAACTTCTATGTGGATGGGTTCGGTCCAGCCTTTTGGGGCGCGCTGGTAGTCAGCGTCGTCAGCTTCTTCCTGAACATGTTCGTCAGGGATGACCGGGAAGACGAGGATAGCAGGCACTAAAGCAACCTGCAGAAGCGTGGACTCCTAGAACTCACTCCCCACAATGAGCTCGTAGATCGCCTGCAATTCCTCTTCGGAGTAGAAGTGAACAACTAACCTGCCGCCGCGCCTTGTGCGGTACAGGTTCACCTTTGTGCCGAGAGCCCTGCGGAAGCGATCTTCGAGCGCGCGTGTCTCAGGCGCCTGCTCGGCCTTGGGCCGTCCGTGTTCACCGCCAGCAACGAGTCGCCGCACCAACTCTTCGGTCTGGCGAACGGAGATTCCCCGTGTTTCGATCTCGCGAAGCACGCGGAGTTGGAGCTGAGCCTGCTCCAAGGCCAGTAATGCGCGTCCGTGTCCCTCGCTGATGCGCCCCGACTGCAGTGCCTCCTTCACCACATCAGGGAGCCGCAGCAGGCGCAGCGAATTGGTGACTGTCACGCGGCTCCTGCCTACCCGCTCAGCCACCTGCTCCTGCGTCAGGCCAAACTCCTCGATGAGCTGTTGGTAAGCAGAAGCCTCCTCCAGGGGGTTTAGATCTGCGCGCTGCAGGTTCTCCACCAGCGCCAGTTCAAGCGTCTCCTGCGGGGTGGCTTCCTTGACCAGCACTGGCACCGAGTCGAAACCGGCCAGCATCGCCGCCCGCCACCGCCGTTCGCCTGCCACAAGCTGGTAGCGCGGCCCGCGCTCCTCAGCGCTCTCCAACTCGGTGACGATTAGCGGCTGCAGCAGGCCGTGCTCCGCAATCGAGTCCGCAAGCTCGCGCAGACCTTCCTCTTCCACACCTCTGCGCGGCTGCCGAGGATTGACCGTGATGTCGCTGACCTCGACCTGCAAGAGCCCCGAGGGTGCTTCAGCACCAGGAATCAGCGCCCCAAGCCCCCTCCCCAGACCTCGATGCTTGCGGCTCATCGTTTCCCCCTAGCACCCGTCATGCACACTCCCGCCATGCCAACTGCCTGCAGCGCGAGGACAACTCCTACGACTCGGCCTCCAGAACCTCCTGGGCAAGCGCATGGTACGCCGCGCCGCCCGGCGACCGCGGGTCATAGTCAATGATCGGTTCCCCATAGCTGGGTGCTTCACTCAACCTCACGCTGCGCGGGATGATCGTGCGAAATGTCTTGTTGGGAAAATGGCGGCGAACCTCGTCCACCACCTGCTGCGCCAGGTTGGTGCGAACGTCGTACATCGTCATCAGCAGACCTCGAATGCCCAGAGAAGGATTGAGGTTTGCGTGCACAAGCTCGATCGTGCGCAGCAGCTGGGCCAAGCCTTCCATGGGCAGGTACTCACACTGGATAGGAATGATCACCTCATCAGCAGCAGTCAAAGCATTGACAGTCAGCAATCCCAGGCTGGGCGGGCAGTCAATCAACACATAATCGTAGCGGCCCCGCAGGGACTCCAGGCCCTTGCGCAGCCGCTGCTCTCTCGCCATCAGGCCAACCAACTCCACCTCCGCACCTGCTAGAGCAGGCGCAGAGGGGACCAAGTCCAGCCCCAGGCGATCTGTCAGTGTCAGAAGTTGCTCCAGCGGCACATCGGCAATGATCGACTCGTAGATAGAGCGCCGCAGAGTGTTCTTGTCGATGCCTAAACTGGTCGTTGCATTGGCCTGCGGGTCAATATCAATCACCAGTACCCGCTTGCCTGCCGCAGCAAGGTACGCACCGAGGTTGACAACGGTCGTGGTCTTGCCTACACCACCTTTTTGGTTGGCCACGGCATAAACCTGGCCCATTCCATGGCCCCCTCAGCCAAGCAGCTCTTCTCGACGCAGCCGTTCTTCAACCTGGCTTCTGTCCGGTACCGCACTCATGCCCGCACCCTCAACTGACAGTGAGGCTGCACAGTTGGCGAACATGGCTGCCGCGCCTGCATCGCCAGTCTCGTGCAGCCGCACCATAAAGGCCGCCGCAAAGACGTCGCCTGCTCCCGTTGGGTCTACCTCCTTGGCCCGAAAAGCCGCAAAGTCGCGGGCGCCGTCTGCGCTGAAGAGGGTTGCACCCTTGGGACCGCGAGTCACCACCGCCATCTTGGCCAAGCGGGCGTACTCTTGCACCACAGCCTCTTCCCCGCCTACGTCCTCCTCGCTGAAGATGAGCACGTCAACCTCGGAGAAGGCGCGTGACGCCTGACCCCAGCGGTGGAATCGCACCCGCCCATCATCGTCCCACTCCCTCAGCCAACCTTGGGGCGTTGCGCCAATCAGTCCTGCGGGGAATGCGCCCAGCCAGTCTAGAGCCAGTTCATGCACAACCGGGGCGAGCAGCACAATCGGCACCGTCCGCCAAGCCGCGGGCAGCATTTCCAGCTGCAAGGGAGTCGCCACAGCATGCACGTATTGCTGTCGGCTTCTCCCGTGGTAGATGTTCTCAAAAGTGGTCGCACGGGACGAGGGTACGATATGGGTCTCAACATTCCGCAGGGCCACTGACACGCCCAAATCGGCCGGAGCACTGGTGAACACGGCCGCCCTGCACCCCAACCGCGCGGCAGTCAGCGCAGCGTAACTGACCGTTCCGCCCAGTGTGTAGCCGCCATCCGGCAGCACGTCCCTCGTCACGTGGCCGACAGCTAGAAAGTCAGGGGCGTGGCTTTCTCCCATGGTAGCTTCTACGGCCCGCCTAGCGCTTGGGGAAGATCGTGACCTTGCGTCGCTCTCCCTGCCCAATGCTCTCGGTGAAGACATCCGCCTCATCGCGCAGTGCGAGATGCACAATGCGCCGTTCGTTTGGCGGCATCGGCTCCAGAGCGACTGACTCTCCAGATTTGCGAACCTGGTCGGCCATGCGCCGTGCCAGATCAGTCAAGGTCCGCTCACGTCGAGCCCGATAGTGCTCGACATCCACCATCAGGTTAGGCCAGTGCTGGACATCCCGGCTGACCACCAGACAGGTGAGGAACTGCAGGTCCCGCAGGGTCTCACCTCTGCGGCCAATGAGCCCGCCGAGGTCATCGCCAGACACGTTGAGCAGAACAGCGTCGACGCCAGTCTGGCTGTCGAGCACAGCCTCCGCCCGGGTTATCCGGGCCCGGAGACCCATTTGCTGCAGCAGCTTCTGCAGCACTTGCACTCCCATGCGCCCCACCTCATCGGGATCGCCGGTTGCCTCGGCCCCATCTGGACGCCCGCTGGCCTCTTCCTCTTCCTCTTCCTCAAGCAGCTCACCCGCCCGCTCAAGCTTCGGCGAGGACGGCAATTTGGCGCTCACCCGCACCACGGCGTCTTCGCTGAGCAAACCCAACAAGCCGCGGCTGCCCTGGCGCAAGACCTCGACGTCCGCTTGGTCGCGGCTCAGTCCCAGCTGTTCAAGCCCTTTCTCTATGGCCTGCTCAACTGTGCGCCCACTCACCTCAATGCTTCTATCGTTTCGGCGCATTCTTCTTACCCTTGGCCTGGCCCCTGCTTCCGCCGAGCTGCGGAAATACCTCGCTCAGGGTACCCCACCCGCTCACAAAGTACTGCATGACAATGCCGAAGACGTTGGTTGCCACGAAGTAGAGCCCCAGGCCCGACGCAACTTGTAGCGTGATGAAGCCGAACATCATGGGCATCATCAGCTCCATGGACTGGCTCATCGCCTGGGCCTGTGGATCAGTCGATGGGGTCGCCATCATCTTCTGTTGTACCCACATCGTTGCCACAGTTAGAATGGGCAACACATAGTACGGATCGGGCCTCGCCAGATTCAGCCACAGGAAGCGGTTGTTCAATGGAATGAGGCTCGACAGATTGCCCACTGAGGCTAGGCTTGAGAGCAACGGGAACTGCTCATAGACATAGCGCCCCAGGTTGAGCAGAGCCATCGGGGTGTCAGGCAAAGCGTGGATTATCGACTGGTACAAGCCAATCCAAATGGGAAACTGGATCAGGGTCGGCACCAGGCAACCCAGGGGGCTAACACCAGCCTCGCGATAGAGCTTCATCTGCTCTTCAGCTAGCTTCTCTCGGTCATTTCTGTACTTGCGCTGCAACTCTTGCAGCTGAGGTTGCAGTTCCTGGCTCTTGCGCGCCGATTGCATCTGCTGTGTCTGTATGGGTAGTGTGACCAAACGCACCAGGACCGTGAACACAATGATGCTCAGACCAAAGTTGCGCCCAATGACTGCATATAGTGCCAGTAGAAAGTTGAGCATCGGGCTGAATATGAACGTATTCCACAACTGACTCACGGAGAGGACCTCCTCCTACCTCTTGCTGGGAGTCACCGTCCAGCGCTGGACACCCGAAGCCGCATCCAAAGCATAGAGTGCATCGCCAAAGGTGCTCACATAGACTGTGCCATCCGCAACGGCCGGCGTCGTCAGGATGCCCTTGCCGGGAGCGGCCTGCCAGAGCTGCTGCCCCGATGCCGGATCAAGGGCGTAGATCGTGCCCTTCTCGGTCCCAACGTACAACTGGCCTTCGGCTATCGTCACCGCAGCACGTACAATGCCCCCTGCAGAAAATGACCAACGGACTCCACCTGACTCGGCGTCCAGGGCATACAGCGTCTCGTCCAGCGAACCCACATAGACGATGCCATCAAACACGACAGGGGTTCCCCAGAACCAGCGCTCACCTTCAAACTCCCAGACCTTGCTGGCGCTCGCAGCGTCGACGGCATAAACCTTGCCATCCAAGGACCCAAAGAAGACTTTGCCGTTGCTGACTGCAGGGCCTCCGGCGATAGCTCCTCCGACTGTGAAAGCCCAGGCTCTTGCGCCGTCATCTGCATTGAGACAGTACATGGTTCCATCGAAGGAACCGACATAGATCTTCCCATCAGCCACCGCCGGACGTCCCCACACCCAGTTGCCCGTCTCAAACTCCCAGACTTTGCGTCCATTCTCTGCGTCCAGCGCATATACCTTATGGTCACGAGAGCCGAAGAACACCTTGCCTTCCGCCACGACGGCATCACCGACGATGCCTCCGTCAGTCGACACAGTCCAGCGCTGAGATCCAGTGTTTACGTCCAAGGCGTACAGCTGGCCGTTGTCTGAGCCAACATAGAGCGTAGCACCTGCTAGCGCTGGTGTGCCCCATAGTCCACCGATACCGGCCCGGTCCGCTGCTGGCGGGTACTGCCACACCTCCGCGCCGTTGGCTGCATCAAGCGCAAAGACGCGTCCCACCTGAGAACCAACGTACAGTATTCCATCAGCCACCGACCCGCCAGACCAAGACTGACTAGCGGGCGCCGTCGCACAGCTGCTCAACAAGCCCGCTACGATCAGCAGCATGAGCAGCAGCGTGATCCTCAAGCTCAATCCTTTCAACGATACTCCTCCGTCTTTTCGACCTATCTCTGCAATAGCCAAAGAAGGGAAGCGTACAACGCTTCCCGACCAGAACCACTACGGGACTGGGTCATAGCCGCCCGGATTCAGAGGGTGGCAACGACTGAGGCGCCTTAGCGCCAACCATCCTCCCTTCCACATCCCGTGCTTGTCCACCGCCTGATAGGCGTACTCTGAGCAAGAGGGAATGAACCGGCAAGCGGGAGGCAAGTGCCGAGAAACCTTCGTCTGGTAGAACCGGATGAGCCACAGAGCCAACTGTTTCACTCAGCCACGTCCCCCGCCGCTGAAGCGGCTCCACGCAGCCGTGCCCGGCCCAGCAGCTCATCCATCGCCTTGATGACATCCACGTACCGCGCGTGCACAATAGCTGGTCGCGCGATCAGCACAACATCCCACCCCGCTTCGATGTCCGTCAATCGCGCTCGCGTTGCCTCGCGCAGCCTACGCTTGACACGGTTCCGAACCACCGCTTTGCCAATTCGCTTGCCAGCAACAAAGCCAAAGCGGCTATATGCGAGGCCGTTCGCGCGCGCACGCAACACCATTAAGGGATGGGAGCACGAACGCCCGTCAATTCGTACGTCTCGATACTCCTTGTTGCCGGTCAGGCGATGGCGTCTCTGCACGGCAGAGCCCTTTCCGCAGCGCCATGGCGAGATGCCCCCGCCGAAAAGGTCGGTTGACTAGACCGTGAGCCGCTTGCGGCCCTTGCGGCGGCGCTCGCGTAGCACGTTGCGGCCGGTCTTGGTGCGCATACGCGCTCGAAATCCATGGACTCGCTGACGTCGGCGCTTCTTGGGTTGCCAGGTTCTCTTAGGCATGATTGTACCCTCTCCTCCAGTGACACGAACGCGCTATTATACCCGTGCCTCTGTCATACTGTCAAACGGAGTGAGTTGTGGGCTAGGACATCGTTACCAGGTCATGATGCACATACTAGAAAAAGCTGGAGCTCCTCCGGTACAATATGTGTGGCACACAATACACCGAGAGGAGCACCAGCTATGGCCGAGTTGGCCTGCGGGGAAGTATACGCTATGAATGCCGTACAGGCAAGTGGAACTTGACAAGGACCTGCCGGGAGACGCTAAGGACTCGCCCCAGCTACTTGCCGGGACACTGTGCAGCCACAGCCGGTGATATACCTTTGCCCTCGTACGCCTTGTCAAAATGCGCGCTAAAGTCGGCACTCAGCCTGCGCGCCCTGGCATCGAAAGCGTCCTTGTCCTGCCAGGTATTGCAGGGATTGAGGATCTGAGGGTCAATACCCGGGCAGCTAGTCGGCACCATGATGTGAAAGACGGAATCCTCCACATACGGCACATCTTTGAGCGCTCCCGTCAGAGCCGCATGCACAAGAGCTCTCGTGATGTCTATGTCCATCCTCGATCCGACGCCAAAGGGCCCTCCACTCCAGCCTGTATTGACCAGATAGACATCAGTTCCATGTCGGCGCATCCGCTCACCGAGCATCCTAGCATACACGTCGGGATTGCGGGGCATGAAGGGTTCCCCAAAGAATCGCGAGAAGGTGCTGACCGGGTCAACTATCCCAGTCTCTGTACCGGCCAGCTTGCTGGTATAGCCCATGAGGAACCACAACATCGCTTGATCCGGACTCAGCTTGGCGACCGGCGGGACAACCCCGTTGGCGTCTGCGGTGAGGAACAAGATGGTGCGTGGATGGCCACCGACTGGAGGCGTCTTGATGTTGCTAAGGTACCTGAGCGGATACGACGCCCTGGAATTCGGAGTCAGTCGATCGTCGTCCAGGTCAAAATGACCATCGGGATAGACCATTGCGTTCTCCACGATAGCCCCGTGCTCCAGGTACGGGGCCATATGAAGCACCGCATTCCATATCTCCGGTTCCTTTTTTTTGCGCAGATTGATCAGCTTTGCATAGCAGCCATTCTCGAAATTCGCGATACCGTTGTCGCTCCAGCCGTGCTCATCATCACCGAGCAGCGCACGTCGAGGGTCGGCCGACAATGTCGTCTTGCCGGTGCCCGACAATCCCAGCAAGAGCGCAATGTCACCATCTGGCCCCTCATTCGCGGAGCAGTGCAAGGGCAAGATTCCCACTCCCGGCAGCACGTAGTTCATCACTGTGAACATGAGCTTCTTCACACTGCCACCGTACGCCGACCCGTACACCACGCCCAAGCGACGGTCAAAATCCATCGCGACGGCCATATCGCTTGTGTGACCACTGGCAAGCTTGCGCAGACGTCCCACGTACTTCGCACGTTCGAGCTTGTTGTAGGGCACCGCGATCATAACGAATCCTGCGTCGGCAAAGACGCTGCGCTCAATGCCTTGCGGCACCGGCCGGAACACATTGTCTGTGAACAGCGTCGTGAGAGCCCAGTCGGTAATGGTCCTTACCGGCATGGCATAGGACGGGTCCGCCCCCAACACACGGTCTGTCACGTAGAGAGTGTCTTTTTCGGACAATACCTCAAGTGCATCCTGCACAAGCATATCGAAGGTGTCGGCCTCGAGAGGGATATTATTGGGCGAATCCCAGTCGATGTCGGCTTCGCTCTTCTCATGCCGCACAATGTAGGTGTCCTTCGGGCTCCGCCCCGTGGACTCGGGCGGTGTCCATGTGGCCAAAGCCCCGTTCGCCGCGACAAGCGCCCCCCGCTGCGCTACAGCCTGGCGAATGAGCTCTTGGCGAGCGGTATTATGTTGAACCCTCGGCTGCCCTGTGAGCCATGAAAGCACCTGATCCTGCAGATCCATGATTCTCGTTTGCCTCCACTATGAGTCTGAGCCCATCTCACTACGACGTGAGATGGCCGCTAGCTAGCGCTCGATATTGTGTCGGATGGGCCGTGGCCAGTCCCATGGCCTCCCCGACTGTCAGAACGAAGCATGTTGTCCAGACTGCTCAACGGCTCGCCGCTCCCGTTGTGCTGAACCATTACCACTTCAGCCATGATGCTAAGCGCGATCTCCGCTGGTGTGTGCCCGCCAGTGTTCAACCCAATCGGGGCCCGTACCTGGCTCAGTCTTTCACGCGGCTCGCCCTCACTCAGCAGGCGTTCGAAGACAGCGCGCACCTTGTTGCGGCTGCCGATCATGCCCACATAGCGCAGCGGCAGAGACAGGAGTTCGCGTAGGACCACTGCGTCGAATTCGTGATTGCGCGTCACGATTACCGCGAAGGTATCTGCACTGATGATCAGCCGCTGCGCCAGATTGTGGAAGTCCGTCACCATGAGCTCATCGGCGTGCGGAAAGCGCGCCGGACTAGCGAACTCGGGGCGATCATCGACCACCACTGTGCGAAAGCCCAACAAGTGCCCAAACTCAGCCAGCGGTTGTGCCACGTGGCCCGCTCCAAGGATCAAGAGTGTGCATCGAGGCTGCAGCACCTCGAGGTACACCTTTGCCTTGCCTCCGCAAATGCCGAGTTTGGCCTCGCCCTGCCCTTGCAGCGAATACTCCACCACCCGCGACACCCCGGTCTCCATGGCAGCCCTGGCGTCATCAAGGGCGCTCTGCTCGAACGTACCACCGCCAATCGTGCCAACTGTCGAGCCGTCGGCTCGCAATAGCATCTTGGCTCCCGCCTCGCGCGGCGTTGACCCCTCGGAGTGTATCAGTGTGAGAACGCAAGCGGGCTGGCTCGAACGGATCGCATCCAGCGCAGCTTGATAGACCCTCTCTTTCTCCTGCACATCTCCTCCCCGCCATCTCTCGCGAGAGGCCAGGAACTGCTGCGCGTCGAACCTCGGAGCAGCCGGAGCGCCATCCACGCCAGCCGGCTCAGTCACGATTCCGTCTACGACCTCACCGTGAGAACTGCGCTGCCGCGGACCTGACCGCGCTTCAGCCGCAGCAGCGCATCGTTGGCGGCAGCTAGCTCGAACACCTCAACTTCAGTGCGCACTGGTATCTCAGCAGCCAGTCCGAGGAACTCTTCAGCATCCCGCCGCGTGAAGTTTGTCACGCTGCGCATCGTTCGCTCGCGGTACAGCAAGTCGTATTTCATCTCCGGAATCGGGCTCGTGTAGATTGCGTTGATCGCCAGCGTTCCACCTGGTC
>Ga0180437_10006748_pt1 | contig 15173 bp, 20 predicted proteins | sample SS_ome_4_FD_132410 | JGI IMG/M metagenome (GOLD analysis project Ga0180437, IMG submission 132410) | Hypersaline lake sediment archaeal communities from the Salton Sea, California, USA - SS_3_D_1 metaG | ecosystem: Environmental > Aquatic > Non-marine Saline and Alkaline > Hypersaline >...
ACCAATAAAGAAGTGTTACTAATAAAATTAATAATTATTTTTATAATTTTATTGGTGCCTATTATTTTTATGGTTTTAACTACCAGCAATCGATTCTTGGTTTATAAACAGGATGATCAGGTAAAGCAGGAACAAATTGAAGGAGCAAGCATTAGCAACCTTAATAAATCAGCACAAGAAGATTTTGACTTAAATGTGCCAACTGCCAATAGAGGTAATTTAGAAAATGTTGATCAAGAAGAGATTGATAGCTTGTTTAATAATTTAAAATAATTATTTTTTAAAAATTAATTTTAAACCCATGCTTAAAGTAGCAATTAATGGTTTTGGCCGTATTGGTCGTGCTTTTTATAAAGCTGCAATCAATAAAAATGCCAAATTCAAAGTCGTAGCTGTAAATGATTTAACTGACCCTGAAAATTTAGCTTATCTTTTAAAATATGATTCTGTTTATGGTAATTGGCATAATCATAGAGTTTCTGCTACTAAAACCAGTATTAGTGTTGATGGTAATAAAATACCAATTTTTTCTGAAAAAGAGCCTGATAAATTACCTTGGCAAAAATTAAAAGTAGATGTTGTGGTTGAATCAACAGGCTTTTTTACTAAAAAAGAAGGTGCTTCATTACATTTAAAGGCTGGGGCCAAGAGAGTGATTATTTCAGCACCAACAAAGTCTGAAGACATAAATACTTATGTTATTGGTGTTAATGATAAGAAACTAAAAAAGAGTGAAAAAATTATTTCTAATGCCTCTTGCACTACTAATTGTATAGCTCCTGTTGTTGCAGTTTTAAATAATAAATTTGGTATTAAAAAAGCCTTAATGACTACGATTCATAGTTATACTTCCACTCAAAACATAATAGATGGGCCAAGCCAGAAAGATGTTAGAAGAGGTCGCGCAGCTGCAGAGAATTTAGTCCCCACAACAACTGGAGCCGCTATTGCTACCACATTAACAATACCTGTTTTAAAGAATAAGTTTGATGGTATGGCCATCAGGGTTCCTACACCTTGTGGTTCAATGATAGATGTTACTGCGGTTTTAAAGAAAAAAGTAACAGCTGAACAAGTAAATAAAGCTTTTATTGATGCTGAAAAAAACCCTTTGTATAAGGGTGTTATCCAAGTAGCAAAAGACCCTTTAGTTTTAAAAGATATTGTTGGTTCATCTTATTCAGCAATAGTGGAGACACAATTTACAAATGTTATTGGTGGTGATTTAGTAAAAGTTTTGGCCTGGTATGATAATGAATATGGTTATTCCTGCCGTTTAGTTGAAATGGTGGAAAAATTAAAAGCATAGTCATTGTTATTAAAAAGGATGTTAAAGTGTGACAAGAAAAAAATGTCCAAATTGCGGGGAAAATTTGATAGTAGGGCATAAGAATGATAAAGGTATTGTTTCGTTTTTAATAACAGAAAAATATCCGGCAAATGTTTTAGCTTGTGAAAAATGTTGGCATGATCAGCCATTAAATCCTGAAAAGAAAATAAATAACCCTGGATAATATTTATCTAGGGTTGTTAATATTAATAGTTCTTTTAACAATAACCGGATTAGCTGATTAAAGGAGGTTATGATAATGGGGTAAATAAAATTTGTTTTGTGTTACAGACCGTAGATGTCTTAAATCTTAATATTTTTAAATTAAAAACTAATCAAGAAGTTTTTAGACAGATGGGATTAACGATTTATAGTCTTAAGGAAATAAGATATCAAGATCAAAGGATTATTTTAGGTGTTGTTGGTGAAAGTCATTTTTTGTGGATTCAAGGAGTGTTTATGGAATTGTTAGCTTGCACTAAATTAACACAGCAATTACCAAGAGGAGTAGAATTAAGCGAAGTTTTTCATGGCCCAAAATTAAATGGTCTTAATTTTGCTTTGACTGAAAGTAATATAACTTATTCAGTTAGTGTTAGGTTTGAAAACTATGAAGCCAAAGTTCCTGAAATGTTAATGGGAAGTGGGCAGCAGTTAGCATTTGTAGAAGAGAAATTTCCTTTTTTTGTGCAAGATATTGAATTGCCATGCTGGACTAAAATTCAGTTATCTCAAATAAATCAGCAGTTGCTGCTTAACACCAGTCATTCTTATCCTCCTGATTATATTGTAAACACATTTTCAACTATTGTTTTACCATAAGGAAGTGATATTAACATTGCTTCCTTTTTATATTTTTTATTATTTGCTATAATTTATTTAAGATGAATAAAAAACAATTTATACAACTTGTTGATTATTTATTAAAGAAGGACTTAGTTATAGCCCCTCAATATGATGTTGAGGAAAATTTGCATTTAGCAGAATTAAAAAGTTCTGAAGATATGTACTTGGGTACAGAATTACCTATAGATTCCTGGAAGTTTTTTGTGTTGCCGCCAGATCAGATAATGTTTGAATATCAAGGTGATAAGATGAAAGAAGTTTTGCCTAAAGGTAAAATTCAAATTTTATGCGGAGTTTCAATTTTAGATATGCAGGCTTTAACTTTATTAAATCAGGTTTATGAAAAAGATCCTTATTATCAGACTATAAAGAAAAAAACAATTATTATTGGTACTAGTTTGGTGCCTGAAGGTAATTTAAATAAGTTTTTTGATACTTTTGAGGAAAACAAATTAGAGCATTTACAATTTGATATTTTTTTAGCAGTACAAAAAACAGGTTATAAAATTTTTACTGGTTCTGAAGATGGACAAAGATTATTAGATAAATTTGGTTATAAAGATTACCAACATATTGAATATGCCGGACCTATCAGAGAAGAAGGGCTTGATCAGCCAATGCTTGATGTCAAAGATAGTATGCAAAATTATCATAATCAGAAAATTTGGGATGACTTGGGTAACCGTTGTATCCAATGCGGTAAATGCACAATTGCCTGTCCGGTTTGTTTTTGTTTTCGCATGTATGACCAGGCTTATTTAGCCAATGATTCTGGTAAACGTAGTAGATGCTGGGATTCATGCTTTTATAATGAATTTTCTCAGGTGGCAGGAGTAGCACCTGACGCACCAAAGCATCACTTTATTAATAAAACTGCTGAAAAAATATATTTCTGGTATGAACATCATTTTGTGCGAACACCTGAAAGTTTTTCTATCCCTGGTTGTGTAGGTTGCGGACGCTGTACTAGAACCTGTCCAGCAGATATTGATATTAAACAAACAGTTCAAGATATTTTAAAAGCCAGACAACAAAAAATCAATAAAAAATAATATGCATAATGAATATAAAACATATAATTGTAAGATTTTGAAGATCGAAAATGAAGGGTCTCAATCTAAAAATTTCACAATTGGCAGTCCTTATTCTGATTTTAGTTTTTCAGCAGGGCAATATGTTATGATTTCTGTTCCAGGATTTGGCGAAGCCCCAATCTCTATTTGTTCAGATGCTTCTGAAAGTAAAGAATTTCAATTAACAATCAGAAAGGCTGGCATATTAACTAGTAAACTTCATGATATGAAAAAAGGTGATGTAGTAGGTATTAGAGGGCCATATGGCCGTGAATTTCCTGCTGATTTAGGTAAAGGCAAAACAATTTTGATTGTGGCAGGTGGCTGCGGAATTGAGCCAGTAAGGCCATTAATTTTAGATGCTGTGCATAATCCAAAGAAGTTTGCTAAAGTTTTTGTTTTTTATGGCGCAAGAGATGAAAGTTCATTGATTTACACAAAAGAATATGCAAAATGGAAAAAAGTGTGTGATTTAAATATTACTTTAGATAACCCAACAACTAAAAAATTTAAAAAAGGTGTAGTTACTGCATTATTTGATTTAAAAAAACTGCCAATTGATACTATTACTTATATTTGCGGACCACCAATAATGTATAAATTTGTTATTGAAAAAATATTAAAACAAGGATTTGCTGAGGAAAATATATTTATGTCTTTGGAACGGCATATGGATTGCGCACAAGGAGTTTGCCAACATTGTGCTGTTGGGCCTTATTATGTTTGTAAAGACGGACCAGTTTTTTCTTATGCTGAAATAAAAAATTTCAAATCATGGTTAAGTCCTATATAAGATATGTTAAATAAGAACAATTTAGAAAAAAGTATTCTTATTAGTCTTACTGGAAGCAAGGAAAGAGATTGGCAATCAAAATTAAAAGAAATAGAGCAATTAAAAATTAAAAGAATTGCTCTTTTTTTGGAAATTTTTGATAAAAAACAACGTCCTAAAATCTATCAGGCATTATTAAATTCAGTTATTAAAGAAATTCCTTTGGTTCATATTAAAGATGATATGACAAATAAAGATTTAAGGTTTTTGCAAGAAAATTATAAAACTAAATGTTTTAATATACACGAAAATCATTTTAAATTACTTAATAAATGGAAAGGGTTTTATAAGTATTTATATTTAGAAATGAATTACGATAACATAGTTAATCAGTATGTCAAAGTTAAGAAAATAGGTGGCTTTTGTGTTGATTTATCACATTTTAAGGCAGCTCAGGACAGGGATACAATAGAATTTGATTATATTAATAAAAGAAAAGATATCCATAGGTATTTTAAGTGTAATCATTTGAATGGTTATGATTTTACAAAGAAGATTGACTTACATACTGTGATAAATGTAAAACAATTTGATTATTTGAAGACCTTACCTGCGTATTTGTATGGCCAATATATTGGATTAGAAGTTTTTAATTCTATAAAAGAACAATTAAAATTTAAAAAATATATTATAAATTTATTAAAATAAAAACCCGCCGAGAATTTCCCGGCGGGAGTTTGTTATTTGATGCAATGCTGGACAATATACCGTCTGGCTGCTAAACCAGTAAGTGTTGGCTTGTCCTTGTGTAGATTGATGCCAAGGGTAATATTGAGGTCATTGAGGATCCAGATTTTAAGTTCTTGCTCCTCCACGGCGACAATAAACTGGTTTTTATCAACCTGATGGATGAAATAGTATTTTCCATTATAGCTGATGCTTTGCTTAAAACCGTAGGCCAATGACATGTCTGCAAAATTAGCTGCCTCTAGAAGTTGAATGTTACTCAGTTGTTCTGCTCTTATTTTCCGGGCAAGTTGCTGTGCCTGATTTTGACGCGATTTTACAAGAAGTGCAAAAAAGAAGTGTTTAATTCTTCTTAAAATAATTCCTTGCATAAAACCTGATCTTAAAACTGATACTTCAATTGCTCCCATCTTTTCCTCCTTTAAAATTTGCAATAATAAATTATATCAAATTATTTAACTTTTGTCAAGGTAGGGTTATCTTTTTGACTTTTTATTTGTTATAATATAAATAGTTATGTGTTTATCAATCCCATATCAAATTAAAGATATTAAAGGCAATATTGCTCATGTTTTAGATTATAAAAAGAAAAATAGAGAGATTAACATAAGTATGATGAAGAATATAAAACAAGGGGATTGGATTTTGTCTTTAAATAATTTTGCATTTGAAAAAATAAGTTCTCAAGAAGCTAAACAAATTATTGATTTATATAAATATGAATAAAACAAAAAATGGATTATATTTAGTTTTAGGCACTGCAATAATTTCAGGCTTTGCTGTATTTTTAAGCAAGTTTGCTGTGACAGCGATTGGGGATTCTCATGTCTTTACTACAGCTAAAAATGTGATAGTAGGTTTAATATTAAGTTGTTTGATTTTAACACCCTTTTTGCTGCCTAGATTAAAAAGACTCAATGCAAAATCTTGGTTTAATTTAATTTTAATAGGAATTATTGGAGGATCAGTTCCTTTTCTTTTATTTTTTAAAGCAATCAGTTTAACTAGTTCAATTAATACGGCTTTTATTCACAAAACTTTATTTGTCTGGGTTAGTTTGTTCGCAGTTTGGTGGTTAAAAGAAAAAATTGGTAGATTGCAATATTTGGCTTTAGGTTTATTATTTTTAGGTAATTTTGCTTTGCTTGGTTTTAAATTCATTAGTTTTGGTTATGCAGAATTATTAGCCTTACTTGCTACATTAATGTGGGCAGTTGAATTTGTACTTGCTAAAAAAGTGTTGCGTAATATTGATTCAGAAATAGTTGCTTGGGCCAGAATGTTTTTTGGCTCTTTAATCTTATTAGGATTTATTGGCTATATTGGTAAACTTGGAGATCTAATAATGCTAAATTCTGTACAATGGTCATGGGTAGTCTTAACTTCAATTTTATTGCTTGGCTATGTTTTAACCTGGTATAAGGCGTTAAAATATTTACCAGCTGTAACAGTTACATCAATCTTGGTCTTAGCATCACCATTAACAACATTTTTAAATAATCTATTCATTACCCATAAATATAGTTTAGGACAAATTTTAGGTTCATTTTTAATCTTATTAGCTGGGGGCTTAATATTATATTCATTTAAACAAATAAAAAATGTCTCAACCCCAATTAGCAAATTCAATTAATGGTATAATTAGGTGCGGCAAATATGCTTTTATGCCTAATTATTATGCATATTGTGGACCTGATAAAAACAAAAAGTTATTTGAATATATTTCAGCTGAACATCAAGATCCTAATTTAAATAAGATTTTGACAGAATTTGAAGTAATGTATCCTTACCTAAAATTAATTGCTAAGACTAATAAAATTCAAGATGTATTTGATAATAGGATTGTGGAAGCTTATTGGGTAGGCAGTAAATTAACAGAAAACATTAATATTAAAAATCTTTATCGCCATTTTACAGAAGACAAGAATTTAAAAACTAAAATTAAAAAGAGTACAATTGAAAAAATATTAGGGTTTAATCCTCATAATAGTAAGCCTCATCACAATTTTCATGTTATGAATATTTGGCTTAGAGCTGGCAAGAAAAATATTAAACATACATTAGATTCAATCAATGAGTGTAGGATTGCCTGGGGTAGTGTGAAAAAAATTAAAAAAAGTTCAATTATTGTTCAGTATCAACCATTAATAATTGAAGATGATAATCTAAAGTTGGGAGAAGAGATTGAGAGGGAAGTTATTACTCAATTTGATGATAAGGGTTTTCTTAAAGATATAAAAATAGGTGATAAAGTAACTATTCACTGGGGCTGGGTTTGTGAAAAGATAAATAATGAGCAATTAATAAATTTGAGAAAATACACACAAGAAAGTATAAATATATTTAATAATCAAATCCTTGAATTTTTGTATGCCTAGCTTTGAAAAATCAAAATCCCCAGAGCAGGAGAATTTTGACATATTTAAACAAAAATATTTACAAGTTTTAAAAAATTCTAATATCCCTGATATTCAAAAGCTAATGTTAAGACAATCGGATATTTTAATGCTTTTAGGTAAATTAAAGCCTATGACAGAGATTGTTTTACAAGGCGATATTATTAAGGAATGGGAAAAAAGAAATTATTGGGATGATAATAGTATAAATAATTTATTTAAAGTATTAAAAGAAAATTTTGCTTTGAGTAATTCTAAAATATCTATTGAAGATGAGGGTAAACATGCCGTGTATAAAGTTTATGATCCCGAGCAAATTAAAAATCAAATTAAAAAATTTCCTAAACTTTTACCTTGGGATAATAAGAACAATATTAAAAGTTGGATTAATGATAATTTAAATTCTGGTGTTCCCATAGATTATATTTATGGAGCATTGTACGGATTCCCTAAATCAGCGATCGATTTTTATTTGGAAAAAGGGAATTTGATGGATGTTGAATTTCAAGGTATTGGTACATATGGAGAGGATTATGGTGTCCCAAAAGGTGAATTAGCCCCAGATGTTATTGCTAGAGAAAAGGCTAAAAAAACATTTTTTGATATGTATGAAAATGATCAGGAAATTCAGGATGAATTAAAAAAGACAGATGATTTATATAATGAATTAATTCAAATAAGAAAACAAAAAATTGCAGAATTAGATGCAAAAGACGAGCGTTTAAAAAAATAATTTTTAAAAATATATGCCTAAAAACAAAAAACCAACCATAGCTATTTTTGGCTTAACTTCTTGTGAGGGTTGCCAGGTGGCCATGCTGGATTTACATGAAAAATTTTTAGAATTAATTAAATATGTGGATATTGATGAATTTAGATTAATTGAAGATGAAAGAGAAAGATCTCATTATGATATTTCTTTTGTAGAGGGAAATCCTGTTACCACTGAAAATTTACATACATTAAAACGAATACGCAGAATTTCAGATGTAGTAGTCGTTGTTGGTGGTTGTGCTGATATCGGTGGGGTTTGGGAAATTAAAAATTATCATGATTATAAAAAAATTGGTTGTAAAGTTTATGAAAAATGTGAAACTATTGAAAATCGAGAGATTATTGAAGTACCCAAAGCAATTAAAGCTGATTATGTAATACCTGGTTGTCCGATAAATGCGCAAAATTTTGTTGATTTGGTTTACAATATTTTAAATGGTAAGCCTTGGGCTTTAAAACAAAATCCGGTTTGCTGGGAATGTCAGATTAATAAAAATCCTTGTTTATTGCAGGAAGGTAGGATTTGTTTCGGTCCTATTGCTAATGGCGGTTGTGATGCTGTATGTTTGAATTCAAGACAAGAATGCTGGGCTTGTCGGGGAATATTAGATCAAGCTGAAGAAAAAATAAATAATTTAGTAAAAATACTTAAAAAACACGGTTGGACTCAAAAACAGATTTTGGAAAAAATGGAATTTTTTGGTGCTCGTGATAGGATTGAAGAAGCTTTAAAACAAGCTAAAGAAAAAGCCAAAAGATAGTGATATACTTGACAAAAATTTAACTATCCATTAATATATAGGCAATAGATACAACATCGCGAGTTGTATCTGGTGAATGGGATTTCCGCCCCTCTTTTAAAAAAGAATAGTGAAATCTTGTTCACAAAAAAGGCGGCATGAAAATGCTCCCAGTGAAACGCGGCAAAAAAGCGATAATACTGGCGTTCCGCCGTCAATCAAATAGGGCGCTCACGAATGTGAGCGCCCTAAATCATTAAGAAAAAAGACCCTTTAATAAGGGTCTTTTTAGTTTTTACTTATAGGCCATAATCAACTTTAAGAGCATGATCATACCCACAAGGACATATTCCACCTTCATCAATAAAACCACCACAACGTGTACAACGATTGCCATTAAATACGCCAGGAGGAGGCTTTGGAAGGAACTTCTTTTCTTGTTTTGATCGAGCAGAAGAGCCGTCTTTGAAATCTTGCAAGGCCTTGATAACCTTATTAACATTTTCTTGATCATTAGGCATGATTTTATTTTTTCCATCAAAATAACCAATTAGTTGCATTGTTTTTGAGCAGAGATGGGTAAGAATTTCTAATTGTTCAAAAATCGACATTGTTTTTTGTATTTTTGTACCACAGGCACCAGGAGTTTCAGACCAGTGATCAGTGCCACCATGACAATGCCCTCCATCATCAATGCAACCGCCACATCCTGAACAACGGTTACCAAATCTTCCTGGATAGACACGTTCTTCGTATTCAATTTTTACATTTAAAGAAGTATCTCCAGTAAAATTTTTTAGTGCATCAAACAGACGCTGTTTTTGCTCAATTGTGCGACTGCCTTTTTGCACTAAAGTAATTGCAGTTGTACACAAAGAGCTCACCTTTGCCTTTTGGTCGGTATTAGCAACCATTTTTATTCTCCTTTGTTTGAGTTAAACTTGCCCGGTATTAGCGGGAATAAAAAGAACCTATTTTAAATATAATAAACAAAAAATTAGCTGTCAATAGTGTTTATTTATTTTTTTTGCTATAATTATAATATAACAAAATTAAATAATTAAATTAAAAATTATGAAAAAGTTTATAGTTATTATTTTAATGATTACCTTAAGTTTTATTTGGACGATTAATGTTTTAGCTCAAGAAAATGAGGAAACGATAACGGATGAATCAATTGAATTAGTCGACGTAACAGTTTTGCCAGACTCACCATTGTATTGGTTTAAATTATTAGGTGAAAAGATCCAAGAAACTTTTACTTTAAGAACTGAGAAAAAATTAGAATTAATGGAAAAATTAGGTGAAAAAAGAATGGCAGAAGCACAGAAAATGATAGAAAAAGGCAAAACAGAATTAGCTCAGAAAACAATGGAAAGATATAATCAACGTTTGCAAAAAATGGAAAATTTAATTGAGGAAAAAGGGGATAGAATTCAACAAAAATTACAGGAAAGAGGTGAGCAGATTCAAAATAGGATAGAACAACACACTCAAGTTATGCAAAGAGTAATGGAAAAGGCACCAGAAGATGCTCAGCAAGGATTGCAAAGAGCTTTAGAGAATCATCGTAATCGTGTACAAAGATTAAATAAGGCAATTGAAAAAAGAATTCAGAGAAGAGAAGAAATTAATCAAAACATAAGAGAAGGTCAGGGGCAGCAATATGGTCAACCTGTTACTGAAGATCAATAATTAAATATATAAATAAATTAAAGAATTTACTATGACTGAATTTTTAACCTTTAATTTAGAGCAGGCCTATAAAGAAATTAAAGAACAAGGTCAAGCACAAGCAATTACGACTAAAGAGGCTTATGATGCTTTAGTAGAAGATTTTATTAATGACAAAATTGATTTAGGTGAAATTGATAGTGATCAGGATACAGAGCAGATCATTAATAGTCTGCAATCTCGTTGGGATGATTATCATGATAATTTAATGATAAAATAAATTATATGGCAAAAAAACAGACAATTAAAATTAATCATATTGCAAAAATGGAGGGGCATACTGGTTTTGTTGCTCATATTTTAGATGGCAAAGTAATAAAAGCTAAAGTTGCTACAATAGAAGGTGCTCGTTTAATAGAGGGTGTTTTAATAGGCCGTCATTATCAAGAAGCACCTATGATTACTGGGCGTATTTGTGGCGTGTGTCCTATTGTACATTTTTTATCATCAATCCAAGCAATTGAAAAAGCTTTTAATGTTAAAGTAACCGAACAAACAGTAATATTGCGTAAAATGATTGAATGGGCGCAAATAATTCATTCTCATGCTTTACATTTATTCTTTTTGTCATTGCCTGATTTTTTTGATATTGAAAATGACTTGAATTTTATTAAGAAATATCCTAAAGAAACCGAAGCCACAATCAGAGTAAGACAGTTTGCAATTGATTTGGCAAAAGTAATTGGTGGCAGAACAATAATGCCAGTAAATCTAGAAGTTGGCGGGTTCAAGAGGTTGCCGGATATATTAGAAATTCAAAAATTAATTAAAAATTATAATTCTTTAATGGAAGACGCACTTTTATTAGGAAAGTTCACTAGAAATTTAAAAATTCCTAAATTCAAAAGGGAGACAGAATTTGTAGCTCTGTATAATCAAAATGAATATGAAGTATTAAAAGGTGATATTAAGACTTTTAATGGAAAAGCATATAAAATAAAAGATTTTTATAATCAAATAGAGGAATTACATCAGCGTTTTGATAAAATTGTTAGAACAAACTATTTGGGTGAACCATATTTTGTTGGTGCCTTAGCTAGAGTTATGGTTAATTTTGATTTATTAAATCCTCAAGCTAAAAAATTATGGAAAAGTTCAGGCATAAAAATCCCTACTTATAATACTTTTCATAATGTTTTTGCTCAAGCAGTGGAAATAGTACATAGTGTAGAGGAAATAAAAATGTTAACAAAATGTTTGGGCAAAATGGATCAAAAACAGTTAAAAGTAAAATATACACCTAAAGCAGGGGAAGGGTATGGAGCTTGTGAAGCACCAAGAGGGTTATTAATAGATTATTATAAATTTGATAAAAACGGCATAATAAAAGACGTAAATATTATTACCCCAACAGCCCAATTTTTAGCTAATTTAGACGCTGACTTGAAAGAATATTTGCCTAGTTTTTATAAACAACCAATAACTAAGCGTAGAAAAAAGATAAGGACATTAATTCGAGCTTATGATCCTTGTATTTCCTGTGCAACTCACTAAAAATTTTGGGGAGTTTTAAAAACTCTCCATTTTTTAATTATGAATCGAGTATTTTTAAACACAATAATTGAAGATCCTCAGAATATTATAATAAAAGATAAAGAAATTATTAAAAAGCTTATTAAAGTGATGAGGTTATCTGTCAAAGATAATTTTATAATTTTTGACAAGCAAAGTGTTGAATATTTAGTTGAGATTAAAGAAATTACTCCCAAACAAATTATCTGTCAATTTGTTAGTAAAAGTGAAATTGACAGGGAACTTGAAATCGAAATTAATTTATATCAAGCCTTACTAAAAAAAGACAAATTTGAATGGATAGTGCAAAAGGCAACAGAAATTGGTGTAAAAAAAATTATTCCTGTAGTCAGTGAATTTTGTGTAGTAAGAGATTTAACTAAAAATAAGTTAGTGCGCTATCAGAAAATTATTAATGAAGCAACAATGCAGTGTGGTGGTAAAATTCCTCCACAGCTTGAAACAATTCAAGATTTTTCAGAGTCTATTGCCGGGTTACCTGCTCAGGATTTAAATATTATAGCCTATGAAAGTGAGTCAGGTACTAAACTCAAAGATATTATTAATAATAAGCGAATAAACCTGTTTATTGGGCCTGAGGGTGGTTTTTCTCAAGAAGAAATTAGTATAGCACAAAGAAATTCAGTTAGACCATTTAGCTTGGGTAAAAGAATTTTACGGGCAGAAACAGCTGCAATTATATCTTGTGGTATTATATCTCAAATCTATGCATGACCTACACGAAGCAGATAAAATTTTAAAATTAATACTTGAATACGGTAAAAAGAATCAATTAAAAAAAATTACCAGCGCAGTTATTCGTTTAGGAGTGATAATTGAACACGGATCAGAAATTCAGCCTGACAATCTATATTTTAATATCAAAATGTTAGCTAAAGACACTATGGCTGAAAACATTGAATTAGATATTAAAACAATAAAATCTGATAGTTGGGAATTAGTTGAAATCAAAGGTGAATAAAATTTAAATTTTTGATATAATAAAATTATGAAATTAAAATCAATTAAACAATTAAAAAGTTTAAAAAATAAAATTGTTTTGGTTCGTGTTGATTATAATGTGCCAATAAAAGATGGTAAGGTAATGGATATTGAAAGAATCGAGCGTAGTTTTTTAACTTTAAATTATTTGTTAAAAAATAAAGCCAAGATAGTTTTAATTAGTCACTTAGGTAAACCAAAGGGTAAACCTGATGCCAAGTATAGTTTAAGGCCAGTAGTTAGGCATTTGAATAATATTACTAAAAAGAAAGTTCATTTCGTAGAAGATTGCCTTGGCGAGAAAGTTATTAATAGAATTGCAAAATTAAAAGCTGGACAAATTTTGCTTTTAGAGAATTTGCGTTTTTATAACGGAGAAGAAGATAATGATTTAAAATTCGCAAAACAATTAGCTGATTTGGCAGAAATATATATAAACGATGCTTTTTCTGTTTGTCATAGATCTCATGCTTCTGTTGTAGGTATCCCTAAATATTTACCTGCTTATGCTGGATATAATTTGGTAGATGAAATTGATAATTTAAATTACTTATTAAAAGGTTTTAAAAGGCCAGCAATCGCCATTATTGGTGGAGTGAAAATTTCTACTAAAATAAAAGTAATAAATACTTTTTTAAAAAAATATGATTATGTTTTAATTGGTGGTGCATTAGCAAATAATTTTTTAGCTGCTTTAAATTTAAATATTGGTAAATCTATTTTTGAGAAAGAATATTTAAAATTAGCTAAAGATTTATTAAAAAAATCCCGGGCAAAAATCATAGTGCCAATAGATTTAAGAATTGCTAAACAAATATCTGCTAAAAGTAAAGTTGAAGTTATTGATGTAGATGAATTGGCATCTTATAAAAATAAAAATTTTCATATCATTGATATTGGTCCAAAAACTGAAATATATTTTGAAAGTTTTATTAATTTAGCAAAAACACTAGCCTGGAATGGTCCAATGGGTGTATTTGAAATTGAAAAGTTTAAAAATGGTTCATATTATATAGCTCAAAGATTTTGTATGCATGCCAAAGGGCCTTCATTTGGCGCTGTGGGTGGTGGCGAAACAATTTCTATTTTAGAAAATTTAAAATTAAAAAGCTGGCCAGATTTTGTTTCAACAGGTGGAGGCGCAATGCTTGAATTTTTAGAAAATGGTATTTTGGCAGGGCTTAAACCATTAAAAAGAAGATAATGGCAATAAAAAACGATGATCTTAATTATATTGAACAGCAATTATTAAAAATTAGAGGGATTATTAATTTAGAAGATGCTTACTATATTAGCGATTCTATAATAACTAGTATTAACGATGAAATGATAATCAATCATATAACAGAGATGATGAAAACAATGGGTTATAATAAAAATAAAATAAATAAAGTATGTAAAATAATTAAAAATATTCAAAATAAAAAATCAAAATTATGATTAATGGTAAAAAAATTAAAAAAATTGTTGCTCGAGAAATATTAGATTCAAGGGGCAATCCAACAATTGAAGTAAAAGCAATTTTAAAAAATGGTTTATGGGCCAAGGCTTCAGTCCCATCTGGTGCTTCTACTGGAGTGCATGAAGCTTTAGAATTAAGAGATGGCAATAAAAAACGTTATGGAGGCAAGGGTGTAACTAAAGCTGTTAATAATGTCAATAAGGAGATTAATCATTGGTTAAAAAATACAGATGTTACTAAACAGCAAGATATTGATAAAATAATGCTTGAATTAGATGGAACAGAAAATAAAAAGAAATTAGGGGCTAATGCAATTTTAGGGGTTTCTTTAGCTTGTGCTAGGGCAGGAGCAAAAGTAAATGCAATGCCCTTATATAAATATATTAGAAGGATTTATAATATTCATTATAAAAATTATCGTTTGCCAGTACCAATGATGAATATTTTAAATGGGGGAGCTCATGCTAATTGGGCTGCTGATGTTCAAGAGTTCATGGTTGTTCCTAATGCTTCTAAGATGAGTAAAAGAGTCCAAATTGGAGCAGAAGTTTTTCATGTTTTAGGAAAAATATTAAAAGAAAAAAAATTAAGTACAGGAGTTGGCGATGAAGGTGGTTATGCCGTTAAATTTAAGAAAAATGAAGAAGCTTTTCAGCTTATCTTAAAGGCTATTAGAAAAGCTGGTTATAGACCATATAAAGATGTGAATATGGCTATTGATGCAGCTGCTAGTGAGTTTTACCACAAAAGTACAAAACAATATAAAATTAATAATAAAAAAATAT
>Ga0180437_10006750_pt1 | contig 15171 bp, 11 predicted proteins | sample SS_ome_4_FD_132410 | JGI IMG/M metagenome (GOLD analysis project Ga0180437, IMG submission 132410) | Hypersaline lake sediment archaeal communities from the Salton Sea, California, USA - SS_3_D_1 metaG | ecosystem: Environmental > Aquatic > Non-marine Saline and Alkaline > Hypersaline >...
ACAACGGCGTGGTCGGCCACCACGGCGTGGCGTCGAAGTTTCGCAAGATAGTCGACAGTCACGGCTACAATCCCGATCACCCGATGTTGGTCCGTCACCTACGCGGCAACGGCATGAAAACCGTCGCGTTCAGTACGTTTCATGAACGGCACTGCGCGTGGTGGTACTGCGACGGCTGGGAGGAGATCCACGCGTTCTCGCGCAAGCGCGGGAACGAGACGGCCGACGAAGCTTCCGGGCCGTGCGTTGAGTGGCTGCGTCGCTACGGGGCTGGAGACAACTGGTTCCTGCATTTCCACATCTGGGACGCCCATACGGACTACCGTGTTCCTGCGGAATGGCTAAGCAAGTTCAGAGACCAACCGGGCCCCGACTGGCCCGACCAAGCCGAGATCGACCGCCAGTACGACGCGATGTATGGCCAGCAGACGGCGCGCCAGCTCTATCACAACGCGGGCCATGCCCCGCCGACCATGCCCCGCGAGATAAGGACGGTCGGCGACCTGAAATGGTTGGTGGACGGGTACGACGGGTCGATCGCGTACGCCGACCACCACGTGGGGCTGTTGCTCGATGAACTCGAGCGGCTCGGCGTGCTCGACGACACGGCCGTAATCGTCAGCGGCGACCACGGCGATTCGTTCGGCGAACACGGCCAATACAAAGATCATGGCATCGCCAACGACGCCGTCCACAACATCCCGCTGGTGGTACGTTGGCCGGGCATGACGGGGCGCGGCAAAATCGACGCGCTGGTATACCAACTCGATCTGTGTCCGACCCTGTGCGAACTGCTCGATATCGAGACGCCGCCGCGTTGGGACGGCCGTTCGTTTGGGGCGGCGCTGCGCGGCGATGATTTCGCCGGCCAGCCGTTTCTCGTGATGGATCACGGCATCTACACGCTATCGCGCACCGTACGTACGGAGGACTGGGCGATGATGCGCATGTTGCATCCCGGCCTATATCCCTACATGGATGACGTGTACCTGTACGACATGACCGGCGACCCCCACCAGACGACGAACCTTGCCGGGGCCCGCCCTGAGAAGGTCAACGAGTTGGACCATTTGTTGTGTGAATGGCGGCAGGAACAAGTAACCCACGGTGGGGGCCCCGACCCCCTCGAGGCGGCCGTCGAATACGGCCCATTCCACTACGGCGGACCCCGGGCCCGCATCGAACGCCTCGAAGCGGAAGGACGCCCCGATCAAGCCCGTGAATTGTCTGCGAGAATGGATCGCTGCCATCCCAAGAACTGGATGCACATCCCGAGACCGTGGGAATAGCCGGCGTGCAACGTGACGGCCACCTCGGGATTCAGCAGAACTGTTCGAGGTAGCTCGCGCCGCGCAGGAATCCTTCCTCGAGGGTCTGGGTGGCGTCCTCGTGCTCGATGCTAAGCACGCCGTCGTAGCCGGCTATGCGCAGGTGTGTGGTGTACTCGCCCCAATCGATGTTGCCGAATCCCGGAATGACGTAGCGCCACCAACCGGCCCCGTAAACGCCCACCTTGGCCCGCTTGGCCTTGTCCACGAGCGTATCCTTGGCGTGGGTGTGAAAGATGCGGTTGGGAAACATGGCGATCGGCAGTAAATGATCGCACTCTTGATGGTAAAGGTGCGACGGGTCGTAGTTCAGCCCGAAGTTCTTATCCGGGATGGTCTCGAACAAGCATTCAAACGTATCTATCCCTTGGAGACAGGTCGCAAACCAGTTCTCGAGGGCGATGTTGATTTTCTTCGCGCGCGCGTGGGTCAAGATGGGGCGAAAGAGTTTCGGGAGCACGTTCTTGATGGTTTCGATCTTCGACATGCCGGGCGCGGGAAAACCTGCGAGCATACATAGGGTAGGAACGCCGAGCGCTGCCGCGGCGTCGATGCATTTCCTCGCGTGCGACTGGACTTTTCCCGTGGATTTCGGGTCGGTAAGCGACGCATCGTAGTACGCGAGACTCGAAATCTCGAGCCCGCGTTCGTCAAGCATGGCTTGAATCTTCTTGACCTTGGTCGGCGTCAGTTTGGCCGGGTCAATGTGCTTGCTCCCGGGTTGCGCCACGACCTCGAGCGCCGGGATAACCGCCTCTTCGGCGAAATCCAACACCGTCTCGAATGGTTCGCCGCCAAACGGCGCCGTTAATATGCCCACATGCATGTCATTCTCCTTCGGTTTGCGCAAAAAGCCGGTTTGGAATGCGGCGACAAAGAAGTATGTACGCAAGCGCAACAGAATTCAACCCAGATAGGGCTTCCCCAAAGCCCCGGGGGCAATCCACGCGCGGATTTGGGGGCTGCCGGCAGCAGGTGAGCCTACTTGCCGGTGTGGCCGAATCCTCCGGGGCCGCGGGCCGTTTCACCGAGGAGGTCCGTAAGCGCCCAATCGACATGCGCGACGGGCGCCACGACCATCTGGGCAACGCGGTCGCCGCGTCGCACGGTGTACGGCTCGGGACCATGGTTGATAAGTATTACGCGCACTTCTCCGCGGTAATCCGCGTCGATGGTGCCCGGGGCGTTGACCATGGATATCCCGTGCTGCGCGGCCAAGCCGCTGCGCGGCCGAATCTGGGCCTCGTAGCCCGGGGGCAACGCAATGTGCAGCCCTGTAGGAATGAGGGCGCGTTCGCCCGGCGCGAGCGTGACGGGGGCGGTCACGGCGGCGCGCAGGTCCATACCGGCCGCATGTTCGGTCTCATAGGCCGGCAGGGGGAGATCTTCGCAGTCCTTTGCGCGAGCAATCTGCACGCGCACGCGCGGGAACAGCTCCCGGTTCATAGGGGCAGCGCCTCGACGCGCCGTCCGTTCAACGGGGCCAAGACCGCCATGGCGCACTTCCCGGGGTCGAACAACTCTTGAGCCAACGCCTGGATGTCGTCCGCGGTAACGGCGTCTATCCGCTCGACCACCTCGTCGACGCCGATGATGCGCCCGTGGTACAACAAAGACTTGGCCATGCGCGACATGCGATTGAATGTGCTCTCGAGCGCCATGAACATCGTGCCTTTGAGTTGCTCCCGGTTGCTCTCGAGTTCCTCCGGGCTTACCGGCGTCTCGCGCAGCTTGCGCAATTCGTCGCAGGAGAGATCAAGGACCCGCGGCAGGTTCTCGGGCGCCGTTGCGGCGTAGACGCCAAACATCCCTGCGGAGAGATAACACGAATGGAACGTATAGACTGAATACGCGAGACCCTCGTGCTCCCGGATGCGCTCGAAGAGGCGCGACGTGAAACCCCCGCCAAGGGCGTTGCTGAGCATATCGTAGATGTAGCGCCGGTCGTCGCTGGCCGCAGGACCTGGGAACCCAAAGCACACGTGGTTCTGCGCGATATCGCGTTCCTCGTAGGTGACGCCCGCGCCGAAGATAGGGGCCGGGCAACGCGCGGGCGGCTGGATTTCCGCCAAGGGCTCGAATTCGGCGCGGACCTGATCGAAAACCGCTTCCGTATCGATGTTGCCGGCGACGGAGAAGACCATGTTCTCGGGCGCATACCACGCCTCATAGTAGCTTCGAACGTCCTCGAGGGTGAGGGACGCGACGGACTCTGCCGTTCCCGCCACGGGTCGGCCCAGGGAATGCCCCGGCCAAAGCCGCTGCGCAAACAGGTCGTGAATCCGATCTTCGGGCACATCCATGTTCGACGTAATCTCTTCGAGCACCACGTTGCGCTCTTTCTCGAAATCATTCAGGCGGGAGTTTTTGGCGATGTCGGCCAGGATTTCAATAACCGTTGCGACGTGCGTATCCAGAGAGTTGGCGTAGATGCAGGTGTATTCCCGCGACGTGAACGCGTTGAGGTGGCCGCCGCGCGCTTCGATCGCATCCATGAGTTCGCGCGTGCTTCGCGATGCCGTTCCTTTGAAAAAGAGGTGCTCGAGAAGATGGGAGACGCCCGAGCGCTCGGCGGTTTCGTTCGCCGAGCCCGTCTTGACCCAAACGCCGGCAGCCGCCGAATGCAGATAGGGCAGGCGTTCAAGCGCCACGGTCATGCCGTTTGGCAATCGCCGTGTGACAAATGAGTCGTCCGTCTGACGCGCGGCGTTATTCATCAACAATTGGTTCTTTCAACGCGAGGTCTGCCGCGCCCCTGGGGGCAAATCCTTTTCCGGACACGTCCTGGCGGGCGCAGGGGGCAACACAAATCTCGCTCAACGTCGATCGCGGTTGCGCCGGCTGCGACTCCGATCGTTTCGGTTCCGATCGTCACGACTCCGGTCGCGGTCTCGCCGGGGGCGACTCGCTCGACTGCGGCTCTTCATCCGTTCCTCCTCCTCCTCAGAGGTCAGGCGTCCGAGTTCGCTGTCGGCCGCCACTTTGGACATGTTGATGCGGCCCCGAGGGTCGATCTCGGTTACTTTCACGTCCACTTCGTCGCCCACTTGAACCACGTCGCTCACCTGTCCGACCCGTCTAGGCGCCAGCTCCGAGATGTGAACCAGCCCCTCTTTATTGTTCAACACCGAGACGAACGCACCGATGGGGACAATCCGCGTGACGACGCCCCGATATATCTTACCGACCTCGACGTCCGCCGTGATGTCTTCGATCATAGCGATAGCAGCGTCCGCGCTGGCCTGATCCACAGCCGCGACGTTTACCGTGCCGTCGTCTTGAATGTCAATATCCGCGCCGGTGACCGCCTGGATGTGGCGGATTATTTTGCCTCCCGGGCCGATAACTTCACGAATCTTCTCGACGTCGATCTTGATCGTGTAAATGCGTGGGGCGTATTTCGAGATCTCGGGTCTGGGCGCGGCCAGGCATTCGGCCATCTTGCCCAATATATGGAGCCGGGCCGTCCGGGCCTGCTCGAGCGCGCGGGTCATAAGCTCCCGCGCGATCCCCTTGGTTTTCACGTCCATTTGAAACGCCGTGACGCCTGCCCGCGTGCCGCAAACCTTGAAATCCATGTCGCCAAGGTGATCCTCGGCGCCCAATATGTCCGTCAAAATGCAGGCTTCATCCCCTTCCTTTATCAACCCCATTGCAACGCCGGCCACCGGCGCCGCGATGGGCACGCCTGCATCCATCAGGCTCAATGTGCCGCCGCATACCGAAGCCATCGAACTCGACCCGTTGCTTTCAGTGATGTCCGACACCACGCGAACCGTGTACGGAAACTCTGGGGTCGCGTCCGGATCGAGTTCTTCCTCGGCCTCGAACGGCACGACGGCTTCGATGGCGCGCTCGGCGAGTTTCCCGTGGCCGATCTCGCGCCGACCGGGCCCGCGAATGAACCGCACTTCCCCGACCGACCACGGCGGGAAGTTGTAATGCAGCATAAACCGTCGAAACTCCTCGCCGGTGAGCTCGTCCAACCGTTGCTCGTCGCGACTGGTGCCCAGCGTGGTCGTGACCAGCGCCTGCGTCTCGCCGCGCGTGAACAGGCAGGAGCCGTGGGCTCGCGGTAACACGCCCACCTCGATACTGATGGGCCGCACCGTGTCGAGGTCGCGCCCGTCGATGCGCCGCTTGGTACGCAGGACTTGGGCGCGCATGATGCGTCTTTCGAGATCATGAAAGACCTCGGCAATTGCCGCGCTCCGCTCGGCGTAGACTTCCTCGCCGTACTTCTGAAGCAGTTGGGCGTCCACGTCGGCCCGCACCGCGGCTACGGCCTCTTCCCGGCGCTGTTTCTCTGCGTTCTGAAGCTCCGCCTCGAGCCGTTGTGCGGCCATGGCCTCGACGTCGTCGACGACTTCGGCAGGAATCTCCGGGGGATCGAACTGCATCTTCTCGATGCCGACACGCGCGCGCAAGGTCTCGATGGCCTCGCAGATCTGGCGGATGTGGCCATGGCCGAACTCGAGGGCCTCGAGCATCCGGTCTTCGGGGACTTCTTTCGCCTGTCCTTCCACCATCACAATGGCCTCGTTGGTGCCGGCGATGACGAGATCGAGTTGGCTTTCCGCCATGCGCGCCATCGCGGGATTGACCGTCGGTTGACCGTCGAACATGCCGACACGGACGGCCCCGATCGGCCCATCGAAAGGGATCGGTGAAATGTGCAGGGCGGCCGAAGCCCCGTTGATCGACATCACGTCCGGATCGTGTTCGTTGTCGGCGGAATAGACGGTCGAGCAGACCTGCACTTCGTTGATGAAACCGTTGGGGAACAGCGGCCGCAACGGCCGGTCGGTGAGGCGGCACACGAGGATTTCGCGTTCGCTGGGACGGCCTTCGCGCCGGAAGAAATTGCCCGGGATTTTCCCCGCGGACGAACTCTTCTCGCGGTAGTCGACCGTAAGCGGAAAGAAATCCTGGCCAAGCCGCGGCTCGGGGGAAACGCATGCTGCCGAAAGGACCATCGTTTCGCCGTATTCAACCAGCACGGCGCCTTGGGCCTGCTTCCCAATCCGTCCCGTTTCAAATGTCAATTCATCGTTGCCCATCGTGATCGAGAGGCGTTCTATCATGATTCTTTTTCTTTCTTTCTTGATCGGATGGAACGTATCCTACTGCGTTCCAGGCGAATCATTCGGTTGGTTCCTTCTTTAACTTCTTGTACAGGCTCCGTCGTCATTTCCTGAGCCCGAGCGCCTTGACCACGCTTCGATAGCGTTCCACGTCTTCATTCCGCAGATAGCCCAGGAGGTTGCGGCGCCGCCCGACAAGCCTCAGCAACCCCCGCCGTCCGGCATAATCCTTGGGATGATCCTTGAAATGCTCCGTGAGATGGTTGATCCGCTCGGTCAAGATCGCTATCTGCACTTCCGCCGAGCCGGTGTCGCCGTCGTGTTTGGCGAACTTCTTGATTACTTCTTCCTTCTGTTCTTTCGTAAGCGCCGACATAATTCCACCTTTCACTGCTGTCATTCGGCCTGTTCCCAGTCTGCTGTCGGTGGCTCGCCCAGCCGAGTACAGGCCACACACTGCCTACGTCCAGCCGCCTGCGGCGGCTATCTTGATCTTTGTCGTCACGATGCGTCCGTAAGCGCAACAAGTCCCGGCAACTGTTTGCCCTCGAGCATCTCCAGCGACGCGCCGCCGCCGGTCGAGACGTGCGACATCTTATCCGCCAATCCAAACTGCATGACGGCCGCCGCTGTGTCGCCGCCGCCGATAACACTCGTGATGGCGTCGTCGGACGCAAGAAGTTCCGCTATTGCTTTGGTGCCGACGCTGAACTTCGCCATCTCGAAGACGCCGACGGGGCCGTTCCAGACGACCGTTTTGGATCGCCGGAGGGCTTCGCAGAAGGTTTCGATAGTCTTCGGGCCGATGTCCAATCCTTGCCAGCCCGGCTCGATTTCGCCGACGCCGACAACCTTCGAGGCGGCGTCCTCCGCAAAAGCGTCGGCCACGACGGTATCCCGGGGCAGAAGCAGTTCGAGCCCCTTGGTTTCCGCTTTTTCCATGACGGCCGCGGCCACGTCGATGCCGGCCTCATCGAGCAGCGAATCACCGATCTCGTAGCCCTGGGCCTTCATGAACGTGTAGGCCATGCCCCCGCCTATGACAAGGGTGTCCACGAGATCAAGAAGATTCTCGATGACCGTGATCTTATCCGAGACCTTGGCGCCGCCCAGAATGGCCGTGAGCGGTCGCTCCGGATTGTTGAGCACGCGGCCGAAAAACTCCATCTCTTTGGCGACGAGGAACCCCGCGGCGCACTGGTCGATATAGTGTGTCACGCCTTCGGTAGACGCATGGGCGCGGTGAACCGTGCCGAACGCGTCGCTCACGTATACGTCGCCGAGTTTGGCCAGTTGACGCGCCAGTTCGGGGTCGTTCTTGGTTTCGCCTTTGTTGAAACGGGTGTTCTCGAGCAGGAGGATGTCGCCGGGCGCCATGGCCGCCACGGCAGCCTCCACTTCGGGGCCGACGACGTCATCCAGTTTACCTACGTTCCCGTCGATTAGCTCGCGGAGTCTGTCGGCGACGCAATCCATCTTCAGCAATGCGTTCTTAGCGATTACGTTGGCTTTCTCCTGCGGGGTGTCTGCGTCGTTCGGGTCCTTGGGCCGTCCGAGGTGCGACATCAGCACAAGCATGCCGCCGTTGTCGCGGACGTAGTTGATGCTTGCCAAGGCCGCGCGGATGCGTGTGTCGTCGCGCACCGTGCCGTCCTCATGCTGGGGCACGTTGAAATCGACGCGCATCAACACGCGTTTGCCCTTCACGTCCAGATCCTCAATGCTAAGCTTTCTCATATCGTGGTCCTTGCCGAATACGAATAACATCCTCGCGTTGCGCCGGGTACGCGACGACGCCCGTCGCAAGGAACGCGCCCGGGACGCCCCGCGCACCCGCTGGGCGATTGCTACCTCATTTTCTTAAACAGATCGACGCAGCGGCACGAATAGCCCCATTCGTTGTCGTACCAGGACAGCACTTTGATGAAGTTGCCGTCCATCACGGTTGTGCACAGGCTGTCGAAGATGCTCGACGCCGGATTCTTAATCACGTCCACGGACACAATCGGATCCTCGCAGTATTCGAGTATGCCTTTCAGCGGCCCTGCTGCCGCTGCTTGCATCGCGCCGTTGATCGCTTCGACGGTGGCGTCCTTCTCGAGCTCGGCCACCAAGTCCACGACCGACCCGTCGATCGTCGGCGTTCGCATGGCCATGCCATCGAGTTTGCCGCTCAGTTCGGGCAGCACTTTCCCGACCGCCCGAGCGGCGCCCGTCGTTGTCGGGATAATGGATTGCGCGGCCGCACGCGCGCGCCGCAGATCGCTGTGCGGCATGTCCTGCACCCGTTGATCGTTCGTGTAGCTGTGAATGGTCGTCATAAGCCCGCGTTTGATGCCGAAGGTTTCATGGAGTACTTTGGCCACCGGGGCGAGACAATTGGTCGTGCAACTTGCGTTCGATATGATTCGGTCGTCGGCCTTGAGGGTGCCGTCGTTGACGCCCATCACGATGATGGCGTCCACCTCGTCCTTCGGCGGAACGCTCAGCAAGACCTTTTTCGCGCCGGCCTCGACGTGCATCATGCACTGGCCCTTCTTGCGGAACACGCCGGTCGATTCGAGAACCAGCTCGACGCCCAAGTCTTTCCAGGGCAGTTCCGCGGGGTTTGTGACGGCCAACACCTTGACCGGCTTCCCGTCGACGACGAGCGCGTCGTCCGTGAAAGTAACGCCCTTCTCGTACACGCCCATCACGCTGTCATACTTTAGAAGATGCGCAAGCGTTCTCGCGTCCGTCAGGTCGTTGATTGCCACGACCTCGAAGTCGGGCTCTTCTTCAAGCAGTTTGAAAACGCTGCGCCCGATTCGGCCAAATCCATTGATACCTATCTTTGTCGCCATGTGTTTGCTCCCTTTCCTAATGCAGTCCAGAAAACGAATGAAAACGGACGGCGTCCCAAGGGTCCCGCCGCGACCACGTGACTGTGGGGGGGGACAACCCATCATCAACACTGACTTAGACGAGGTGGAAGGCATGCCGCTCAGGTAGGCTCGCTATCCGCCCTGGCCCTCTTTGCAGGACGCTCTCTTTTCCTTTACGTCTAAAACTGCGCTACTATGCCATACCTCGCCACGGCAAGTCAAACAACTGCTGCCAGAAATACGGAAGGTCGCGGCGCGCGGCAAACGGCCCGCCCAAAACCGCGATTTAATACAAATCTTATAATTAACAGATAAGCCGGCGGCCGCCGCCGGCAGGACTCGAACAGGGCGCGGCGCGTCAGCCCACTGTTCCAGAACAATTAATGCCGGGCCTGGGCGCTACTCGCCCCGGCGGGGACAAGCTCGGGGATTCTCTTGACAAGCCCCAGTGTGCGTGCTATCATGAAATGGAAGGTACGAGTCTGTCGTTGCTCAGGTTCTCTATTTTTTGTATGGAGGTGGGTCAGATGCCTGAAGATAGACGCGAGAACGGCGAAGAGACGCCAGAAGAAGAGGAAAGCCAGGACAAGGCTTTCGAGTTCGGTTCTGATGAAGCATCGTCGGGGGGGCCCGAGAGTACAGACAGCGGCCTCGGGAACCTTCCCCCGCTTTCCGATTTCGAGTCATCGTCAATCAGCGACTCCGACACCAGTCTGCCGCCTTTGGGTGATCTGTCTTCGGACTCGGGGCTCGAAACCGAGAGTGGGCTTCCCCCCCTGAGCGAGATTTCGGTAGAAACGCCTACGCCGTCCGGCGGCGCCGTCAAACCGCCGCCGCCCGGCTATGAGAAGCGAGGGGACTCCGCGTTCGACACGCCGCTCTCGGAAGGCGACCTGGATACGCCGAGGCCCCCGGATGACAGCACGAGCTTCCAGGATCTCGGCGGCGACAGCGATTTCTCGCCGCAAACGCCTGAGATAGGGCCCGGGCCCGAATCGGACGTCGACACGCCAATGTTCGACAGTGCATTCGGCGCGTCAGAAAGCGATTTTGCCACGCCGTCCGACACGCCCGCGCCGACCCAGGCCATGGAAACGCCGATGTTCGGGATCGACCAGGGCATCGGCGAGAGCCCCCCGGCGTTTGCGGAATCACCCGTCGAACCCGGCGCCGGGTTTGACGCCGGCACCCCGATACCTGATTTCTCGCCCGACACCGGCGTGCCGGCCCTCGAGGAGACCCCGGCGGGGCCGCCGGAAAAGCGCAAAGCCAAGGCGGCAGGCGTCAGCATACTCGTTACGGTAATAGTGGGCATTGTGGCCTTCCTAATCGGGCTGGGCGCCGGGCCCTGGTTGCCGTTCATGCCAAGCCCCCTGGGCGGCAAACTCAAGGACGCTCAAGAACAGCTCAGGCTCGCCAACGCGAGAATCAGGAAATTCGAGGAAGCTTCGGTGAGGCCGGGAGAAGGGGGCGTTACCCAAGAAGACCTCGACAAGCGGATCGCCGAGTTCAAGCGACTGGAAGGAGAACTCTCGAAGCTTGAAACAAGAAGTGCCGAACTCGATGGCGATATTCGAGACAAGCAGCAGCAACTTGAGTTGACCCAAGCGGATCTCGAAGCCGTTACGGAAGAGTACGTAAAGGGCGACGAGATGCTCAGTGAACTTCGCAATGACCTTGCAATCACCGAAGCCCGGCATGAAGGGCTTCGCGCCGAGAACCAGCGCCTGGTCAACCTGACCGGAAGCCTCGAGCAGGCCAACGCCCGCCGTATGGCCACGAAAGAGGCCCTCGAGAACGCTATCGACAAACTAATCATTCAGGTTCGCGAGGGTATTCCGCTCACACCCGATAAATACGCTTACGAGGGCCGGGTCGCGGCGGTCGACGCCCTCAGGGCTAAAGTGTCCAGGGCAAGGTGGGTCACGCCTGAACTGCTCCGGGAATACACCGACCTTTACCTGGCGGAGCTGGAAATTGCGGCCTCGACGCAGTACTTCTTTGCCCGGATCCCGCTCAACCACAGTTTTGGCGGCAGCGAGATGATGTGGGCGGAATGCCTGATGAACGGCAACTCGAGCGTCTACTTCCAGACTATTGACGGGAAATACGCCGGAATATATGAGAATGTAGCCGACAAAGGCCTCCCCAAATACGAGTTCAGGCAGTTCCTGCCGGATGCGCTCGATGCCCAGGTGCGCGAGGCCGTCGTGTCGGCGCGCCCCGAGAGCTACGAAGATGCGCTCACCGTGATCAAGGCGCGCAAAGAGGCCCGAAGCGACAAAAGCAATCTTCAGAAATCATTCGAATCGCTTTAATCGCATCCCACCCGGAACTGCGAAGACCGCGCCGAGCAATCGGCGCGGTCGTTCTGTCTGCGCGGCAACGAGGCCCTTTCCCGAAGCTGCCAGGCAAGCCTAGGGGTTCCGCGTCGTAGGGCTGCCTGCGGCACTGCGATATGTTTTTCCGGATCGAAAGTAGCTGATGAAGCTTTTCAGGCCGTGCATCTTTGCCTTGAGGTCCGAGAGCGAACGGATGTTGCACGCCATGCGGATCATTTGTCTCGGGCGCAGATAGAACCGGCGCAAGCCTTCGTCGACCAAGCGGCTCATTGCTTCGGCGGAAAGGGCGGGGAAACTCACGGTCGGGCACTGCTCGAAGTCCTCGTTCACCCAGTCGCGCCAGTCGCCGGGCACGAGATACCCGTTCTTTTTTGCCCAAGCGTAGTACTCCGTTCCCGGATAGGCGACGACCCCGCTGAACTGGGCGGTGTCGATGGGGAGCTTCGAGGCGAGTTCGATGGTTTTTCGCGCGGTATCGGGGGTTTCGCCGGGCCCGCCGAACATGAAGCAGCCGTGGACGCGAACACCGGCCCGGCGCGCGCTGTGCGCAAACGTGTGCATCTGCTCGATGGTCGTACCTTTGTTTACTGCGTCGAGGACGACTTGATCGCCAGACTCGAAACCGACGCACAACATGCGGCACCCGGCGCGTTTCATGAGTTTTAGCGCCTCGAGGTCATTCAGATCGACGCGTGCGTTCGCGCTCCACGAGATGGGCCAATCGCGTCGAATGAGTTCTTCGCATAACGCCACGAGCCGATCGCGGAACGGACGCATCGTCAGGGTGTCGTCCTCGAACATGATCTCTTTTAGGTCGGGAAACAATTCGAGGTCGCGCTCGATCTCGGCAACGACACTCTGGACGCTGCGCTTGCGGTATCGCCGGCCGTTCATCACCTGGGGCAATTGGCAAAACGTGCACCGGTTCGGACAGCCCCGGCCGCTGATCAACGTGAGAAAGGGAAACAACTTGCCTGCATCCCGGTAGTCGTGAATGTCAATGTGGCGCCACGCGGGGAACGGTAATTCATCGAGGTTCTCGATGTAGGGCCGGGCGGGATTCATGGCAAATCGCTCCCCGTCCAACCAGGCCACGCCAAGACAATCGTGAATCGGGACGCCGTCCGCGAGGTCCCGCACCGTGTAATCATACTCGCCGACGGCCACGGCATCCACGGCGCCGTCCGCGCGCCGCAACGTGTCTTCGGGCTCGGCGCTCACGTGGGGGCCTACCAGCACGTTAAGTGCGCCCGTCGCGTCCCGGCACAGGCGCGCGGCGGCAATGTCGGCGTAGATGGACGGCGTCGACGTTTGGTAGACAATCAAGTCGGGCCGGAACCCTTTGATGTCGGGCAAAGCGTCTTCTGTACTGAGATTCTTCGCTTGCGCATCCAGGAAGAAGAGTCCATGGCCGGCTGCTTCGACGGTTGCCGCGGCAGTGCACAAGTAGTCCGGATGGCGCTGGACACGGCCCCGCGACCGCGCAAACCATCGCGCGGACTTCGTGAAGTCCTTTCCGAACATGGGATTAAAGAACGCTACACGCATTTCTTCACAAGCTCGCAGCCTTTGGGATCAGAGCCGTCGACCGACGATCTCCATAGATTTGAGGATTAGTGAGAATCAGTGGGAATAGGTGTTTGTGCACAACAAGGTCTCCCTGTTGCAGACCTTCATGCCCGCGCCAACCGTCTCATATCGTTGAACACTTCGTCTCACAATATTGGGCGAGGTACAGGCTTTTCAAGTCGTCTGCGCCACCGTAGACCCGCGTCGACGCCGGATCGCCGAATTCCCGGGCCAGTTCCCTGGCAGGGACGGTATAGGTTGTCTTGAGAGCCAAGGGGCGGTTGTTTTCGAATGCGTCGGCGATGGCTGCGACGGAATGCTTCCTGAGGTTGCCCAGTAGCCACCACGGTTCCAAAGTGCCCAGGTTCGAGAACACGTCGAAACGGTTTGTGACGAAGAACCATAGCATATCAATGGGATTATGCGCGTATGGGAACATGGGCGCCTCGTTCATCATTGCCGCGTACAGTTCCGCCTCGCTCCGCCACAGGGTCTCCCGGCCGAAGTGCCGTTTCGACGCTTCGATCAGTTCGGCGGGCATGTTGCCGATCTCGTCGAGTGTCGGCCGCAGGTCTTCAATTCTCCTTCCCTCGTAATCGGGACCGGGCGTGTGGATGAAGAAGTCGAAGCGGCCGCCCAAGTCCGCCACACGCTCGCGCAGCCGCCGTTTCCCGATGAGCCGCATGAGGCCACTCAACTCAGGCAAGATCTTCCGCGTCAGAAAGAATTGCCACCGCGGCTTCATCCCGGCCTCGAGCAACCGTTCCGTCGCGGCCAAGTTGTCCCGGAACGCGCCCTGCCGTCGATGAAACCAATCGTTGGTTTCCTCGAGGCCGAAGAACGATATCTGGCACGTGTCGGGGCCGACTTCTTTGGCCCATCGGGCATAATGCACGTCGCGTGCGAGTCGCCATATGCTCAGCAATTCGGATCGAGCGGGACGGCCATCGCTCAATTCGTCCTCGAGGTTGTACAGACGCCGGTAGTCATCCGCATAGTCCGGTTCGCGAAGCCAGGTCGTCACCGTCAACTTCTGGAAAAATGGCGCCGTATCGCCTTGACGCGTATATTTGCGAAACTGCGCGACCGCCCATCGCACGTCCTCCTCCGACATAGGCGGCCCAAACGCTTTGCCGAGGTAGCAGTGCCGACAGGCGTTCGGGCATCCATACATGTCGAACGCGATGCCGATATGGCGTTTGCCTATAGGCGGCACCTATTGGGGATCTCCTATTTGCGAGAGCAAGCGATCACAAGCCGGCCTCGCGCATCTGCGTGTTTCTCGTGACGTTGTGGCGCGCCGGCACACATCCGATGACCACGTCAATCGGCGGGGTTCAATCGTCCCGCCAGAGGTTCCCGAGATAGACTGCGCGGCCCGGGAACCCTTCCCGCAGCGCCGGGATTAGCGCAGCGCGGATGTCGGGTCGAAACGCGAGTGAAGAAAGCTCGTCTATCGGCACAAACCGGAGTTCCGCCAACCGCACGTCTTCGCCGAGCACAAGTTCCCCGCCGCTAATCGCCGCGGTGAAGTAGAGGTTCAGGACGTGCCGTTCTTTTTGGGGCGGGATGCTGTCGTTCGCGAAAACGAGGGCGCCGGGTCGTATCTCGAGTCCGGTTTCCTCGCGCACTTCGCGCTCGAGTGCCTCGCACAACGTTTCGCCGAAGTGGACGCCGCCGCCCGGCAGAAGCCAATACGTCTTTCCTTCTTTCACATGACGCACGAGCAGGAGCGCGTCGCGGCGCACGATAATGGCGGCTATCCGGACGCGCGGACCCTCTAGCGGCATGCAATGAACTCCCTGAACTGCGACTCGATGGCGTGGTCCAGCTCGACGTTGACCAGGATCGCGTTGTCTTCGTAGCTTTCTTCAAGCACACGGCCGACCTGATGGAGCCGGGCGACCAGCCCCGCTTTACTTTGTGGAATACGGAGCATGACCCGGCTCGACTGGCCGGCCAACTGCGCATCCACGGCCTGTGC
>Ga0180437_10006751_pt1 | contig 15170 bp, 31 predicted proteins | sample SS_ome_4_FD_132410 | JGI IMG/M metagenome (GOLD analysis project Ga0180437, IMG submission 132410) | Hypersaline lake sediment archaeal communities from the Salton Sea, California, USA - SS_3_D_1 metaG | ecosystem: Environmental > Aquatic > Non-marine Saline and Alkaline > Hypersaline >...
ATACCTATAGGAATCGTGTGCCCGGTGCCGAAAGCCTGAAAATTGCGCGTTTCTTTCTCTGCATCTGGATTTACCTTTGCCCAAATGCAAAACGCGTCACCCTGGAAAGCTGCCGTCAGTATTTCCGCACCCTTCGGCATTTCAATTCCAGGCGTGTAAGGATCAATCTTGTATTTATAAATAGTTTCCATATCAGTTATCCTGTGTGTTTTGGGGTTGGGTCTGTACCGCCTCGTTATACTCAATGATAAGAGTATCTATTGGATTTTCATCCACACCAGGAATACCTCTTGTGAATTGAAGCTCTCTAATATGGTGATCTGGCCCAACAAGAGCCTGAAGTACCGCATGTAATGCTTTAGCGTCTACTGATATCCGATCCATAGCTATTCTCCAGACAACAAAAAACCCGCTTTAGTGGTGGCGTTCGACCGAGGTACAAGAGGAACCTCCACCACCCTAAAACGGGCTCTATCTCTTGTTTTTATAGTCAGGCCGGGTCGAATCGGCACTCCTGACAACCCAAATATAGCCTTTGTTGGCGATTGTTGCAAGGGCTTTTCCTTCTTGGTCTAGAGGCGTTTTTATTTGCTATGCGCATTCAAGTGAATAAACCAGATAACAGCAGCCGCTAAATACCAAACTGCTGAATAATTGAACTGGTAAAGTAATATGCACGCTATAAATAAAGTCATTTCTATTCTCCATTTTTATTAAAAATTACCGCTTCCCGTAAAAGTAGAAATAAGGCCATAAGAAAAACAGCATTATGGGCATAACATACTTAATGGCCTCATATGGGTAACTTATGCCAGCATAATTCATTGCCCAATGAGTAAAAGCTAGCTCCTTTAGCCATCCTGCTATCCATAAAATTCCGATAATCCACCAAAATATCTCCATTTATCTTCTCCTGTGTTAAACTATCTCTTGTGGGCATCTAGATTGCTTGCCAACCAAAACCCTCAACCGGTATTGCCGCCCTATTAGTAAGGGCAACAGTCTTGGAGCTTTACTACCTCTAAGCCACTCCGATTACGGGTGTAATATATGCCCCCAACCTCTGCCTGGTACGTTGGGGTTTTTATTCCCAGATTTCTTTAGACTCATTCTCAGCCTGCTTATCTATCAGCCTATTTCCTACCTCTACTCTTGCTTTCCCTGTGGTCTTTTTCCATTCTTCATCGGCCTCCTTTCTCTTTGACGTTGTTTCGTCTTTAGGTACGGGTATTGGTACGTTGTTGCGGTTAATTGTTTCGGTCATTGGTTATCTCCTTGTTATATTGCTTTAGTTCGACCGGATGTTTTATGTTTTTCAAGTACCCGATCTGGCTCATTATTTATACAGTCGGCAAGCCAGTAATCATGCCAACCCAAGTTTCTCATCTGCTTCCAGCACCATGCGGAGTGGTGTAAATATGGATGATCCCAAGGGAATAAAAACGGACAACCGGGATCGCAATGCCCGCTGTCATCGTCGCGGATTGGCAATATAACAAGGCGATCGTTCGGACAGTCAACTGCAACGTGACTTTGTTCGTCATCATTCATTTTATTTATTTCAACCTCGTTTCGCTGCGACCGCTAACACGGCGCGTTAATTCAACCGTTATCTGCCTCGCTCCAGCTCCGTAGCCAGTTCCCTAAGCTTTTCTCTAGTCTCAGGGCTAACCCAGGTTCGGAACTCTACTAGGCCAGCCTCCTTGCGTTCCTTGCGGAGCCTTTCCATAGACTCCGCACGTTTTGTCTTACTCATATTGCTAGGAAAGCTTCATCATCTGGCATATAGTTCTGATGAGGTTCTTTGATTTTCTCAACACTGAAAACCATATCGTCTGGCCTCTTCTCGCCACGGTATCCAGTACACTCTTTATTCGCTCTTGTTGCTGCCGCTTCCGCACTCTCTTTAGTGCCAAAGGTCATAGCGTACTTTTTGTGGCCCCTGCAAGCTGTGCCGTAATCCTTATCCCATGCTGAAAGGTAGTCTTCGCTTCTGCCGTAAACTCTTTTTACTATGTAGATAAACATTGCTTTCTCCTGTTGGGTTTTTCTAACTGTCGAGAGCAACTATAGGCATGTAACGCGTTACTGTCAAGAGTCAATTACGGCAGATAACAAATAAATGCTTATTGTCAGAAATAATCTCTGATGCTGGTAGCCGCGAAACTCGGTTAATCTTCATAATTTATCACCATTTTCTTGGCCATTAGCCTTGATTTCCCCCTTTATAGCCCCTTTTCTGGCCAGTAACTTGGCCTGGAACTTGAAGTTAGTCAAAACCTCTGCCCTGTATGCCTGCTTTTTAGACATATAACCGCGCTTTTTCATCATGCCTAAATTGTATACAGTGATACCAAGTAGTGACGCAAGGTGTATATTCTTGCGGTAAGCCCTTAATAACCGCCGAAACTCAGGGCGGATGTGCTTGCCTATCTTTGGTTTAACTTTATTGTCCGGCATATTTATTTCCTTCTTTTGTTAATAATCGGCTTGCATTTTGTTAAATACTAGATTAATCTTTTAACAAGATCAAGCAAAACACACAACGCAAGAGGCGAACATGAAAACATACAAAAGAAACCAGATTAAACGCGGCCTAACCTATGAAACCAGCCTTGAGGCTATGGGCTGGGATCTTCTCGGGAAGGACTATCAATTAGTCGTAGTGTATGACTACCACCCACCTTCCTACGGTTCTAAAGAGGCTGGCGTACCTATCGAGCCTGATGAGCCAGAAGGCATTGAGATAAATACTATCTATCTTGATCTTGATGAGTCAGGTGATTTTATAGAGATAAACGCAGAACAGGCAGAGCTTGAGCAGCTTGGAGACAAAATTTTGGAAGGGTTGATGAGATGAGCGCTTTCATCTGCGCCATATGTGAGAATCTAATCGATTCAGACCTTGATGAGTGCCTTGAGCACCTTGATAACGATTTAATTTGTGAAGAGTGCTGTGACAAAACAGAAGAGATAAACGACAAACTGGAGAATGAAGATGACACCATGTGAAAAGAAAGGCTGGGAAGTTGGGCATGTGTTTAAAGTTATTGAAAGCGAGGACTTACTTCGCGGGCGATTCCAAGAAGGATCGATTATTGTTTTACATAGGGATGATGGCTCTAAGCTTCCTTATTTTAAGTGGGTACATGGCGTAAATCAAGGTAGACGAGACAATGGGATTGATGGAAATATTAGCTTGGAAAAGATAAAGCGCATCTACCCACCAGAGGAAGTTAAAGAAACCATTGAATTAATGGGTAAGACCTATGACAAGGCAGAAATAGAAAACGCATTAAGTGGCGTAATGCCTATTGGTGACTAAGGAGAGAACAATGGGAAGAGTGAAGTCGGAACTATTTACAGAAACGGACAGCGAGAACTTTAACGAGATATTTGGACAACCTGAGTATTTGGACTGGAGCAATGAATATGACAGACAAGCAGAACAAATTAGACCTCTGGAGCCGAGTCGAGAAGACCGACCCGAAGCACACAAAGAAGGTAACGTTCGGTAGAGGCTTCACGGCAATTGACCCCTACTACCAGATTAAATGCGCCACAGAGCAATTTGGGCCTGCTGGAGAGGGTTGGGGCTGGGAGGTGGCCAGTGTAGAGAAGTTTGATGAAATCGCCTCTATCGGCGTCCTAATACGTTTGTGGCATGGGTCTAGCCTGAACACCGTAGAGCAGTGGGGACAAGGTAGTCTATATACGGACAAAAGCAGGGCTAAGCCTGACCATGATGTATTGAAGAAGGCTACCACTGACGGTATTACCAAGTGTCTGAGTTACCTGGGATTCAATGCAGACGTATTTACTGGGAAGTTTGACGATAATAAGTATGTTCAGCAGATGAATAATGAGTTCTCACAGATAAATCCTGAGCCTGTTAACCAACAGAAGGTGAATAATGCCGTTGTTTTCTTCAAGGCTAGGATTGACGAGGATTGTCCAGAGGAAACCCATAAGCTGATCAAGTCTCATTTCAAGACACTGAGCAATGATGAGAAAATCGCCGTAGCTGACTCGATGACCGACAAAGCACCTAAAAGCAATAAGATGTATAAATCTTTACTGAAAGACCACTTAAATTACAAACCAGGAGAATAATGATGGCGCGTGGCATAAACAAAGTTATTTTGATTGGCAACCTGGGGCAGGATCCCGAAGTAAAATATACGCCCAATGGCGGTGCGGTAACGAATGTCACTGTGGCGACATCGGAAAGCTGGAAGGATAAAAGTACCGGTGAGCAAAAAGAAAATACCGAATGGCACCGGGTGGTGTTTTTCCGTCGCCTCGCTGAGATAGTTGGCGAGTATTTGAAGAAAGGTTCAAAAGTCTACATCGAAGGTAAATTGCAAACCCGCAAATGGCAGGATAAGGATGGCAATGACCGCTACACTACAGAAATTGTAGCTAATGATATGCAGATGCTTGACTCAAGAGGCTCAAGCGCAGGGCAAAACGATCCAAGCCAACATGCGAGCGGCAACCGTAATGAAGATAACCCAACGTACCAACAGGATGCCCACAATACAGCGAAGTCAAACGGGCATCAGAAGGACGAAGACCCTTTTGATGGAGGGGATTTAATTCCTTTTTGAATGGGATATTTGCAATATTCCGTACTAAGCATATAATACAGCCAAGGAGGGCTTAATATGCTGAAGAAATGTAAAGATTGCGGCAGCGAAAAAGATAATTCAGAATTTTATGGTGTGCAGAATGAATGCAAGGAGTGCACTAAAGCGAGAGTCAGAAACTATAGGAAAAACAATCTTGAAAAAGTGAAGGAATACGACAGGAATAGACCAAACGCAAAAGAAAGAAATGAGCGATTCAAAGCCGCACATGCTGAAAGGATGAAAGATCCTGAGTATAGAGAGAAAGTAAATAGTCAGCACAAGAAATGGGCTAAAGAAAATGTTGTAAAACGAGCAGCCCATATCATTACAGGCCATAGAATAAGGGATGGCGGGTTAGTAAAAGAGCCTTGCGAGGTTTGTGGAGAGTTAAAAGTTGATGCCCATCACGATGATTACGAAAAGCCGCTAGAGGTTAGATGGCTATGCAGAAAGCATCATGCAGAGCATCACAAGAATGAAAGAGAGAAGTTGAGATAATTTCAAGGTTTCCCATCGGTTGTGCCAGTACAGCCGGTGGGCTTTTTTAAGGGAGATAGGTTATGAATGAAAAGAAAGTGAGAGAAGCATTAGAGCAGGTAAACCAGACATGGCCCAAGGATAGCCAAGTAATTTCTGATGCTGTTGAGAAGGTCAGAAGCGCGCTTGAGAAAGCCCTAGCACCAGAGCCACGCTTTTATAAAGGCCAGCCAGTGCTGGTGAAGGATCATGACGACGACGAGTGGCTGCACGAGATACTTGTGTCAATAGGCAGAGACCCTTTTTTTCCATACCAAACTATTGATGCCAAATGGAAACAATGCAAGCCCGACCCTGATGCCCCTAGCTATATCAATTGGTTTGAGCATGATGGTGGTGATTGCCCTGTAGATGGGGATGAAATCGTGTTTGTGATTTATAGCAATGGTGTGCTGCAATTCGGCGGAGTAGGAGTAGAGGCAAAAAATAGATATTGGAGAAATGTAGTCCGATACGCCATCATCCCCCTGCCTGAATTTATCGGAGGTGACTCTTGTTAATACTAAGCAGAGTAGCAAGGGCAGGCAAGGATGAAACGGTTTATACCATCCCGGCAGGCACCGTGATACCACCGGCAGGTCTTGAGATACGCAATAAGGTCTTATCTGTTACCGGTGGCCAGGTAAGGATGGGCCATACCGTACCCGATGAGGTAAGGGTGTTGAGAGGTGAGCTGGATTTAGACAACAGGGGGAATAAATAGATGGGATATCTACTCATATTAGCCTGCCTATGGGGTGGATGGATGATATTAAAGGACTTTATGGAGTGGCGTTATACCGTTAAGGCTATGTCATGTAAGGAGTGGGGGTGATGGAGCAAGCCCTAGCTAAATCACAGGAGAAACAGGAGAGCGACCAATGAGTGAAATTAACTACGACGGCACACGCAAAAAAGCTTTAATAGATAGAGTATTTGTCGATTTGCAGATTCTTGAAAACAGAAACGCATATGCCTCGAAAGCAAAGGCTTCAGATATGATGACGCATGTTTCAACGAAACACTATAGAGATGTTCTTGTGTTTGCATTATCACAGCAACCCCGCATCCAACACCTAGAACAAGTGAATAGTGAGCTGGTGGAGGCATTGGATCAAATAGTAAATCGTGATGTTTACAGCTATCTACCACGCAAAGAAGGCGTACAGGTAAATATCAGCTTTGATGATTTAGAGGCATATCGTTGCATAATCAAGCAAACCCTAGCTAAATCACAGGAGAAACAGGATGACGCCATTCTCCCAGCAGATAAGTGATTACTTGAAGTTGATCAGACAACGCGAGCTTGAGCGGTACGCATTAATCCAGAGTGCTTTTGATAAATCACAGGAGAAACAGGATGGAGACTAAATTTACACCGGGGAAGTGGGAGGTTAATTGGTATCCCGATGCTGATGGAGAAGTAAATTATTACGGTATTGGTGAGAGGTACGACGACAGCAAAGCACAAGCCAATGCGCACTTAATAGCAGCCTCTCCTGAGATGTATGCATATCTGGATAAAATAGCAAAGAGTGAAACGGTCTGGTGCATCTCAGATATTGAAGAACTATTAGCACTAGCGCGTGGAGAGGAGAGCAACCAATGAGTGAAAAATTAAACCTTGAGGACATAATGTATCCAAGAGATATTTTCGATGCATTGATAGAAGGAAATAGTCCTTACGCTTTTTATATTTTCCAATGGATTCCTTATCAAACAGATGCAAAACGGTGGAGATTAAAACTGCTTCATGATGTTAAAACCTTCGATGGACGTGAGGCTTTTGGAATCTGGCCAAATGCAAATAACTTCGGCCCATTTAAGGATGACGAGGTTGAATATATACGAATTAGTAAGAAACAATTTGGAGCTAAATGGGAAGACCTTAGAGGGAAAACCAATGAGTGAAGGGAGTGGTGAGGGATGAAAATATTATCGATACTAGCAAAAATACTGGTGAGTATATTGTTGCTCTCTGTTGGAGTGTGGGCATTTAGCCACCAAAGCAGCGCTGCATTTGAGATGGGGTTATTCCTATGTTTTGCAGGTTTGTTTCATTGGATCTTTTGGCCTACCCCCAAAGCGGAGGGATGAAGGGTGAAAGAAATGTCTGAAGATGAGATCAATAAATATAATGAAAACCCAAATATTTTATTGACGATTGCTGGCAAACCTTATCGGTGCGAGTGCGGGTGCAACGTTTTTCACCATCCAGATATAGATGCTGATGTTTATGCATGTAATGCATGTGAAAGAAGTTTCGAAGCAACATAACCCCAAAGCGGAGGAATGAGTAAAAATGGAAAACCTAAAATATGTGGCAGTTTATATTGGGATCGTCTTAGTGATATGGGGGGTAGGGACTATGTTTGCCAGCTCCGTCAGTGATTATGTAGTGATCAATCCAAAAGATGACGTTGAGTGTGTTGTAGTAAGTCGTATGTTTAATACTAGCGTAGATTGTTGGAGACAGTTATAGCCACAAAGCGGAGGGATGAAGGATGACATACATAGAACATAAACTTTGTGAGTGCAGAAATTGCAAACATAAACAATATGTTTCATATACCAATGGTAATAGACCCTTATCAGATAGGGCATGCGCCACATGTAATGAATGTGGGTTTAAATCAGTCTGGTGCGGGGTTGATTGGGATAAGCTATTTACTGAAGTGCAAACACCAGATAACCCAAAAGTGGATGGATAATTAGCCTTTATACTTCTTGCCGCCATACCATGCTTGCCCGTTCTTCACATGGACTAGCTCATGATGTAGTTCATCACCATCGATATGGAGGACAACAAAGCCTGATTGCCAATCTAGTGGGTTCGATTCCGTATAAACGTACTGACCACCCTCAACAGGATCAGACAGGGTTCCGCCCTCAATTCCTACATGCTCACCGACATAGTTGGATACTGTCCTGGCGGTTAATCTGTGGGTGTGACCGGTGACAATATTCGTCCCTGCTGTCTTAGCGTTATTATAGGCCGCCCCGGTGCCGCCTTTTAGCCTATGTTTAACTACCGTGTGGTCGTTTAGCACCACGGCCCAGGCGGTGTCCCAATTTGGGATATGATCCTCTAAAGATGCCCCGTGGATGTCTTTGTATTGTGGTGCGTGTTTGGCTAAATAGGTCTCATATCTTAAACAGTGGTTGCCGATTGTCCGAATAAGCTTTGATTTAGGTGATGCTTCCTGGATCTCGCCAAGTCTTAGCTGGATAGTCTCAATTTCATCTGCAAGGCTTGGCCCCTCTTCCCACATAATCTTCGGGTGGGTGGATATAGAATATCCGTCTAATAAATCACCGTTTCCGATAATGACTTTTGGCTGTATATCTTTAGCTATTTTTAGAAGGATTTGATGTGCAGCAGTGATGTGCCCGGGCCAGTAGTGGCAATCTGAGAACACAATGGCCGTATAAGGCCGCTTAAAGGCTATAGAGAGCGAATCCCTTGGTATCCTTAGCTTGGACTTACTTGGATGCAAAGGCCCGTATACAGGCTCTAAACGCGTCATGCGCCGCCTTACCTCTCTTTCACACCCTCCGATTTTATTGGCTATCTCCAGACATGTTTTGGATGAACGGCATATCTGAACGAACTTCTCATCAGGGACTAAAGGCGCGGGCATTTGTGCATTATCCATTTGATTAGATTAGGGTTCTCAATCATCAGGGCATAAATACCACCACCTAGCCCCAAGACCTGTTCTTCGGTAAGGTCTAAACCCATTGTTTCTTCTATCGCGTGGACGCACTCGTGTATTATGGTGTCTCTTTGTTGTTGGGGATCTTGGTCTTCAAGAAATGTGATTTGACAGCTTTGTATATCCGTTAATCCTACGTTTTCTGAGTCTTCTAGCGGTGTACTGTCCTTAATGATTTTATAATACTTACCTAAAATTCTTATTCGCTTAGGTTCATTCACTTACATACCTCCATTGGTATGGAACTAGGTGTGTTGTATGGATTATTTACCCTTCCAACTCGCTATCCCTTTCTCAGCAGACCGGCCAACAACATATCCGCCCAAACCAATCTTTAATAGATCCCACATATCAGGCGGGATGCTCAAAACTGGTGCATCATTCCAGAATAATGATAGATAAGGGAATAGCAAATAGTTATTGACGATAATCAATACAAAACACAGCATAGTGATAGGTCGCCACGCAGAGACTAGAAAGTGCTCAGACTTCGCCTCAGCGACAATGATGTTCATTGCAGCATCCAGCTCCTTTAGATCACCGGCCTGCTGTAAGGCCATCAGCTTGGCTTGTGCTTCTGCTTTCTGTGTAGGGTCTGGGAAAATCTTATCAAGGATTTTACTACCTATGTCTAAAAGGGCTAAAGGGTTCATGGTTTCTCCAAGTGTTCTACGCGGATTTTCAATTCAGCCTGCCCAATAGCAAGTGAACTCAATGTTTCTTGCTCGTTTTTGTCATTCTCAACCAACTGACCGATTTGATACTGACTAACAGCAGTCGTGGCGATAAAGGTTATAAGCAACACCGCGGCCGGGATGAATTTAATGAGGTCTGAGGCGTTCATTTTTGACTAAGCCCGAAAATAGCTATGGCAATGGTTCCGATAATCACAAGACCGATAAACGCCCTTGCAAAGATACCTTTGGCCGATGACCAGGAACCGATCACCTCACGCATGGCGATATGGTCTTGGTAGTGCGCTTCAGGGTCAATCCAAAAACTATGCTGTGTGGACTGGACGCGCTCAACCATTGCGTCGGCTATTCTGTCGATCTCCGCTTGTTCTAAAGGCACGTTTTAATCCTCGATTAGCTGTACATGTGGCATATCCCAGCCGTAGATGGTGGGGCGTTTCCGTGGCCATAGGCCGCCCCATTCTAATTTGTGTCCGAGGATAGAAGCGGCCTGTAAGAACGCCGTAGCTACCTGTGATAAGTGTGCAGGCTCCCAGCTCGCCGCACCATTGATGTATGCGTAGAAGTCGAGAGCGTGGCCGCTCTGATGATTGCTTAGGGTATTATATCCGTCGGCTTTAGACGCCCCAGATTGGTACAGCTCGTGCTGGCGTTCTGCTGTGCGCAACCCTGAGTCCTGCCCGTGCCCGAAATCAATCAACGTTAGCTTAATAGCTAGGTCACTGATTTCTATTAGGCGTGGGTCCACCCCTTCCCGGTTCTTTTTTGATCTGTCGGATAGCTTGAAAATCATAACGACCTGTCGAACTCTAGCCGTCCACCCTCAAGGCGCACGGTTGCCAGTAACGCTAAAACCTTTTTCCAATTCTCAAGGGGTACAGTGTTATTTCCTGTCTTGGCTAAATATTCTTGCAGCGGGTTTGTCAATTCTTCGCCGATATACCACATGTAATTTTCAAGGTCTGAGGCATCATCACCTGTGTACATTCCTAACTCATCAAACCAGATGGGGGACATTTTCCCGACCATCTCCCAGCCCTCTGGAGTCCATGCGATCAGTGCGATAAAAGGGTGCACGCCTGGTGGTGTTCTGGTGTCTAATGCAGGCCAGAACCCTATCCCGAATTTAGTATCTCCAAGATAGAAGATAACCACCTCTGTTCCTTGATAGGTGTTCTTTCGGTTGACCTCATTCAGTGCATAGTCATCGATTGCTTTGAGGTGAAGGGATATATCATCCGCCTCAACATTAGCAGCATGGATAAATAGGAATGTACATACTAGTAATATTTTTAGCATCTTCGTCTAACCTCCTGATGGTTTTTTGCCTTTCTTGGCTTCTTCTGCGCGGACTGGTGTAAGAATAGTAAGTGCTGCCATTGCATCCATAGCGGCGATGACATTAGGGGATTCTAGGTCGATCTCACCCGCTGCATCAAACCGCTTCCAGAATAGTTCAACTGCTACATTCGTTTTCGCCTCAGTTAGTGAGGCTTGTAATTCTGCATCAGTGAATAACGAAAGAAAATCTGTCTTGGTAATAATCCCCGCTGCATGGTCAACAATAGGCCATTCGCCCGTATAGTCAACAAGAGTAACGTCCTGACCGTAATAAGGCCCGACAGCAAAGCTATCAACGAGCTTATTTGGCCCGAATGCCGACTGACCACCGTAAGCATCATAGTCAGGTTTACCATTAATAATTGGGAGCTTTACAATTCTCACGATAGGATATCCAAATTAGTTATGTTGTACTTGCTCAGTATCTCATCACGCCATGCTGCTAAAGATGCGCGGGTAAATCGTTTAGGCCCGTACAGGTTGCCGACACTGGTTAGCGTGCCGACTAGATATAATTCATCCTCCCAGTCTATGGCAGACAAAGCCACATTAGCCGCATGAGGGATGCCATCAACCATCGGCGTAGTCCACTGTCGATAGGTGTCACGGTTTGACAACGAAACTATCACCGCACCTGCTGACGTGTAATCGATTAACCCGATGGTCGAATAATCCCCTGCTCTAATCCCTACCCCCGCACCAAAGTGCAATGTATTTACAACCACATCACCCATTGTCTGCGCGGCCATATCAAATACTAACTTATACCCGCCATCGGATTGTTTTGACCATATTTCCCATGAGGCTGTTTCTGGGCTGTAGTATAAACGAGAGCATCCGTTAGCCGTTGAGGACGCCGCCCAGCTTGGTGCGGTAGCAAAGTCACTTGTCGGCTGGTCGTTAAACAAGAATGCCGCCACCCCCGCCTCTGTGATGGTGAATACCCGGTAAGTGTCTGGTGTAGTGGTTGTGTCCACGCCAATGGCATAAATTACCCCGCCATCCTCTTTTCCAAAGCCGCACCACTGGTTAAAAGTGCTGTCTAATGCTTCACAGTCTGCTTTGGATACAGTCCATTGAATAGAGCCTGATTGGTCATGGTAGGTAATGCTTCCCCCTGTCGTATCTGGAAGCGTGTAATAATCACCGTTCCTAACATGGCCTTTGACCACGCTTGCATCTTGTGATAGCTCGTAATTAACCACATTGTCGGATAGTGGTGTAGGGACTGGAAAACTGGTTGAAGTAAAAAAGTCTGTTGCATTGCTCATTATCTAGCCACCGTGCCTAATAGAATTAGTTTCCAAATATTACTCACAGAATCATAGTAGAACTGGAAAACACCGTTATCAATATCAAGCACCATTGAGCTATCACCAACTATCATGATATCAACCCCGTTGCCGTTTACGGTTACTGAAAACGTGCTCAAAAGGACATATGCATGGACTGTCACCTTATCACCTGACGTGGGGGATGCAGGCAGGTACATTGTTACAGCGCCCGCTGAATTATCCATGATGACATGTTCACCAGCACTAGCTATGTGGCCGTCATTCTGCCTGGATAATGACTGCTCAACCGCTGCCTGTAGATCGGTGATCTCATCATAGGCATGTTGGAAATTAGCCCTTACATCAGCCGTTAAAGCCGTGCCAGTGGTGGGCTTGGTTGGGTCTATGTTACTCGCCATCGGCTATCTCCGCTTCGGCAATACCTAAGCCTAAAGCTGTTGCTTTTTCTCTCAGCGAGTCAGCTATATATTTCACCTCGCTAGGGCGCGCCTTCCTCATTAACCTAGCGGCTAGCTTAGGATCAATCATGGCATCCACCATCAAATCCTGTATTTGTTCATCAGGTATTTTGTACATAAAGCTCAATGGCCTTAGCGCGGTTCTTAAGATAGGGCTTTCAATAGCTCGCTTGCCGATAACATCACCCAAAAGGCTGGCCATAGATAGATTTTGCACCGTATCTGATCCGATTGGTCTTCCTGCAGTTTGAGCTAAAGCGCCTAAATCAAGATCCTTTCCTACCTTATCAAGCTGTTTCATCTGCGCTTTTGTCATTACTTGAGCCAGCTCATCACGATTTTTAGTAACTACATTAGCCCACTTAGCAGGTGAGATAATCCGCTCACCCGTCAGTGTTGTTCCTGTGGTTTTTACTCTTTTAGCAATGTCCTGACCCATCTCAATCTGGTCAATGGGCTTGCTCAATTCTTTATATTTATTGAGATATTTCTCAAAATCAGGCGCTACTTTTTTGATTTGGTCATCAAGGCTATTTCTAATCCGTATCAACTCACGGCTGGCAAACTTAGCGGATTGCTGCTCTCCAGCAGCCCTACCGCCAAGCAAATCATTTATATGCTTTCTTACCTCATAAAGCGCGCCAACATCCGTCTCAATATTTCCTTGCTCATCAAAGAATTTGTCTCTGACATCACTCAAAGCATTTCTTACTAATGTTCTTTTAGATGTCTTCAATGAAGTGTCCAGCACCTTCAAGGCAGGGTTTGCATCGACCACGGCACCTTGTGATTTTGCTGACTCCAGGAACGGAAGCGCTGCGTCATCTCTTAAGGCAATAGCATCATCTAATGACTTCTGATCTTTAGCGATATTCCTTAATATATTAGACTTCGCCAAGTTTCGTTTAGCGAAGTTCTCAGTAAACCTATTTGCCGCTTTTGGGTCTAAGTTATTTAAGGTTTTTTCTGTGCGGGCTAATCCAAGATCTTTAGATACCTGCGCTGTCGTTAATTTTGATCCTGGAATTAACTCATCAGCCCCCTCAAGTCTTTGGATTGTTCTAGCTCGACTTGTAGATAAATCAGACAATGTTTTACCGACAATCTTTTCTTTGCCGGTTTTAGTGAATGGCTCAACCAGCCCCCTCGCGGTTCTTGCTAAAGTCCCTGGAGCCTTAGCAACAGGAATGGCCGCTAAAGGTGCGACAAGACCGCCAGTAATCCCTAAAGCTGTTTGCGCCATCGGTGAAAGTCCAGCCTCTTGTGCTGCTGTCTGTGCAGCGCCCGCCCCCGTTGCTGCAAGCGCTTGAGTGCCTGGAGCCGCCGTCAGCATCCGGCTAACTGCAGGAGCCGCCTGAGCTAATGCTTTACCCGCGCCTATAACACCAGCACCGCCGACGAGAGGCTCACCCACCCCGGCCACAAATCGCTCTGCCGCTGTTTCAGGGGAAGGGACTCCACCCCGTGTTAATAGTTCTGATACTGTCGCCTGTGGGCCTAGATTAACGCCAGGGATAGCTTCAACACCAGCCATCACGCCTCTTGAGATCATTTCTGGTAAAGCGGTTATGCCCTGCACACCTATTCTTCCAAGAAGCCCCATTTGTCTATGAACTTCTTCAGATGGCCCAGGCATTAATTGACTCATCACCTGCTCTGGAGAGGTCGGCAAAGATGGGGGGGTAGCTGGCGCTGTAGCTGGGCGCTGACTTGCTAGATACTCTTGAATCTCAGCATCACTATAGCCCGCTTGTCTTGCCGCCTCTACATTAAAAGCCATTACTATTCCTCAAATGAAGACAACGGTGGCCGTCCACCCGTAGCTGGTAGCGGCGTTCTTGGGTCTGGAATGTCATTACCGTAGATTACTTTTGCCCTATTTCTGGCAGATTCGATCTTCCTTTCAACCAAGTCAATCTGTGACAACAATGCGTCAGGCCCTGACACTGACTGCAATGCGATAGCCCTAGGTGAAGTCGGGTCAATAATCAAGTTCTGCATGATCTCCAAATCAGGCCCATTCAACACACCAAGATTATAAAGCTCCTTCATCTCAAGCAAAAGATCAGTGTAAGCAGTCCTTAGCTCTGTATGCTCTTTTCCGGGAAGTACAGTTGGCCCAATTTTTGTTAATAATTCTCGATACCCACTAACTGATTGCTCAACCTGCCCTATTTTTGCGGTTGATTCATTTAGTTTCTTGCTTCTGTCTGCAAATGTTTTAATCTTGGGATCGGCTGGGCTTCCAGGAATTGGAACAACCCCTGTCTTAGTAATAGGGTTATCCCACATATAGTTGGTCGGTAAGTCCGGCGATTGATTGATTTGAACAGACGGCCTAGAAAGGATATCCAGGCCAATCTTTTGGCCTTCTTTTGTCTTCAAGTCAACGCCGAATGCCGCAAGATTCTGCTGTAGCGTTGTTGGCTTCTGCTCATCAGGCGCAACCTTTTTGGTAATGGCTGCTGATATATCTTTTTGCAAGGCAGGAATCCCAAGCCCCGGCATAAGTCCGGCA
>Ga0180437_10006752_pt1 | contig 15169 bp, 21 predicted proteins | sample SS_ome_4_FD_132410 | JGI IMG/M metagenome (GOLD analysis project Ga0180437, IMG submission 132410) | Hypersaline lake sediment archaeal communities from the Salton Sea, California, USA - SS_3_D_1 metaG | ecosystem: Environmental > Aquatic > Non-marine Saline and Alkaline > Hypersaline >...
CGTTCTAACCAAACTGAACTACGCCCCCGCTAAAAACTCAACTCAAGCGACCTTCCCGTCAGGACTGACGGGACGTTCTAACCAAACTGAACTACGCCCCCAGAAATGAATCCAGTAATTACCGGACCTCTCTTACTAACTTAGTCAAGACTCCTTGTCAAGCAAATTTGCCTAACTTTCCTATCCAGCCCTATTACCTTGATTTTCCGTGAAAAACTCATTATACATGGAACAGGTTCAGGATCAGCGAGTTGAAATCCATGCAGCCCAATATCATCAAACGTGATCAACACCCAGTCTCAAGGACGCAGATGAGCCAGGAGGTTCTCAAGGTCCTCTACCGCCTTCAGCGCACCGGACATCTCGCCTACCTCTGTGGCGGTGGAGTGCGCGATCTTTTGCTGGGGCGGGAAATCGACGATTATGACGTTGCCACCGATGCCGAACCTAGGAGACTGAAAGAGGTCTTTGGAAACTGTAGACTTGTGGGACGCCGCTTTCGCATTGCCCATATCATGTTTAGAGGTGGGAAGATCATAGAAGTCTCTACCTTTCGTAAGCAGGGCGAGGAAGAAAGTTCAGAAGAGGACGACAGCAACAGCTTGCTAATCAGGCGCGACAACACCTTTGGCTCGCCTGCGGACGATGCTTTTCGCCGTGATTTTACTATAAACGCTCTCTACTACAATGCAGCTGATTTCTCCATAATCGATTACGTGGGAGGTAGAGAGGATCTACAGTCCCGGTTAATTCGCGCCATCGGCGACCCAGACATACGCTTTCAAGAAGATCCCATCCGTATTCTTCGCGGCATAAGGTTAGCGGCAACCTTAGATTTTAAGGTGGAGGAATCCACTTGGGAAGCCATGAAACGTCAACGTTATTGCATTCTGGAGTGTGCGGTCTCGCGAATTCGCGAGGAAGTAATGAAAATCCTTCGTCGTGATCCCAGCCACAGTGGTTTTGATCTTCTGGTCCGTGCAGGAATTTTAGAGGTTGTGTTTCCTAAATTGGAGGAATTCAGATTAGCCCATATTGAGAACAAGACCACAGGGGAGGGTCCCATTTTCCAACATCTTGCCGTCCTTGAAGATCTCCGTGCCAAGGGTGTGGAGCTTTCAGATCCTGTCCTGTTAGCCACGCTGACAGCAGCCCCAGTTAGAGAACTCCTTGAAACTCTTCCCCCTGATGACGATGTGGGGAAGTCTTTGCATGAGTATTTGGAGGCAAATTTTAAGCCCCTGGCCTTTCCCAGAGTCGTCCGTTCGAAGGTGCATCTCTTGCACCTGGCCCTTCGTTATATGTTGGCCGAGGAGCGAAGAAAAAGACGGAGGAGCTTGCGGCGCAGTCCGATTTTTGCTGATGCTCTTAAGCTTCTGGAGATCCACTGTTTGGCCACAAATCAGCATTGGTCTGCTTTGCGTCGCTGGCAAAGCCCCCCGGTGAACAGTCAACGTCGCCGTCGAAAAGCAAGGGGGCGTCACTAGCGGGGGACGAAATAAGTACTGTAATAAGATCTAAATACTCAGTACGCGGTCATGGATAAATCCGAAATCCTAATATCGAAATCCGAAACAAATTCAAATTTTCAAAATCACAATCACCAAAACCTACAGATTAGGGTACTTGAGTTTATTCTGTTTAGAGCATTGGGGAATTAGAATTTCGGATTTGTTTAGTGCTTCGGATTTAGAATTTCGAAATTAATTGTGGTTACTTTGCTCTGTGATCTCCGTGGTCTCTGTGTTTCTACCACCTTACCCAGGTAACCGTAAGAGAGGATCCCATGAAAAAAACCGGTGTCTTTTACCATCCCAGCTTCAGCCGCAGAAGTTATCTCACCCGTGGAGCCAGACTAGAGGATTTTCCCGAAGCAATCGATCATCTACTAGCCCGAGAAAATGTGATTCTCTATGAATCCCCGCCCATTGAGGAAGAGTGGATTCTTAAGGTGCACACACCCGACCTCATACGTGGTGTCGAGAGCGATCCACTGTGTTCTACTGCCTGGCACTCCGTAGGTGGTGTGGTGTTGGCGGGAGAAAAAATCTGTACCGGGGAACTCTATAACGCTTTTGCCCTCATAGGCGCCGGCGGCCATCATTCGGGGAGAAACTACTTTGGAGGCTTTTGTTGCTTCAATGATGTGGTGATTACCATCACATATCTACGCGAAATTCATAAGGTTCAACGCTTTGCCATCCTGGACACAGATGCCCATCACGGCGATGGCACTCGGGATTTACTCAAAAATGACCCTGACGTGCTGCACGTTTGCTTTTGCAGCATAGAATCCTCCTCAGCCGACGGCACCAAGGTGGACGTTGTATCGCCTGGAGGCTACTGGGGATCTTGGGGCAAAAGCGATAGGGATGTGGACCAACTCTACGCCAATAAGGTGGCAGAGGAGTTCGGCCCTCGTGTGGCTGATTTCAAACCGGACCTCATCTTCTGGTATTTCGGCTTCGATACTCACCAGGGTGATTATGGCAGCTTGGGTCTTAGCAAGAGCTGTTATGTGGACATTGCCCGCTTTATGAGAAAAACGGCAGACGAGATCACCAACGGCCGCCTCGAGGTGGTATTAGGTGGCGGCTCTCGTACTGACCTTGCAACCGCACTTATCCCTCCAATTATTGAAGTCCTAGCGGACTTCGCATAGCGCTAAGCGCAGAGCGTATCTTTCTGATTCAACTAAAACAGTTATCCCTTTGGTCCTTCTGCCGTTGGATCCCGGTCAATAATTTTCTTCAAACAATTCTATTGACGCTATGCGCTATGCTCTTTGCGCTATGCGCACTTCTGCACGATTTTTGCACTGTATCTAGTTTGATCTCAGTATCTCTGGCCGTGTATTGCGGTTGAAAGGGAGATGTAAACAACAGAGGAGATTAAGGATGAAGGTTCCGGAATTGTGCAAGACATGCAAATACGTTACGGTTCTTGCCCACGGAATGCGCTGCCGAAAAAAAATGCGGGTTCGCTATGTCAACGGCAAATACGTGTGCGCCAAGTACCGCATGTCAAAAAGGTATCAGAAAGATTCCATTTTTGGTTGAGGCCTCCCTACTCTCCAGATTTTCTTTCGGAACTTAATCAATCGACATGGCAGCATGGAGAGACGGCAACTGGGAGATTCGGTGCCCCGGAGACGATGTGTTTATTCACCGCCTCGCCGTTTCCCCGTCTCTCCCTGTCAGGGACTATAACGAAATCAGCGTTATAGTCTCTAGCCGAGCTTCCCCACCGTGACCAGATAGAGTACAGTTTCATCTTCACCGTCCACCCCGATAAGTTTGTTCATCTCATCGTCGTAAAAAGCACCTATGGGGCAGGAACCAAGACCTAGAGCAGTGGCTGCCAACTGCACATTCTGGCACACATGGCCAAGATCCATGGGAATATACCTTACTGCTCGTTCGCGATACTTTTCCATGCACCTGAGCATCATGGCGGTCCAGATGATAACCACCGCTGCTTTCCGAATTACTGGCTGCCCCAGGCCGGCAGCGGTGATTACCTGGTTAAAATCGCCCTCCTTCAGCCTCGCCAATCCGAATTCGGCAACATTGAAATGATAAATTCCCTGAGGCAAACCCTCTACCTTATGGACGTATAGATAAGTCTCGAAAGGATAAAGTGCGCCTGCTGACGGTGCAGTTCTGAGCAAATACATGCCGGCCCTTGCTGTTATCCCCTGAGCTGCCCAGAGTATTTTTGATAGTTCCTCCCCACTAAGAGGATCCTGGCTGGTATCCCGCTCGGATCTTCTCCTGGCCAGACACTGCCAGAGGTCAGCGGCTTCGCTGAAATCTGGCTGTGACAAGCTCAAGAGTTCAGCATCAGGGTATGTTTTGAACCGCCCTGGTGACGGAATAGCACCGAGGTGGTCTCTGGGAGTTCGCTCTCGCGAGTACTTGGTATTTTGCACATAGGTAAAGGCTAATCCTTCTTTGTAGTTTGCCACTATTGTCTCCTTTTTGTGTCATTTGGTGAGTACTCTTCTTTGTCATTACGCTGCGCTGTCATTTGGGCTTACCGCCCGTCATTAATGGTCATTTGTAGTGTTCGACTCATAGCTTTAGCCTAATAGCCATTAGTGAGCACTGCTAAAAACCGCTCCCACAGTATAGCAGCTTAAATCAGCTTAGCGCGCGAAAGCTTGCTTCATTAACCCTTCGATGAACCGCGGGTACTCTGGATCTAGGATGCGCACCTGAGGCCGTCCATCTTTGCCATCCTCAACCTGCAAGTCCCCCTGAGCCATCCATTGAATGCATTGGGAGTAGAGAACATATTCAAGTTCGAGTCCTCGTTTCCGAATTATTTCCAGAGTATCTCCTGGCCAGATAGGATATGTTGCCTGCGCAATTATTGGGCCACTGTCTTCTCCCTCATCAACAAAATGGACGGTGATACCGCCAAAACAGCAGCCATAAGCGAAGGTATCTCCATACCCATCGGTCCCGGGAAAAGCTGGCAGGAGGGCCGGGTGAATATTCATGATCCCATAGCGCTCTTCCCTGTTGTAGTGTCCAATGAAGTAGGGGGAAAGCAACCGCATAAACCCGGCCAAGCAGATGAGTTCTGGGGCCAAGGGCTTCAATAGTTCAATGATTTCCTGCTCAGCCAAGACCAACCGAGCTAATCGATCCCTAATTTCCTCTGAAGGAAGACCATGAAAGATCTTCTGCCCTTTGATCACCTCAGCAAATTGGCTGGGAAGTGTACTTTCATCAATCTCAGGAAGTAATTTTTTGCCGTACTTTGTGTAATCCACAAAGGCAGTGGAAATTCCGTGCTTTTCAGCACGTGTCAACCCGTATGCTTTCGGGTTGTTGCTCACCACCATGCTGATCTCAGCATCTAGTTTGCCAGCCTCAATCTGGTCAACCATGGCCTGGAGATTGCTGCCGCTTCCGGAGATCATCACTGCCAGCTTGAGCTTATTGTTTCTTGTTCTCACTTCTTTGCTCTCCTCCACTCCTTGATTACTAGGTTTGGAAACCCATCGCCGCCATAAAGAAAGTCATAGGAACAGCGAGGGTTCGAATGACACTCCCTCTTTTCTCAAGAGGGAGCCGCTGAAAAATTGAAGTTCCCTGCAGCAAGCTGCTAGTTTAAGAAAATATGTTATGTGAAGTCAGCATAATTTCAACCAGAAAATCAGAGAGATAAACGGTTCGCACAGGAGGCTGATCCCGAATAGGGAGTCTCAGTCACTTCGTAGATATAATAAAGCCTCAAGTAGTTGTAGAATTTGAAGTTGAGCGTTGGAACAAAAGTTGCCTTGGCAAAAGCAGGCGGTAGGGCGCTAAGCATGCCCCGCTTCATCGCGTCTTCTCCGACAAATTTATGGATCAATACGGACCCTGGTAAATCTACCCAATGGCTTTCCAGAACTTCGGGGAAATGGCATATAAGAGCGATGCCCTCGTCAACAGTCAAAGGAAATCTTCCTTCATCATTAAAGGCCTTAACGCACTTTTTAGGTGTGGTATTTTTCATGGCGTAGCCGTTTTCCACATCCAATAAAAGATAAGGTTTGTCCGGAGTGAACACACCTTTGGCGTTCTCGAACCACTCGGGCTTGATGATATGCTCTAACTCAATATCATTGATACTTTCTCTTATGCTTTCGAGTTGGTAACTAAGTGGCACGATAGGGTGAGGTATTACAATTAAGATGGGAATATGGCTCTCTGCCATCTTGGTATCTCTGTCATTCTCAACGAGCAATTCCTTCAAGGGCATGATGTGGCGATTGACAAAATCACTTTCGCTCAGGCCTGTGGGTATATGTAACTTCCTCTCCATAATTGTCTTTATTTGTTTAGCAAAAAGCTCCATTAAAATATCCACGAACCCTCCATTTATTTTGTGGCTAGCCTGGATACCGGACAGGTCACATTACTAGCTTCGTCCTCATTATTCTCTTTATGCTTTGGTTTCAAAATAGCAAAATCAGTAGTGGTGGGGAAAGTTTTTTCGGATCTGGCACTACCACCATTTTGGCTAAACAGCAGTTAGCTCTCCTTCTTGTTTTTCACATTGACATACTTTCTGTGTACCTACTATTCTAATTGTAAGCAACTTTTGTTTTTTAGTTGGTCAGAGCTCAGAAAACCTAAATATGCAATTCCTCGCGCATATTGTTTTAACACCCCTAAAAATCAGAGAAGAGTGAGAAGGATATTCTCTCTCTCCTTTGTGGCTGAATCATATCTGGCAAAACTGGCACTCTAGAACAGGTTTCCGCTCCGACCCAGGTAAATTGAAAGGAGAGCAGCCATGAGCGCCAGATTCGCCAACCTGAATGACCTTGACAAGGTACTGGAAATAGAGGGTATGTCGTTCATACAGCCATGGGATTATCATATCCTCAAATTGGCATTAGATGACATATTTTTAGTCTATGACGAGCCCGACATCTCGGGTTACGTAATTGCTGTTTGCTGTTCCAAAAATATCAGGGCCACTATTATGAAAATGGCTGTTCACCCTGAGCACAGACGGAAAGGTATAGCCTCAGTACTGCTCAATCAAGTTATCGAAATACTCAAGGAAAAAGAAATCTTAGATGTCTGCTTGAATGTTGAAATAATCCGAAAACCAGCAATAGCATTATATGAGAAATTCGGGTTTAAGATTATGCAGACAATTCGCATGGATTATGAAGATGATCTTGCAGATGATGCCTTCTATATAATGAAGTTAATTCTTGACGAGAGTTAGATTCTAATATGATTGGAGCAGAAATCCTGCCCCCTCCTCTCAGCCAGCCCAGCCTTTTTTCGACCCAGGGCTAAACTTTTTTTCGAGGAATCACCCTTATACCATCATCTGTCATTATGATTTCTTTTCTGCCAGGGTCCTCTAGAGCATCTTTCAAATTTCGCTTTTCAAACATATCAATGATCTCATCCGGCGTGTTACGATCTAAGTAGTCATAGTCAAGACTGAAAAAATGTTCGATTTCATGAACACGGTCTTCAATGCGAAATATGTGTTTTCTGAAGAGCTGGCACCTGAGCGGATCCTCTATCCTTTCGATTAGACATTCTGGAAATATTGATTGAAGATAGGATGCAATGGCTCGCAGCTTATCTGCCCAATCATTATAAGTCATCCTCTTCTCCTTGTTTCCTATTCTATTCCATTCTCTTCGCAGGAAAGAAATGATACATTCTGTGTCACTATCTTGTACTTTAGCTGGACAAGTAAAGAATCCAAGATTAGAAGGTTTGAAAAAATGTGGATGGCGAGACTCCCAAGCGGTGTTGAGATTGATGTTTCTGGTGGCCTCAGAGTCTTAGAGATCGAAAATGGCTTTTATGTAGTGGGGCAGGAAATGCTGATTTCTGTGAATAGCCGGGAGGAAGGTTTAGAAGAAATAAGGAAATTAAAAGAGAATGAATGTTGAAGGCCACCACTTACTACCGGGCAAGTAGTAGAAGACAAAACAAAGAAATAAGCAGCCCTTCACACTCTGCAACTGTGACAGGGTTAAAGTAGATTAAGCACAGGGCCCCCAGTCCATCCAGGGGGCCTTGGTTTAATGCTAGAATTTAATCTCAAAAGGCTCGATTTTTTTATTGCACCTGCTGCAGGTGTATTCAGTTTCCCTCACATCATCAGCGGAATATGAATCCGTTATGCCCCTCTGCGCCGAGACCATCTCTTCCATCTTAAGGCAATCCCTGCAAACTACCTCATCTCCAACCTGTACCGCGGAAAAAACATCTGCCATTGTCTAATCCTCCTTCTCTTAGATCGTTATAGATAGACGAAGGACAATAGCCATCTACTAAAAGAAATTTTGGCTTGCCTATCCCTGCGTGATAGTGAAGTTTAGCACAATGTCTGCCAATTGCAAAGCGAAAAATATCCCACACTCCTCCCTACTCGCCATTTAGACTCCCTAGTGTTATACTGTTTGGCAGCAACTGTCAGAAATACTTGCTGCCCGGTGTTTCTCTCCATGTGACGGGCTTATAAATATGAGGAGTGTGCCATGTCCATGTGGCTCTATGATGATGCAAGGGAGATGGAAGAGTTCCAGAACTATCAGAAGGAAGTCCGGCTGTTGGAGAGAGAATACCTTGAAATCCGGGTTCTCCTTCGTGATGCTGAGGCGGACTACAGAGCAGATCCTGACAGCGAGTATCTCGAGGCAAAGGTGAAATATCTCAAGAAAAGGCTGAAGGATTTGGAGAGCAAAGCAGCCCGGCTTGCGGCAGATCATCCGCTGGAAATCTCACTTTTTGCACCGCCCCACGGATAGGTGGGTTGGCCCGCATTTATCTCCTACCCTTTTCAGTGTTAGATAGATTGTTTCGTATGGTTTTTATCTTAAATCCAGGGGATACCCTCTCCGCCGAAGAATTTGAAAAAATCCTAAAACTATTAATAGTTGACAGGGGCGGCAAGGGGCACAAACCACTTGCGGCAGAAGAGTTGTTGGCCATGGATAGAGAAGCATTTGAGCCCTTGTTCTATGAACCACCCCTCGGCCCCATACCGGATCACCTTAGACCTCATAGGTCAGTACACGGTTGTGTTAGCGAATATGAAGAGAAGCTTGAAGAACTTGAGAGGTGGAAAGTTAGCCAGTTGGAATTGTGGTTGCAAAATGGAGTCGGAAAGACGGTAACTGCAGGAAAGAAGGTTTATGAACTTTCCAAAGAAAGTGGAGAACCAAGTGCTCCTGATAGATATTGGTTAAGGCTGGTAGAAAAACGGGAATCGGCAAACTAAGGAGGAAAAAGTGGCACAAGCAAAATCAGGTGACAAAGTGATAGTTCACTATAGCGGAAGCCTGGAGGATGGTACTATTTTTAGCTCTACCTATGAGGAAGATCAGCCATTTGAATTTACCATTGGGGAGGAAAGCGTACTGCCTAGTTTTCAAAATGCAGTAATCGGCATGAATGAAGGGGAGACTAAGACTATTTCAGTTCCTCCAGAGGATGGTTACGGTGAGCACAAGACAGAATTTGTCTTAAAAATGGAGAGGAATCAGGCCCCGCCCGATCTTGAACTTGAAGTAGGTAAGAGGCTGCAAATTCGTTTAAACGATGGGACAACTAGGTTAGTAACTGTAATGGCTATTACTGAGGACAGCGTCATACTAGACGCAAATGACCCACTCGCAGGAAAAACGCTTAAATTCGAAATTGAACTTGTTGAAATAATGCCAAGTGAAGAATGATAAATAAAATGGCAATGCTTTGCCGCCGCAAGGACCAGAGCACACCATTAGTGCAGTCAATGCACCTCAAGGTCAGTGTCGTGACTCAGGCAATCCCAATTACCCCTGGGATCACACTCATGGCAGTGGTAGTGTTCACCGTATAACAGCCGGTGTTTGTAGTCGACTGCTTCATCCAGACGTATCCGGGTTCCACAGTGGGCGCAGTTAACATATTGAATTATTTCTTTTTTCATAAAATGATGAGATGAGAATCGTTAGTGAGCTCATTCTTTGCGTTCCTTGGGTTTGTGCATGGGAAGGTCATATATAGTATCAAGGTAATATTCAAAGTTCTCAGGACCCGACTCTGCAACCTCACGCCTGAATTTTTTGCAAATCTCCAAACCTTTTTCCTTAGCACCTTCGGGAAAACCTTCCTCATCTGACAAATACCGCTTCTCAATCTGATCGAGCTTGCTCATGAACTCTTCATAAGTAATTTCCTCTATTGCCATAGATGCACCTATTCCTTCCCTGCCTCCTATTCAGAAGTTTTCAATCCGTTTTCAACTTCAGTTATGGCTTTCCTGGCCTCTCCAATTAAATCGTAAAAGGCGTCAGATTGATAGGTATCAAAGCCCCCACATCCCATGTCAGCGGCTTTGTCAAATACATGTTCTTTATCAATGTAGTCTACCAGATCTTTTGCAGCCTCAAACAGTGACAAGAACTCGTCCTTCATTTGTCTATTCTCCTCTGGGTCCCATTTCTTTACTAATCATCCTGTTTTTTTTGTTCCTGCCGCTTGTCAATTTCATCCTTGAATCTATCCATAAACTCAGCCCTGAAGGGTTCTATGTCCATGGCTTCATCATATTTGCCCAAAAAGTAAAGGGCCATGCCTTTGAACACTTGGGCTTCCTTGATCTCCGGGTTTATGGTTATGGCCTCATCAAAGTATTTCAAACTCTCATTGAATTTTTGTAGCCCGAGCAAGGCATGGCCTTTGGCTGTGAGGGCGTGAGCGTTTTCGCCTTCCTTCGCCAGAATCTCATCTAAGATCTCAATAGCCTCTTCACACCGCCCCATGTCATTCAGGGCGAAGGCCTTCAACTGCATGGTTGACAATTTTTCCGGTCTTAGGGCGAGTTCCTTGTCGCAGCAGTAAACAACCTCTTCCAAAAGCCCCTTTTCAGCCAGCAAGGTGGCGCCCTCCATCCAGGTTGTCTTGGATTCAGGCTCGATCTCTGCCATCTTCATCATCAACCCCTCGTAGGTTTGCTCGACGGCGATTCTGCCGTCACCTGCTACGGGCACACCGTGGCCGGGGAGTACATTTTCAATTTCTTTCTTCAGCAACTGCTTGACTCCGTAAAGATAATGATCAAGCCTCCCCCCGGCATTTTTGTCCACATCCGCCATGGCGTGGGGCAAAACGGTGTCGCCGGTAATGGCCGTCTTGGTGGTTTCGTTATAAAGGCAGATTCCGTCAATGGTATGGCCGGGCGTGTGTATCACTTCCCATTCAAAGCCGCTCAATTCCAGGGTCTCCCCGCCCTTTACCTGGGTAAGGGGGAATCCTTGCTCTTCCAGTATCTGCCTAAACTCCTGGGGGCCTGCTTCATGGTTGACAATCTCGACCTCTTTATTTTCATAGATGGGAGGGAATCTCAACAGTTCAAATACGCCCATGCAGTGGTCCCTGTGGCCATGGGTAAGCACCACCTTTTTGATGTCCAGTGGATTGAACCCTAATTTTTGCAGCTCGGCAAAAACAGTATAATCATTTCCCGGATCCACTATGGTCAGGTAATCACCCGCAAGCACGTAGACATTACTGGATTCCTGATAGCCGATAAGAAACATGCTCTTTTCAAAGACGGGGTCCGAAATCTTCATAATCTCTGCGATAGACAGCCAGCCCGGATGATCCGGTTCGTGCGCTGCCGGGATGACAACCCCATCTTGAATCGGATCTAGCTCCTCTGGAAACTCAAATTTCTCATCCTCTTTCTTATCCTTTGTCATTTTCACTCCCTTTGATTTACCCTAATTTTGATACCTACGTTGATGAAAAACGCGCTAGAGTGCGTCAGATGTGGCTGCGCAAAGACTTGGACAGGTCGAGGCGTACTTGACCGTACGTCGAGTCCTGTCCGAGACGAGCACAGCCGCAGATGGTGTGCTATCAAGCGAGCGCAGCGGTTTTTACCGGTGTAGGTATGCAACATTAGGGTTTACTTTATTTCCTGGAATCAGACCGCCAATAATAGACTAAACAACTGGGATTCTCAAGCCATTAAAAAATCCCCTTCTCCTATTGCAACGATTAGGAGAAGGGGACACAAACTTAGTGTGGGCAGGCAAGGGTTGCCTGCCGAATCCTCGGCGAAGGCAGCAGGCCTGCCCCACTATGGCCTGCTATACTCGCCCTCTCCCCCTCTCGTACGGGGGAGAGGGCATTGATGTTATCGGTTTTTGGCGGCTACTCGAGGTAATCCAAGGTGAAGTCCAGCTTCATCTTCTCATCCGGCCACCAGTTCTTGCTCTGCCTTTCTTCACCGGGGGCGACTTCTTTGCCATCGATTTTCTCAATGAGCATCTCGACGAAATGAAACTCTGTGAGCTTGTATTTCTTAATTACATCCGATGGCAGCAAAACGACACGGCCGGTCTCTTTGGCGGTCTCCCACTCAAAGGCTTCATTGGGAGCTGCTTCTTCCTCGCCGGTTTTGCCGGAGTAGATTTTGAGCAGCTTACCGTTAACCTTCATTCCCGGCTTCATCTCGAAATCCTCATACAGCTTGTCGGGTATGTGCCACCAACAGGCTCTCATGTTGGCAGCTGCGTATGCTTTTACAAGCATGGGATCAAAGCCGCAGACCACCACTCGACATTTTTCAGGCATATTAAACCTCCTTATTTATTTCCATCGGTTGCCACTTCCTCTAACTGGTCGCGAAGATCTGCAACCTGGCTGTAGCAATAGTCCATGAACTCTTTGGCCTCAACATCGTTGAGGTGTGCCGCCTCACGCAATCTTGTGACATAGGGGTAAATTTGCTCCTGGATCTCTTCGGTGAATTCCAGCAGCACATGCTGGTTGTCCCCGTCAGGGGATGCCCAGCTGAGATAGCCCCTCTTCCAATTGTTCATCATCTGCTTGAGGACGTCGAGTTCTTGGCGGACATTTTCTTCCATGCTAGTCTTTCTTTTTGGCCTCAAAGGCATAGCACTTCTTGACCACGTTAAAATCCGCTACGCACCAGTAATGGGGCCAGTGGACTTTCATGCACCAACCGATGATGTCTGCGGGCGGAAACTTGGAGCCCTTGAGAACCGGCTTCAAGCCTCGGCAGTTCCAGCATATATGGTCACTTTGTTTTTCCGGAACCAATACGGTATCCAGAAATTCTTCTGGTGTTAACTCTGCCATGTGACACTCCTTTCTCTAGTTACCACTCCTGGACTTCGCCTTTCGCCATTTTCTCCTGATACTCTTCCCAGATCTCAGGCGAAAGTTTTTGAATATCCCAGTTGAAGCCAAAGCTCCCGGCCAAACCGGCAGAAGGTGGTTGTGGACGCCAGCCGCGCACCGGTCGGCCCCGGATGCTGAACTTGACCATGTCGGCAACACCCAGCAGTACTGATCTGGGCTTGCACTCGTATGGTCTGGTCCTCCCCTCGACACCGGGTCTGTAGTTAGCATAGCCCTCGAAGGGCTTGTCCGCATACAGGGGACTGGTGTCGGGCTCCTCGCCGGGTCTTTCCTCCGGCCCCTTGTACATGAAGCCCTGGATCATGTGGATGTAGTACACCGTACCGCACTCGGCACAGTTGATCGTGCCTTCCCAGTTCCAGAAACAGTAGGGGTCCAGGTAGTTGATAGTGTCACAGTCTTTTCCATCAACTTCTTTTTTGCACCAGATTATATCACACACAGTGGTCCCTCCTTTTAGATCCAGGCCTTGTCGTACCACTCTTTGATTTGAGTGAGCGGAACGCCGAGCAGGTCACGATAGATCTTCTTGTTGTCAGCACCAACGGGGCGCCAGTGCCAGTTGATCCTCCTCGGGGTTTTTTCCATAAGTCCGCAGCTGTAGCCGGCATGGAGCAGCATATCTCCGAAGAGGGGATCATCCAGCCACCTTACCGTGCCTCTCTCCCTGAAGTGCGGACTCTCATAGACCTCACGGTCATTCCGAACGGGTTCGGCCAGGAGGCCTGCATCGTTCAGGGTCTTGCAGACTTCGGACCTGGTCTTGTCCGCAGCCCAGTTTTCCAGGGCGGCATAGATCTCCACCTGAGCCTCGCCTTCCACCCGGTCCTTGTGAGCCTTGTACTTGTCGAAGAGGTCCTTCATGCCGGTAATGGCGCAGAGCTCCTTGAAGTCCTCATCCTGGAAGGCGCTGACCATGGCATAGCGGGCACAGAACTTGTCCTGCGGATTGTCGGCTTCCGGAAAATCTGACTTACCGCAGAGGATGATGCCGTGCACTGCTAGCTGGGTGTCCCAGTTGCCCCAGCGCTGGCGGACGATACCGAACTTACCGTACATGGGTAAGGTATGTCCGAGCATCCGGGTCGGCACCTGGACCTGGGAGAACTCTATCATGGTTCCCAGCCCGGTCTTTCTCCGATGGTGGATGGCCGCCAGGATTGAGCAGGTGATCAGGTTGCCCGATTGCCAGTCAATGACCCAGTTGGTCTGCTTGGTGGCATGGCCGCCCATGAACTCGTGCATCCCGGTGACCGAGGCGAGTCCGGCGTGTGCCTGGCCCAGGATGTCGTAGGAACCGCCGAAGATCTTGGGACCGTAGCCGAAACCGCCGCCCCAGACATAGATGAACCGGGGGTTGATTTCACTCAGATACCGGTAGCTCATCTTCCACTTGTCCAGGGTCCCCGGCCGGTAAAGCTCGGTGAGGCCGTCGGATTTCTTCACCAGGCCGTAAAAGACTTCCACCATCTCGGGGATGTGGTAATCCATGGTGAGAAAATACTTGTTGGGGTTGGCGTTGGTGAAACCCAGGCCAGTGCCGGTCATGGGCCGGGTGTCGTGGAGCGGATAGAGGTAGCACTCGTTAAACGGGGATGTGTGGCGCATGGCGTCACCCATCCTCGGCATCTCGATCTTGATGACCTCGGCCCCCAGTTCGGCCAGGTTGGCCACAGAGTGGGGCGTGAAGATATACATGGTACAGCTCAACCACCTAATCCCTTTAAGTGCTATGGGCTTGGTGTGTTCATTGCCCACGTCGAAGAGCTTCTTGCAATACTCCTCGTAGGGCATCTTCATCTCATCCATTTCACCCTTGCTCTTGGGGCCTGGCAGGTCTTCTATACGTGTTACTCTTGGATCTTTTGCCATTAGATTACCCCCTTTGCTTTTAGTTCATTAACCTCGTTCTGGCCCATTCCAGTCCATTTCAGGTAGATTTCGTAGTTGTCAAATCCGAGATCTCTGCCCATCCATTTGCAGCGGAACGGTGCTCGGACCTGATAGGACGCCGGGCTTGAAGCGATTAGCAGTGGGCCGTAGTCGGTCTCATGGACATACTGCCAAGGACGGTACTTGAAGTGGGGGAACTCAGCGACTTCATCGATGTACAGCACCGGTCCGGCCGCAAGCTGGTACTCGAGTAGCTTGGTTTCAGCTTCGACCCTGTTGGTGTCCCTCAACCATCTAGTGGTCAGGGTGTAGGTCTTGATCAGGGCGTGCAAGGCGTTTCTGGCCCCCATCTCCTTGAGGAATGGGTCTTCATGGATCAGCCGGCCGAACTGGTCGTCATCGCGCTCGATGCAAAAGCCGATGTTGTACCAGAGCTTGTCGGTCTGGCCGCCGATCATCATGTAGCCGTCCTTGCAGGGGTTCCAGGCATACTGGTTCAGGTTGGGGTCCCAACCACCGGATCTTCCTTTGATACTGGCATTGAAACCGTACCAGGTGATATCAAAGTCGATGATGTCCATCAG
>Ga0180437_10006753_pt1 | contig 15164 bp, 18 predicted proteins | sample SS_ome_4_FD_132410 | JGI IMG/M metagenome (GOLD analysis project Ga0180437, IMG submission 132410) | Hypersaline lake sediment archaeal communities from the Salton Sea, California, USA - SS_3_D_1 metaG | ecosystem: Environmental > Aquatic > Non-marine Saline and Alkaline > Hypersaline >...
AAAAAAGATTTTAAAAGCGCAGATCTAACTGGTGATTTGGTCTATTATCCAAAAAAGTTTGATCCAGAAAATCATGGTGGTAAAACTAAACTAGATATTTTAGCAGATGAAGGCGGTTGGGATATCTTGTTTTTAGAGGATATGCCAGATTTGCCATTTAAGGGAAGAGAAAAAGCAGGCAGAACACAGTTTAGCCCGGGAATGGAACCTTATGTATATTTATATGATCTACAGAATGAAGAACAGTATAAGGGAGAGCAAGGTATGACACCAGAAGCTGAGTTGACATATTTTATGTATTATTTGCAGAAAAATAATAAGGTAATTGATGATTATCAGGGAAGCGGTAAAGTGAATTGGAATTTAGGCGGATTTTTTAAAAATAATGGAACTATATGTTGTTCTGGATGGGATAGAGAGCATAAGATAATATTTGTTGGTTCGATCGGTCGGCATAGTAGAAATGTGGATTATAATAAATATTCAGCTCGAACAGCTGTTAGGGTTTAATCCTGAACCCCAATTACTAATTACCTATTACAAATTACAATCAATATGTGCAAACGTTTAAAAATTTGAAAAAATTCATCCGCAGGCGGTTTATAAAAAATTTAATTAGATAATAAAAATAATCTATTATTTATGAAAAAAGCATTATATATCATTTTTCTTTGTATCTTGTCAGTAAATTTAGTAGGATGCATAAAAAATGATGCAGAAAGACCAGTCGACATAAGCCAAAGGCAAGTTAGTGACGAAGAGGTCAATCAACCCGGACAAGATGAGAGGGAAATGCGAACAATTACTATTAGTGTTAAGAATACTGCTGGTATGCCTGTGCCTGGTGTCAGATTTAGCGTGCCGAAGACAAATATTATCCAAGAAGCAGCTATTAACGGCGATATAAAGTTTTGGTCTGAAGTTAAAGAGGTGAGCATTCCGAAAATTCCATTTTATAAAATGCCAAGTGTAATTAATTTTGATGACTATGAGCAGAATGAAATTGAGGTGGTATTAAAGCCTGAGGAAGTTAAGGCAGGTTTTCAGTTAATATTTCCAGAAGTTAAACGGCAGCATAATGGGTCGATGACCACGATTGAAGGCAAAGTTGTTGACGAGAATGATAATCTTATTGACAATGAAAAAATAAATTTCGATGATTCAAGTTTAAATGCTAAAACTGACGATCAAGGGAATTTCAAAGTCGAAGTGCCTGCCGAAAGTATGAGCTATCGAATATATTTTCCGAATTTAGATAATAAGAAATATTATCAGATTGATACTTTTAAAAATTCGATATCAATTATAGATATTGAAATATAATCCAAAATGATTTTGATTTTTATGATCAAAAGACTCAAAATTTTATTCTCAATACTTGGTATGCAAATTGATGTGCTTGCCAGTTTTGTGGCATTTGTAATAAATAAATACTTTTCAAAATTTTATAAAAAAGAAGACATTTTTAGATTTGAACGGCTTTTATTATGATTTGAATCCCCAGTTTTTAATTTTGATTTTCTAATTTTTAATTTTTATTATTTATATGTTAACTTTAATCGTTTTTATAATAATTTTATCAGTATTGGTTTTAGTCCATGAGCTGGGGCATTTTTATACTGCTAGAAAATTGGGCGTAAAAGTTGAGGAATTTGGTATTGGTTTTCCGCCAAAAGCAACAGGAATCAAAAGTAAAAAGACAGGCATTACTTATTCAATAAATTGGCTGCCGTTGGGCGGTTTTGTAAAGATCAAAGGTGAAGACGGCGAGCATCGGCAGGATAAAGACAGTTTTTCATATCAAAAAATCTGGAAAAGAATTGTCATTGTTTCTGCTGGCGTATTTATGAATTTTGTTTTAGCCTGCGTTTTATTATCAATTGGCTTTATGATTGGTGCGCCGCAAATTGTGGAAACTGATATTGATAATGGCCAATTAAAAAATCCGCAAATTCAGGTTTATGAAGTTTTAGAAGATTCGCCAGCAATGGAAATTGGTTTAAAGGCTGGTGATTCTATTTTGCAAGTTAATGATACAAAGATTGATTCAACTGATATTTTAAGAGATTCGTTAAAGGATAAACAAGATGAAGAATTGAATTTAAAAATAAAAAGACTGGATGAGGAAAAAGAATTTGCTATCACGCCAATTTATTATGAAGATTTAGAAAGCGCAGGCATTGGTGTGAGTGTGGTAAAAACCGCAGTTGTTTCTTATCCTTGGTACAAGTCTATTTGGCTTGGTGCAAAGAGCGGAGTATTAATGACTGGTCAGATTGTAAAGGGATTAGCCATTATTGTGAAAAATTTAGTAACTACTGGAAAAGCTGGTTTAGATGTGGCTGGACCTGTGGGAATTGCTGTTTTAACTGGTCAGTTTACACGAATGGGTGTGACTTATGTCATTCAGTTTGCAGCGCTTTTGTCAATTAATTTAATGATTATTAATTTTTTGCCAATCCCAGCTTTGGATGGTGGCAGAGTATTGTTTTTAATCATTGAAAAGCTGCGCGGCAAGCCAATTAAGCAAAAAGTTGAGAATTTAATCCATACGATCGGCTTTGCTTTATTGATCTTATTGATTATAATTATAACAGGAAGGGACATTTTCAAATTCAAAGATGTTTTTGTAAATGTATGGGATAAATTTACTAATTAAACAAAAAAAATATGGTTGAAGCAGCAAAAAAAATTGAATTTCCGCCGCAGCAAATTGAAGAAGACACGCCTGAGTATTATATTTATGAATTAGAAAAAGCAATGAGCATGTGGGAAGAAAAACCTGAAATGAGAATTAAAAAAGTGGTTGGCACAATAGAAAAAGATTATGCCAGTAAAGAAATTTTAGACAAGAAACGTTTTAACAAATATAGAAGAACATGGGGTTCAGTAGTTTTCAGTTGGATACGCATAGCTAATATGATGTATTTTGATGATGATGCAGAAACAGAAAAACAAATTGCTGAAGCTGAAAAAAAATGGTTTGGAGTAAAGAATGTCACAAAAGATATGATTGAAGAAGCTGAAGATTTGGCGCGTAAGATGATTTTAAAATTGAAAAAAGTCAGCAAAGAAGAGGAAAGAGCAGCTTGATTTGTTACAAGATTTACAAGATCCAGTGTACGAGATATTACAAGATATTTTGCTAATTTCAAATTTCAAACCTTTAACCTCATAACGTCATAATGTCATAACTTCTTAACCAAAATTATATGCCAATAAAAATCGCCATTAATGGCTTTGGCCGAATCGGCCGGGCAGCATTTAAATCTGCCTTGGAAAATAAAAACATAAAAGTGGTTGCCATAAATGATTTGGTTGATCCTGAAAATCTTGCTTATCTTTTACGATATGACACAGTTTATGGCAGATATGATAAGCAAGTTGTTTCTGGTAAAGGATCTTTGCAAGTAGGCAATACAAAGGTTCAAGCCTTTGCTGAAAAAGATCCAGCAAAATTACCTTGGAAAAAGCTGGGCATTGATGTTGTTTTAGAATGCACAGGTTTTTTTACAGATAAAGAAGGAGCGACCAAGCATATTAAGGCTGGAGCAAAGCGGGTAATCATTTCCGCACCGACAAAGTCTGAAGATTTAAATACTTTTGTTGCTGGAGCAAATGAAGATAAAATTACAAAAAAAGATGTTGTTTTATCAAATGCATCCTGTACTACAAATTGTGTTTCACCAGTAATGGCAGTTTTAGAATCAAAATTTGGCATTAAAAAAGCATTGATGACCACTATTCATGCTTATACAGCCACTCAAAGATTGGTTGACGGTCCGAGTCCAAAAGATCCCAGGCGGGGCAGAGCAGCAGCTGAAAATATTTTTCCAACAACAACTGGCGCAGCTATTGCTACCACAAAAACTTTGCCAAGTTTGGTAAATAAATTTGATGGGATTTCTGTGCGAATACCAGTTCCCTGCGGTTCATTATCAGATTTTACATTGGTTTTGAAAAAGAAAGTTACAGTTGAGCAGGTTAATAAAGCATTTATAGAAGCTTCAAAAACATTTAGATATAAAGAAGTTTTAGGAGTTTCAAATGAACCTTTGGTTTCTTCTGACATTATCGGAACAAAATATTCAGCAATTGTTGATTTAGGCTTTACCAAAGTGATTGATGGAGATTTGGTGAAAATTTTAGCCTGGTATGATAATGAATACGCATATGCATATCATTTGGTAAAAATGGTTGAATTTCTATAATGCAGACAAATGCGGACTTGCGCGGACTGAAGCGGACGGAGAGTTAATCTCTCCGTTTATTTTCAGAAAAATATGAAAAAAAATAAATTTCAAATATTCTTAATTATAATAATTCTGATTTTGATAGGAGTTTTGATTTTTTTTAATCAAAAAAGAAAAAATGAGTTTGAATTGGTTCAAGCTGAAGCAAAAGAAATATTAAAATTAATAAATCAGGCTGGAGAAAAAGCGCTGGAATCAAAAAAGGCAAGGCCAAAGCCAGTAGCGTATGGAATTTTTTTTGATTTTGATAAAGCAATTTTATTTGCTGATAAAAATGAAAATAAAATTTTTGATTATAATGCAATTGATCAATATATATTAAATGAAAATATAAGGTTAAATGAGCAGCGGATTGTTTATTATCTTCCCTATAAAGAAAGTATTGAATTTTGTGATGTGAGCAGACAGTGTTTTGATGACATTCATCCAACGGTTTTAATTTCAGATATAAAGACTGGCAGGGCTATTGAGTTTAGGTTTACAAAGAGAAATGGTAAAATAGAGTTACAGGAAGTGGTGGATCAGTTTTAAAGCATAGTTGTCATTTCGAGCTTGTCGAGAAATCTTATTAAAGTATATGGTTAGAGATTATAATTTTTACGTTTATATAATGGCAAGTTTTAAAGGAACTTTATATATTGGTGTTACCAATGATTTGGAGCGTCGAGTTTGTGAACATCAAGCGGAAATATATCAAGGATTTACCAAACAATATAAATGCAAAAAACTCGTTTATTATGAATATTTTACAGATATACGTGATGCGATAGATAGAGAAAAACAAATAAAAAGATGGAGGAGAGAGAAAAAGGAAATATTAATTGATTCGGTTAATCCTAACTGGCAGGATTTATCAAGGGATTTTTATCAAACAACCGCACGTTGGTAAGATCTCTCGACAGGCTCGAGATGACAGCAAAGGGCGGCTGTTTGTAATGGATAACACAGTATGGATAAAAAACAAGCTAAACAACGAATTGAAGCAATTAAAAAACAAATGCGCGGCATTGATTATGCGTATTATGTTTTGGATCGGCCAATTGTGTCAGATGCGGTTCGTGACTCTTTAAAAGATGAACTTGAAGGCCTTGAAAAAAAATTCCCAGAATTTATTACCCCAGATTCACCAACACAAAGAGTTGGCGGTAAAGCTTTGGAAAAATTTAAAAAAGTTAAGCATACAGTAAAAAAATATTCATTTGATGATGTGTTTTCTTTTGAGGAATTGGAAGAATTTGATAAAAGAGTAAAAAGATTTTTAAAATTGCCTGAAAACAAAGATTTAGAATACACTTGCGAGACGAAAATTGACGGCCTAAACATGTCGTTTCTTTATAAAAAAGGAGTTTTGGACAAAGGCGTTACTCGTGGTGATGCAGTATTTGGCGAAGATGTTACGCACACAGTTAGAACCATAAAAAGTTTGCCATTAAAATTAAAGGAGGCAGTTGATATTGAAGCTGGTGGTGAGGTTTTCATGCCAATTAAAGTTTTTGAAAAGTTGAATAAAAAGCTGGACAAGCCTTTTGCTAATCCTAGAAATGCAGCTGCAGGCTCTGTGCGCCAGCTTGATCCAAAAGTAGCTGCAGAGCGCGAGCTTGATGTTTTTATGTATTCTATAGTCCAGGGGCCAAAAAGAAAAACTCAAAAAGAAACAATGGATTATTTGAAAAAATTAGGATTTAAGGTTGAGCCTCATTATACTTTTTGTAAAAACATTAAAGAGGTGATTAAATACGCAGAAAAAGTCCATAATTTGCGGGAAAAATTGCCATATGAAATTGACGGTATTGTAGCTAAAGTGAATAAAATTGAATATCAGGAAAAATTAGGCAGAACTGCCAAGCTGGCGCGATGGGCAATTGCTTATAAATTTCCAGCAGAAGAAGCAACAACACTGGTGGAAAACATTGATGTTCAGGTTGGCAGAACTGGTGCATTAACCCCTGTTGCGCATTTGCGGCCAGTTAAGCTGGCTGGATCAACGGTTAGCCGAGCTACTTTGCATAATGAAGATTTTATTAAGGAAAAAGATATTCGAATCGGTGATACAGCAATTGTGATAAAAGCTGGTGATGTTATTCCAGAAGTGGTGGATGTTTTGCCAAAAATGAGAACAGGAAAAGAAAAAAAGTTTCACATGCCTGATAAATGTCCGATTTGCAATGCAAAAGTTGAGAGAAGAAAAGGTGAAGCAGCTGCTTATTGCACTAATGACAAATGTTTTGCTAAAGAATTTGAGAGTTTAGTACATTTTGTGTCCAGAAAAGGCTTTGACATTGAAGGTTTGGGGCCAAAAATTATTGAGCAATTGATGAATGAAGGTTTAATAAGCAAATCAGCAGACTTTTTTGATTTAACTGTAGGAGATTTACAACCTCTAGAACGATTTGCGGAAAAATCTGCAGATAATTTGGTGACTGCTATTGAAGAAAGTAAAAAAGTGTCTGAAGCAAAGTTTTTATTCTCTCTTGGAATTCGGTTTGTTGGCGAGGAAATGGGAAATGTTTTGGCAAGACAATTTCCTGAAAATAAGATTTCAAAATTGATTAAAAAAATACAGGCTAAAAAACTTGAAGAGTTAAAAGAGTTAGAGGGCGTTGGTGAAAAAGTTGCTCAGAGTCTTTATGATTTTTTTAATGATAAAGAAGAAGTTAAACAACTGCGTGAGCTTGAAGAGCGGGGAGTGGAACTGGTTCCACCAGCCAGATTGAAAAAATCATCTTTAACCGGGAAAGTAGTTGTTTTAACAGGTAGTTTGGAATCAATGTCGCGTGATGAGGCAAAGGCAAAGGTGCGAGGTTTAGGCGGTAACATTTCTAGTTCTGTTTCAAAGTCTACAGATTTTGTAGTGGCAGGGGAAAATCCTGGATCAAAATTTAAAAAAGCCAAAGAGCTAGGTGTAAAAATTATTAATGAAAACACTTTTTTGAAATTACTTAAATAATTTTAAATATATTTAAAATCAATGATACATTATAATGTGTTTTTTTTATTTTAAAAAGCTTACTAAATTGTTTAGCAAGCTATATCTTTTAACCAATTTTTATTTCTTTAACCTCTTTAGGAATAATCATTTGTTGAGTTACTTTACGCTTTGTGCCTTGAATGACAGCTGCTATTCGATTTTTTATAACAAGTAGATCAGGATGAATCCAGAGTTTTCCTGGAATATATTGCCCCTTAGCCTGACCTTTATTCAACACCCATTCAATAGTAGCTGGATTATTAGATCTAATCCTAAAAAGATTTACGTCTTTGTCAGTTGTAGTTGGCATTGCCATTTGATCAATGTCTCGAGCAAGCTCAAGCAGTTTTTCTTCAGATATTTTTACTAAAGATTCGTCAACAGTGAAATAAATTTGACTTTCATCACTGCTTTTTACAATCCATACGCTCATGATTCCTCCTATGTCTTACTTAAAAAAGATTATCATACTTATTTTATTTAATCAAAAAACCCACCAAATTGTTTGGCAGGTTGTCAACTACTAACAGCCTTCATCGATTCGGCCGTTACAATCATTGTCCAGGCCATCCAGGCAGATTTCTATGTTTCTTCCTACAAATTCTCCGCCGCATTCTGACCAAATGCCTTGGCCTTTGCCATTGTCTTGGCAAACCTGTGTGCCTTTGACGCATTGACCGAGATTTGTACCGCAGTTGCGAGTATCGTCGACAGTACATTCTCCTGGATATTGATTTTCAGCAAGTGTTACTTGTTCTTTTTGTGGGTTCTCATTACGCCCTTTGTAATCTGATTTAGACAATCCCATCCTCATAAGCTGGGCAGGACTATATGTTTCTTCCAAAGGAACTTGTTTTAGCTGAGCAGTTTTCCATTGGGTTTTGCCTTCACCCAGTCTGCCTGCCCTGACGCAGCGGTAAGTATGATCATATTCTACGTACAGAGGAGATCCCATGGGATAACTATGCATCATGCGGATGTTCATAGCATCACCAATAGTGCAGTCGGTTTCACATTTGGTAAAACCAACACCGTAGTCATTGCAATTCATGGTTCCAATTTTTTCATCATCGCCGGCAAAGCAAAGCATTTTGACGTCTGTAGAAGGATCACAGACATAGTCTTCGTCGATGAAGCCGTCGCCATCATCGTCTCTGCCATCGTATGATGATTCACTGGCTTGTTTTTCTGGTTTGATTTCCTGGTTTTCTGTTGAAAAAATCCTTGAAAAGAAATCCTGATTTTCTATTGAAAAATCTGTTGAAGAGTAATGTGTACGAATCACAATCAGAAGCATAATCAACTCGATTGTTATTCCGATTAGTCCAGCATAAATAATAACATTACTTGTCTTGTTTCGTTGTTCTCTCATCTTTGCCCTCCTGTTTTGCCTTTTTCAGTGTAGTTATGGATTGTAATTCTAGCATTTATATAGTAATTTGTCAAATTATTTTTGTATTTTTTGTCTAAATTTAGTAAAATATGCAATTTTCACCTTTCGCCTCTCGCATTTCAAATTTAAAAAACCTGCCAAATTGTTTGGCAGGAATTAGTCCTCATAGAGTCTCAGGAAAAGGAGTATGATCGTCAGGATCAGTTCCCCCGCATTTCTCGTCATCTTCTCCATCATTGTCTTGATCTGGGCACAAAACCATTACGTATTCGCCCTGCTGTGGAAATGGTCGTTCAGTAATTGTTTCTTTGCCAGTGACAATAAAATCTTCAAGGCTGTCAAATGAAAGCTGGAGATATCCACTATATCCATCATATAATTTTAGAGAGAATATGATTCTTTGTACTGGATCAGAATACGTCCCGTTTGGTGACTCAAAGAAAGGAGCTTCAATATTTTCGAAAACAAAACTTCCGTCTTGTTTTTGGGAAGCGAAGTGTACTAATCGGGCATCCTTGGCTATTTCAAAATCCGTTTTATTTATTATTTCTGGTGTGAGTATGGGGAATTCAAGGCTTGCTTCTACTGTGGGATAAAAATCAGAGTAGAAGGTTGGGATTGGTTTTTCGCCAGCAGCTTGTCTGATGACAAGTTTTTCGATAATATCGCCTTCCAGCAAACCATAGACATAGAATGTCATTTCATATTTGTCTCCAGGATACATGAAAAGAGGATCAGTGAGCAGATCAGTATTACAACCACTCACATAAATTGATGATCCCTGATTTTGAGAATAAATAAGATTGATGTTTACTTTATCCTCTACGTACATTTCATTATGCAAGTATTCAACTTTATCTTCGCATTCGTACAAGCATACATATTCACCATCAACTTCACCGTCACAATCATTATCTCTGGCGTCGCAGATTTCCTCAGCATCAGGATTGACATCAATGCGTCTGTCATCACAATCTTCTGGATAGGGGAATCCATCACCATCCTGGTCAAGTCCTTGGACCTCATTGGCAATGCATTCATTCCCTTCAAGATGTGTTCCTGTACTACAAGTCACTGTTTGCTGCGTTTCAGGAGCTAGAGAGTAAGTATCTTCGTCATCACAATTGCATTCCAGACCTGCATCAGATTCACAGGTTGGTTTTGTTGTTCCGGAAACTCCACAATTTGAAAAAGCAATAATCAAAAGAATTCCAAGGCTAAATTTATACATTTTTGCTCTCCTTTTGTTGAAGTTGGGAAAGTATAAACAACTAAAAACTATAGCAGAATGGTGTAATTTTGTCAAATAGTTATTAACTTTCATCTTTTGATTTATCATTTTTGACTTAAAACAAAAAACCTTGCCAAAGTGTTTGGCAGGTTAGTTTTGTTCCACGCAATCTTCATCAATCGCTCCATCACAGTCAGCATCAAGATTATCACATCCGTCTTTTTTATCCCAGTAAGCAGGTGTTGTGAAAGCTGATGTTGGATCAGCAGTGGAGCATTGAAGATACATATACCCATGGCCAGGTATTGAGTTACAAATAATTTCTCCTAAATCAGTACAGTATCCATCAAGGAAAATTTCTCCTTCTAAGTAATATCCCCTGCAAGGAGTACCAAGTTTATCTGCCCAATCTTCGTCTATTTCACAGTCACAGTCATCATCAATCCCATTACACAATTCTTGTATTGGAGCTTGCCCCTGCGCACAGATGCCGCAGTTCAAAGGATCTGCCCACTCTGTCATGTAAATATCTTGCTGAATTTCTTCAGGCAATTCGTTTGAATCAGAGTATGGAATTGAATATTCACTGGTATAAGCGTCAAAATTATTATGATTTTCTGTCTCAAAGTCTTGATAAATATCAGTATTTTCAGATATTGGAATATTAGTATTGCTTTGAGTTAATCGAATTGCTTGATTTGGATTTACATGGCAAGAAGAAAAAGAAAATAGGATTAGTATGAGATGGATACTTCTCATTGCTGTCTCCTAGAGGTGATTAGAATGAACTATTAGATCCTTATTATTTAGTAAATATTATTAAACAATCAGCATATAACAGTTTAAGAAGAGATGTTTAATATTAACAGATTTATATGTTTTTGTCAATTTTGGGGGTATATCCTTATTTTTAGTATATTAAAAAAACCTGCCAAATTGCTTAGCAGGTTAAAAATTATTCTGCAATCATCCGACTGCGGATTTCCCATTTTTCTTCCAGTGTGGGAGGAATGTTGACTTTATTAGACAGCTTGGTCAATTCTCCCTGAAGTACCTGGAGGATGAGGTCTTTGATATGGGCAAATTCCTCATGCACCCAAAGTTCACCAGGAATATATCTACCGCCGCCCATGCCGCCTGGGATAATGCCGTCGAATTCTTCATTAATGATTTCAAATAGGCGGATATCCCAGCCTTCACCTTCATTGCAATCCCAGGCAAATGTGTCCAGTTCTCGAACTAGTTTCACGAGTTTTTGGTCAGAGATTCTTACCATAGCCTGATCTATAGTAAAGTAGATCTGGCCGCCCCAGTCGCCTTCTGCTACCCAGAACATGATAACTCCTATTAAATGTTGGTTTATATAGTATCATAACAAAATAGCATATTATTTAAATTTTGTCAATCCTAACTAACTGTGTTTTATGATAGTATTTTATTAAATTAAAAAACCTGCCAGTAATTAACTAGCAGGTTTTGTAGTTTAGAGGCAAACACCTCCTCCTCCCTGAGAATCATCCACCAAATCAGGCTCGCAGCCTGTGATGTCTGGTCCATAAGGATAGAAATCGAGAGTTGCCTGGGTTGTTTCAGTTATGAACCGTTCCTGGAAGTGATTATCAATGAAAGCCTGGTCTGAGGCAAAAAGTCGCTTTTGCCCATTCCAGATCAGGTAAACATCATCGCTTCCTACAACCTTAAGCACAAATCCATCAGGATACCATCCACCGAACAGATCAATTCCTATGATGCTGTAGTTTGGCCAGAAAGCATCAGGAACATCATAGATGCGATCCTGCCAGTTTGTACCGAAAAGCTCAAGAGCTGATTGTTCATCAGCAATTTTGTAAATATCGCAGTTTGTGCTGACTGCATAGACAATTGGAATAGACTGGATTTTGACCAGATGTGTGCCATATCTCATGCACACATTTGCTGCCAAAGGAATGTCAGCCAGTTCTTGGTCAGTGATTGTTTTAACGCAGGAATTATCATAATGCCAGGAAAGGAACATTGTCTCATTGGGTACGACATATCTGTAACTTTCCTGGGAGATAAAGTATAGAGCGTCAAAGGTGCCTTTAACGACGTCGCCTGGTTCAGCCTGCCCGGTCGGTGTCTGTTCGCATTCACTCAGACAGCCGAGTTCGTTGCAGCCGAGTTCGCATTCAGTTACGCTTCCAGAGGTTTCGCAAACCCCGTCCACGCACAGACCTGACTGGCCAGAACAGGCAAAATTGCCGTTCAGATCACAGCCGCAGCCCCCACCAGCACCGCAATCATCGTCAGTTTCGCATGAAAGCGGATCACAGCCCTCATCAACCTGGCCGTCGCAGTTGTCGTCAAGACCATTATTGTCGCAGATTTCAGCTTGCTGTTGGCATTCCTCCAGAACTGGAGGAGCGCATACCAGTCCGCCTTCTCCGCAAACATATGTTCCCTGGACAGGGACAGAATTGAGAATGGTTGTACAGAAGTGACCGAGGTTTGGATCATCCTCATTCATTTGGTCATCACAGTCGTTATTGAGCTGGTCGCACCAGTCAATAGCGCCCGGATTGACATTGGGGTCATTGTCGTCGCAGTCGCCGTCAAACGGCGAATAGCCGTCATTGTCTTCGTCCAGATCAGGACATCCTTCATTGATTTGGCCATCGCAATTGTTATCCCGATCGTCACAGATTTCAGGAGCGCCTGGATAGATGGCTGCGTTGTAGTCATCGCAGTCAAACAGATCGGGGTTGTCGTATGGCGGCTGGCAGCCTTGGATTGGCTGAACAAAGTCATCGCCATCTTCGTCAAGGCATTCGCAACCGTTTTCTTCATCGTGATCTAGATCGATGAAGTTTTCCAAACAATTGTATGCGCAGTTCCCAAAAGTACAGGCGACTGACATATAAGGCTTATAATCACAGCCAATATTGCATCCACCACAATGGTGAATGTTGCCAATTGGTGCGAAAAAGTCTTCGGTTGTCAGTCCCTCGCATTCATTTTGAATCGGAGTTTCCGATGGAATGCATTCTCCGTTTTCAAAGACAAAACCTTCATCGCAATGGAGTGTAATGTTGATCTCATCCCAATTGGGACAACCTTCATCAGTCTCTCCATCGCCGTCATCGTCTTCGCCATCGCAGGCTTCATCCTTTGACCAGCAGACATTGTCAACCAGGGTCGTATTCGGTCCGCAAGAAATCTGCGGGCCAGCATCAGTTTCTTCTGACGTGGGCGGAGAGGAATCACCACCGCCACAATTACAGATCAGCAAAGTGAACAGAATGGCGTAAAAAGCTCTCATTGTTTTCTCCTTTTTTGAGAAAATAGGTTGTAAAGAAACAGGTCCCAATTTTATTTACTATTATTAGCAAACAAAACCGGAAACCCAACTTTATATAAAAAGTTGGGTACAAAATAGCTAGTAGCCGGGAACTTTGGAATCGGGAACCGGCTGTCCGTTGATCAGGATTTCTGTCCAGTCATCGCCTGGATCATTAAAGCTGGAGCAGTTGAGCTCTACCAGATCTCCTTTTTCCAGGGCCTGCCAGACAACTTCAGCCACTTCCTTTTTGAGAAAGAATTTGTGGGTTTTGAAATTCTGCTTGGTAAACGGTAGCTTATAGGGCATTTTTTTCTCCATTTTCTGAAAGTTATTCCCTAGCTTTGCATAATAATTATATCAAACAAAGCTGGGAACCCAATTGCAATTGACAATTGGGTTTGATGTTTATTGGGTAGAAATTGTGATATTTAAACCAAGAACATCAGCTATTCGGATAATGGTTTTGAGCTGGAGATTGCCTCCAAGTTCTCGATGAAGCGCCCGTCTGGCCTGAAGTTCTGAAATCTTGGCTGCTTTAGCCAGATTTCTTATGCTTAGGCCTTGCTGTTTGCGGTGAATATCGAAAGTTTCTCCGAGCTTGCGACGCAAATTATTTTCAATGGCTGCTGTTCTGGCAACCTGATTCTGCATCACTTTTTTCTGAAGCTCATCAAACGAATTTTGCATTATAGCGTCTCCTTTTTGTTGTGTCAACTTTGCCCAGCTTTGCTTAATAATTATATCAAACAAAGCTGGGAACCCAATCAAAGATGCTTGATTGGGTGATTAGGCGAGCCAGAGATCCATGAATTTTTTCCAGTTATCATGGCTTTGCAGCTTTTTCATCAAAAATTCAAAGACTCTTGAGGGGTCAGCTTGCAATTGCTCATGATGGCGGAAGAGAATGTCCTTGAATCTCTTGTCCATAGGCAAGGCCAATACTGCCTGAGCATAAGCCTTGCGGTCTGAATAGGTGTTGGAAAACAGCTCTTTAGCAAGTCTTTCGATTTGTCCTGCTATTTCCCTCACTTTTTGAGGCAGGGAATTGGCCAGTTCAAGCAGCCTTTCATTGAGCACATGCCAGACATCATCGAGCTGTTCTGTAAAGAACGCCTCGACAACTTGTTTTCTGGCATCTATTGGATCTTCGCCAGTATTGGCAAAGATCTGTTTGTATTGCAATTTTTGCATCTTTGCCTCTCTGGTTTACGTTTTTAACATTGGTTTCCCAAATTTACTGACAAATATTTGCAAGTAAATTTGGAACCCTAACTATTAGTGTACAGTTAGGATCCTTGACTTAGTTTATTGGTCTATGTCTGAATTGGATACGCGTTTTTTCAGCGCTAAAGATTCCATCTCAATGTCCCAGCTTAACTGGCAATCAAAAGTGCTGTAAGCTGGAAGTTGAATAACTTGTGACCTCGTTGGATCGTCTATTGGATGGAAAGTTGATCTGTTTGCTTGTTCTTGGGCTGCTTTTTGGATTGCTTTTTCTATTTTTTGAGTTCGATAAAAATGTAAAGTAACGTATAGAATTCCATAAAAGCAACCTAGGCAAACAAGTGACAAGATCATTGACAGTACAATTTTGACTGCATATTGGGGTATTTTCTGCGCGAAATTTACCCCAATGCAGACAAATGTCAGCATTAGGATAAGATGAACACTTAGAAACAAAAGACAAATTATATATTTGTTCCTTTCGTTCATTGTTCCTCCTCTTGCAGTGTAACCCCATCTTTATTTATTATTTCTAACAAACAAAGATGGGAACCCAATCAAAGATGCTTGATTGGGTATACGGGTAGGAGTTCTAGAAGATCAGGCCGCCTGCATAGATGTCATCTCCGCAGGGATTTGACGTGTAGAGCTGGATCATGTCATTGAAGGCCATTTCAGTGGTGTCTGCGAAGACCTCGACTACCAACTCATCGGTTTTAGCAATGAAAGCTGGTGGATTAAGAATGAATTCCACCTGGCCATTTTCATCGCCTGTG
>Ga0180437_10006754_pt1 | contig 15164 bp, 14 predicted proteins | sample SS_ome_4_FD_132410 | JGI IMG/M metagenome (GOLD analysis project Ga0180437, IMG submission 132410) | Hypersaline lake sediment archaeal communities from the Salton Sea, California, USA - SS_3_D_1 metaG | ecosystem: Environmental > Aquatic > Non-marine Saline and Alkaline > Hypersaline >...
ATCCATCTTTATAATATATTGTTTTGAAAGCCCTCTAGATCTAATAGAGGGCTTCAATGTATCACTAACCATGTACTATTTTCTTCACTGCCTCAGATGGGGCTGAAGATAAAGTTACACTTGCTGTAACAATTAATTTGTTGCCAACAGAAATACTATCAGAAACTTTACGCGGCTGATCACTCTCAGCACTTTTAACATATGCCACAGCTCTTGGCATTGGCATTACAGAACCTCTAAAACGAATATCATGCACAAAAAACTTTTGGTCAGGATACATTTTATTTAAATTATCAATTTCATATTTTGCTTGATTATAGATATTATAACGTAACACTAAGTTTGCTTGTCTTATTTCAGCATCACTTGGCTTATAGCTAATATTGTTTAAATCATACTTTTCACCTGGTTTACTTAAAGCTTTAGCTCTATCACGAATACCGCCTAAATCTTCTGAAGGCAATCTAGCTTCTGCCATAATTCTAACGCTCTCTAGGCCAGATTGATCTAGCGCACGATTAAAAGAAACTATACGCCATTTACCTTTGTCTGAAACTTGTCTAAGCTTTCCTAATACTTGATTTTGCACTTTATCAAGATCATTACCACTAGCACTTACATTAACACTCATTGATACTAAGGCACTTTTTGTAGTAACCCATTTGTCTGCATCTAATTGTAAATTAACACTATTAAGTAGAGGTTCGTAGCTGTTGTTTGCCATTGCCGCATATGGCAGCAATAAACAAATAAAACCTATGATGAATTTTTGCATATAACTAACTCCATTCAAAACCTAAAGAAGACGTTATTTTAAGTTATAAAAAGCTCTTATGCTATTAATATTATCACCTGTTTAAAATTAAATCTTTATTTTATTTTTCTTCCTGTTAAAATACACTCATTTTAATAATATGGCTTCATCTATGCTAAAATATTCTCCAATTTCTCCGCCTGAAATACAATCTTTTGACAAAAAAACTGCTTGGAGAAATATACACGGTGCAAGCTTAAGCTTAGCTCTAACAAGTCACTTAAAACAAGCTAAGCAACCTATATTAGTGATTGCTCAAAATTCATCACAAACTGAGAAAATTCTTCGAGAATTAGAGTTTTTCAAAGATGAAAACTCCTTACCTATTATTCATTTTCCAGACTGGGAAACTCTTCCTTATGATCACTTCTCACCACATCAAGATATAATTTCTGAAAGGCTCTCGGCTTTACATAAGATCCCTCAACTAGAATCTGGAATAATAGTAACATCAGCTACTACAATTATGCACCACCTATCTCCAGTAGAGTTTTTATCTGGAAGAGTATTCCTCATAAAGAAAGGCGATACAATAAATATAGATAGAATGCGCATCGCTATCGAAAAAGCAGGTTACAGATGCGTAGAACAAGTTAGAGAACACGGCGAATTTGCAGTCAGAGGCTCAATAATAGATTTATTTCCTATGGGTTCAAACCAACCATTTAGAATTGATTTATTTGATGATGAGGTAGATTCAATTAGATTGTTTTCAGTTGAAACCCAAAGGACTGAAGAAAAAGTTGATGAAATATCTTTATTACCTGCAAAAGAGTTTCCAACGGATAGCGCCTCAATAGAAACCTTTAGACAGAAATATCGAGAAATCTTTCATGGAAACCCTATAAACTCTACGATCTACCAAGAAGTAACTGATGGCATATTTCCGCCAGGCATTGAGTATTATCTCAGCCTATTCTTTGAAGATACAAATTCTTTATTAGATTACCTCCCAGAAAATTCGGTAGTTTTCACGATAGGCGATATAAATAACAAAGCAATAGAGTTTAAAAATGAGCTTGAAGAAAGATACGAACAATTAAAACATGATATTCAAAGACCTATTTTACCGCCAAATAAAATTTATCTAACAGTAGATCAATTTTTTGGTAAAATTAAAAATTTCACTAATATAAAAGTCTTAGATAAAGATCAAGATTATAATAAAACGATAATCAATTTTAACTCTAGCAAACCATTAGACTTAACCGTTAACTACAAAGCAAAAAATCCACTAGAGTTATTTAATAAATATTACAAAGATTACACGGGGAAAATTTTATTTTGCGCTGAATCTGCAGGCAGACGTGAAACATTAATTCAACTATTAAATAGCAATGACATTTATCCTAAAACAATAGCAAGCTTTCAAGATTTTTTAAAAGAAAAAACTGGCATTGCAATAACTGTAGCTCCTATAGATGAAGGATTAATTTTAGAAGACCCCGCAATCGCCTTAATTGCTGAGTCACAATTTTTTGGCGCACGCATAATGCAACGTCGTAGGAGAAAATCTTCCAATCAAGATGTTGATGCAATAATTAAAGATTTAACAGAATTAACTATTAATTCGCCTGTTGTGCATATTAATCATGGTGTCGGTCGATACCTTGGCCTTAAAGCCCTAAACTTATCAGGGCAAACAGAAGAGTTTTTACATTTAGAATATGCTAGCGGTGATAAACTTTATGTGCCACACACATCCTTACATTTGATATCAAGATACACAGGAGGTGACGTAGAAAGCGCACCTTTGCATAGACTAGGTACAGACAAATGGAGCAAAGCTAAAAAGAAAGCTGAAGCTCAATTAAAAGATGTTGCAGCAGAATTGCTAGAACTTTATGCAAAAAGAGAATCAAATAAAGGGCTTAAATTTTCTAATTTTAACGGTGAATATAAAGCTTTCGCTGAAAAATTTCCATTTGAAGAAACCGAAGACCAATTACAAGCTATAGATCACGTGATTCAAGACCTGCGCTCACAAAAACCTATGGATAGATTAATTTGTGGTGATGTTGGATTTGGCAAAACAGAAGTTGCAATGCGCGCTGCATTCCTTGCGGTTCAAAATAATATGCAAGTTGCAGTTTTAGTTCCAACTACATTACTAGCTGAACAACACTTACAAACATTTAAAGATAGATTTGCAGATTGGCCTATAAATATAGAATCATTATCTAGATTTAAATCAGCTAAAAACCAAAAGCAGTCAATTGATAAGCTAAAAGATGGCAAAGTGGATATCATAATTGGCACTCACAAATTGTTACAGCCTGATATAAAATATCAATATTTAGGTTTAGTTATTATTGATGAAGAACACAGATTTGGGGTTTCTCAAAAAGAAAAACTTAAATCCTTAAGATCTAACATTCACATTCTAAATTTAACAGCAACACCAATTCCACGAACACTCAATATGGCTTTTGCTGGGATTAGAGATCTATCAATTATAGCAACACCTCCAAAAAGGCGTCTTTCTGTTAAAACTTTTGTTCATGAGCATAAAAACCTACTTGTGAAAGAAGCAATACTCCGTGAAATTTTACGTGGTGGACAAGCATACTTTTTACATAACGATGTTAAAACCATTGAAAAAACTGCTAGAGAAATCGAAGACTTAATTCCAGAAGCAAAAGTTGCGGTTGCACACGGTCAAATGCGTGAAACTGAACTAGAGCAAATAATGGCTGACTTTTATCATAGAAAATTTAATGTATTAGTTTGCACTACTATTATTGAAAGCGGAATTGATATCCCTTCTGCTAATACTATTTTAATTAATAGAGCCGACAAATTTGGTATATCAGCTTTACATCAGTTAAGAGGCAGAGTCGGCAGATCACATCACCAAGCATATGCTTATTTATTCGTACCAAATAAAAAAATATTAACTAAAGATGCAGCTAAGCGCCTGGAGGCTTTTTCTGCATATGATGATCTTGGCGTTGGCTTTACTTTAGCAACTCATGATCTTGAGATTCGTGGTGCCGGTGAAGTGTTAGGCAAAAACCAAAGCGGCAACATGCATGAGATCGGTTATACTTTGTATATGGACTTATTATCAAGCGCGGTTAAATCGCTTAAATCTGGGGAAGATATTTCTGCAGGCATAAATAAAGCTAATCCTACAACTATAGAATTAAATGTCCCATCCTTAATCCCAGAAATTTATCTGCATGATGTTAACCTAAGACTGCAGTTTTATAAAAAAATTTCAAGCGCAAAAAACCAAGAAGAGTTAGATGAAATCAAAATAGAAATGATTGATAGGTTTGGTTTACTGCCAGAGCAAACTAAAACGCTTTTTGAAATTACACAATTAAAACTAGATGTAGCAAGACTTGGAGTCATAAAACTCGAAGCAAATAGCAAAAGAGGAAAAATTACTTTTTCTGAAAAACCAAATATCGACCCACTAGTTATCATAAAATTAATTCAAACTGAGTCATATATTTTTAGCTTAGAGGGCGCGGATAAACTAAAATTCAACCTTGAAAAGCATGAGGTTACCCAACGGATTAAACATGTTAAAGATATTTTGGCTTATTTAACTTAAATTCATTGCAAACACAACTTTCTTGTCATTGCGAGCAAGGCGAAGCAATCTTTATAGCCTTACCACAGCTTCGTGATGACACAACTAATATATTATCGTATAATACTCCTGACCTTGGGAGGGAACCTCATTATGCTAAAACGGTTTTTACCAATAGAGCACAGCTTTTTTCTCAATTTCCAACAATCGGCTGATATACTAGTCAACTCTCTGACGCAATTTAATAGTTTGGTTCACAACTTAGACAACACGCAGCTTTATGTTGACACCATTGCCACCAATGAGAAAGAAGGTGACAAAATTGCTAGAAAAACCTTTAAGCTTTTACACCAAACCTTTATTACTCCATTTGATCGCCACGATATTCACAGGCTTACTAGTTGTCTAGATGATATTTTAGACCTCATCAATAGATGTGCGCAAAGATTTCCTTTTTACGAACTTAAAGCCGTTCCCCCACAAATCATTGAACTAGCTGAAATTGCTATGCATAGTGGATTATTCTTAAATAAAGCTATATATCGATTAGAAAATCTAAAAAAATCAGATGAAATTTTTGAACTGTGCGAAGAAATTGACGATTGCGAAAGCAAAGCACAAAAAATTGTTTTAGATGGTGAAAAAGAACTCTTTATTAAAGAAAATGACTTTAAAGAATTTTTTAAACTAAAAGAAATTTACTCTAGAATAAACTCAGTTATTAACCTATGCCAAGACTCCGGAAATCTCGTCAAAGGCATCATACTTGAGTATAGTTAATGGATAGCATGCTGATATTAGTTATATTTACTATAGCTTTAGCCCTTATATTTGATTTTTTAAATGGTTTCCATGATGCGGCTAATTCAATTGCAACTATTGTATCAACTAGAGTCTTAAAACCTCACTGGGCAGTTGCTTGGGCTGCATTTTTTAATTTCGCTGCTTTCTTTATTTTTAAATTAAAAGTTGCAACAACTATTGGAACAGGTTTAATTAATCCAGATATAGTTGATTCCTACGTAATAATTGCAGCACTATCAGGTGCAATATTTTGGAATATTTTAACGTGGTATTTTGGCTTACCCTCTAGTTCGTCACATGCTCTAATTGGTGGGATTTTAGGAGCTGGAATAATTAAAGCTGGATTTCCAACTTTACAAATAGTAGGAGTTAGCAAAGTATTAATTGCTATAGTCTTATCGCCTTTATTTGGCATGATTATCGGTTTAATACTAATATTCTTGACTACAAAGCTATTTTACAAAATGACCCCCGGTGTAAATGATTATTGGTTTCGTAAATTACAATTGCTTTCTTCAGCTTTAATAAGTCTTGGCCACGGTGGTAATGATGCACAAAAAACTATGGGTATAATTGCGATTTTGTTATTTTCCAATGGCTACTTAGGTGAAGAGTTTTACATTCCTTTATGGGTTGTTTTCTCATGCTACTTTGTTATTGCAATGGGTACTTTGTTTGGTGGCTGGCGCATAGTTAAAACCATGGGAATGAAAATTACCAAGTTAAAACCAATTAGTGGTTTTTGTGCCGAAACTGCAAGTGCAATAACCTTATTTTTTACTACTGGTTTAGGGATTCCTGTGTCAACCACTCATACAATTACAGGCTCTATAATTGGGGTTGGTAGTTTACACGGTCATAAAGCTGTACGCTGGGGAATAGCCAGAAGAATTGTATGGGCATGGGTTTTAACCATTCCAGCAAGCGCTATTATTGCAGCACTGGTTTGGAGTGTGTTTTCTTATTTCTAAAATAATGAGTCATGGAGGATATCATATGAAATATATCTTTAAACTAATATTTTACATTTTAGTATCTTTCACTGTTTTATTTTCAAGCTTTATTTATGCGAAAAACACAGTTAATATCCCAATACTTTGTTATCACAATCTCAACCCTACTGTTAAAGGCAGCATGAACATAACTCCAAAAAAATTTGAAGAGCAGTTAAAATGGTTGAAAAATAATGGATTTACAATTATCCCTTTAAAACAAGCTGTTAAATACTTAAATGGTGAAATAAAATCTCTACCTAAAAAATCAATAGTAATTACAGCTGATGATGGATGGCAGTCAGTTTATAAATATATGTATCCCATCGCAAAAAAATATAACACTCCAATAACTTTATTCATTTATCCTCAAACTATATCAAATGGCAAAAATGCAATGACCTGGGAAGAATTAAAAAAGTTACAACAGTCAAAACTATTTGATATTCAAAGCCACACCTACGGACACCCAAATTTTAAGAAAAACAAAAGAAGGCTTTCTGCAGATAAATATAAAAACTTTGTAAATAAAGAATTAACAAACTCAAAAAAAATATTAGAAGAAAAACTAGATACCAAAATAACTTTGCTAGCTTGGCCTTTTGGAATTTATAATAAATTTTTAGAACAAGAAGCTGCAAATGCTGGTTATAAAACTGCATTCAGTATTGATGCGAAACCTGCAAACAAAAAATATAATCCTATGTCGCAACCGCGCTATATGATAATAGATGGACAGTCCATGAAAACATTTGCGAGAATAGCTAATACTGCCAGCTCTTAATAAATACTATCTCGAGCGCAGCCGAGGGACCTCTGTGGTTTGGAAGTGCTTCCAAGGAGATCTCTCACATGCGTTCGAGATGCGAGCTCTACTTTTAAGAAGCACTTCAAAGCTGTTTCAACCTATCAAGTTTTTCTTTAATCTTTATCTCTAAACCTCTAGATGTTGGCTCATAATAAACTTTCTCTTTCATGACGTCAGGGAAATACTTCTCCCCTGCAGCATAAGCATTAGGTTCATCATGCGCATATCTGTATTTTTTACCGTAGCCTAAATCTTTCATTAACTTAGTTGGAGAGTTACGCAAATGCATAGGCACTTCTTTTGAACCAAAAGTTTTAGCATCTTGCATAGCTTTATTAAAAGCTACATAAACTGCATTGCTTTTAGCAGCTACAGACAAATATACCACAGCTTGAGCTAAAGCAAGCTCGCCTTCCGGTGAACCCAATCTTTCAAAGGCATTAACTGCATTCAATGCAACTTCTAAAGCGCGGGGATCAGCGTTGCCTATATCTTCTGAAGCCATACGTATTAAGCGGCGCCCAAGATACAGAGGGTCAACTCCGCCATCTATCATTCTTGAAAACCAATAAAGTGCTGCATCGGGAGCTGAACCTCTTATTGATTTGTGTAATGCAGAGATTTGATCATAAAATGCTTCACCACCTTTATCAAAACGCCGTAAATTATCTTGCAAAACATAAGTTAAATGTTCTTTTGTAATATTAATAATATCTGAATCAGTTTTCGCAACATCAATTAAAACTTCCAAGAAGTTTAAAGTTTTTCTTGCATCACCATCAGAAAAGCTTACTAACATTGACTTTAATTCATAAGGGAAATTTACGTTAAAGCTGCCAAAACCATTTTCTTTATCAAGTATTGCTCGATCAACAACTTCTAGTAATTCATCATGATTTAAACTTTTTAATACGTATACTCTTGCCCTTGAAAGCAAAGCATTATTTATTTCAAAAGATGGATTTTCTGTTGTAGCGCCTATAAATATAAAAGTGCCATCTTCGATAAACGGTAAAAACGAATCTTGCTGAGACTTATTGAACCTATGAACCTCGTCTACAAATAATATTGTTTTTTTACTATTTTCTTGTAAATTATTTTTAGCAACTTCTACAATTTTTCTGATATCTTTAACCCCAGAAAAAATTGCAGATAAACATTCAAAGTTTGCTGAGACCTTTTTTGCAATTAATTTTGCAATAGTAGTTTTACCGGTACCAGGTGGCCCCCACAAAATCATTGAGTGAATTTCACCTGAGTCTATAGCATTTCTAAGAGGTGAACCCTGATTTAAAATATGACTTTGCCCAACAAATTCATCTAAACTTTGTGGGCGCAGTCTTGAAGCTAATGGTAAGTATTTATCTGTCTTTTGTTTCATCGATTACATCTATGTTTCTTGGTGGTTTAAAAGCAAAAGAATCTTCATCTAACTTGGTTTTTGTATCAATTTTAAAAAACGCAATATTAGTTGTATTACCAAGTTGGTCAAGCAAAATCATTTCAGCTACTTGCCTATCTTTATTAAAACCTATTTTGATTTCAGTAAACATATGAGATGGATCAAGTGGTTTTAAAATAAACCAGCGTAAGTCACCTGTTTTTTTCTTCATTACAACTGAATACTGAGTTTTTATAGTTAATTTTCTGTCTAACAATAATTTAGCTGGAGTATTTTTAAATTGGCCGTTTGCATTTTTAATTACAACTTGCTCAAGATCAGGATCATAAATCCAAACTTTTTCACCATCTGTTGTTACTAGCTGTTTAGTAGGTTGCAAGGTGTCCCACATGAATTTACCAGGACGCCTTAATGCCATTTTACCACTTGTAGTAGCATTACCTTTTTCACCACTGCCAACAACAGTTTGAGTAAAATCAGCAGTCATTTGCCGAATGGCTCTTAAGTAATGTTCGAACAACTCTTCACCAGTTAATGCTGTAGCTTGAACCGAAAAAAATATTAAAAATAGAAAACTATATAATTTTAAAAACCGCATTATATTCCCCTTAATTTGTTACAGGTGGAGGCGCTAATACTTCTCGACTACCAGAACCATCCATTACACTTACGACACCAGATCTTTCCATATCTTCCATTATCCTTGCCGCCCTATTATATCCTATTCGCAGTCTACGTTGTACAAGGGATATAGATGCCCTTCTGGTTTCTGTGACAATTCTTAAGGCATCATCATAAAGCGGATCAGATTCGCCTTCACTGCCATTCTCACTATTTGAATTACTATCATTAACTTCCTCTGTGACTTCTTCTATAAACGCTGGTTTTCCTATGCTTCTCCAGGCAGCAACCAATCTATGAACTTCATCATCACCAACATAAGCCCCATGAACCCTAACTGGAACGCCTGTACCTGGTGGCAAATAAAGCATATCACCATTGCCTAACAATTGCTCAGCACCTTGTTGGTCCAGGATAGTCCTAGAATCAACTCTTGAAGAAACTTGGAATGCAACTCTAGTTGGAATATTAGCTTTAATTAAACCAGTAATAACATCAACTGATGGGCGCTGCGTGGCTAAAATTAAGTGAATACCAGCAGCCCTAGCTTTTTGAGCAATTCTTGTAACTAACTCTTCAACTTTTTTACCGACCACCATCATCATATCGGCCAATTCATCAACGACTACTACAATCATTGGCATAGCTTCAAGATGCTCTGGTGAATTTTCATTTAAAGCCTTAAACCATTCTGGTGATTCTATTGGTTTACCGTTGGCTGCAGCTTGCGAAACTTTAGAGTTATAACCAGTTAAATTTCTAACACCTAAGTGCGCCATTAATCTATATCGCCTATCCATTTCAGCAACACACCAACGCAGTGCATTTGCAGCATCTTTCATATCAGTTATAACTGGAGCTAAAAGATGAGGAATACCTTCATAAACTGAGAGCTCAAGCATTTTAGGATCAATCATAATAAGGCGTAAATCTTCAGGAGTTGCTTTAAATAGCACGCTAAGCAACATTGCATTTAAACTTACAGATTTACCAGAACCTGTGGTTCCTGCAACTAAAAGATGTGGCATTTTAGCAAGATCAACAATCACAGGAAAACCTGCAATATCTTTACCAAGCGCCAAACTTACAGGGGATTTAGATTGCGCATAACGCTGCGATTCTAAAACTTCACGTAAAGCTACAAGCTCTCTATGTTCGTTTGGTATTTCAAGCCCTATGCAAGATTTACCAGGGATAACTTCTACAACTCTGACACTGCTTACTGAAAGGGATCTTGCAATATCTTTAGCAAGGCCGCTAATTTTGCTAACTTTTACCCCAGGAGCTAAGTCTAATTCAAAACGTGTAATAACAGGCCCAGGATGTACTGCAACTACTTTTACTTGCACACCAAAATCAAAAAGTATTTGCTCTAACAACTCTGATAATTTTTCAAATGTAACATTTGAAAATGGTTTTTCATTTGCTTTAGTGTATGCATCAAGCATTGATAATGGCGGCAAATTACCATGCGACATTTTAATAGCTTTTTTAGCTTTAAGTTCTTTAGCTTTAGGTTTAGGTTTTATTAAAGGGGTATGCCTGTCAGAAGTAGGAGTTTTAACTCTAGCTTCATTAGAGGATAACCTTGATTTTTTAATTTTACGCTTTAGCGCAAAAATAGTTTGTTCATTAGGTTTAGGTAGGCTATTTCTTTTTTCTTTTATGAAATTAATAAGCTTTATAAAATTATTAAAAATAAATAATCCAATAGAACGTAATAAATAGATCCATGATAAGCCTGCAAACAACGTTACTCCACATAAGAGTAAAGTTATTAGTAACAATGTGCTTCCAGGAACATTTAAAATATTTGTTAAAGCTTTAACAGCAATATCACCAATGATACCTCCAGCATCAGGCTTAAAAGTATTTGCATTATGAAGATAAAGCGCCAATATCCCACACCCGCTTATAACAATTAAGATAAAACCTAACGCTATCAAACCAAAATTTAACCAGCGGAAACTTTCCTCTTTAGAGTCACTAACCCCAATCCAGGCAATAAACACTATCATTGGCGGCAGTAAATAAGCCAAATATCCAAATAAAGATAAAAACAGATCTGCTAAGAATGCGCCTATTTTACCCCCGAGATTAAATACTTGGTCCCCCATTCCAGTATTAGTCCAACCTGGATCTGATAAATTGTAACTAACAAATGAAATGAGTAAAAATAAGGCTACTGCTGCTGAGATTATCAACAACCCTTCGCGCAATCTATGGCCCATTTGAATTGCATATGCTTTATTTGATGACTTATTTTGTAGTGCTTGTTTCACGCTCATATTCCCTTAATATCAACATCTTTTTGACGTAAGCTACAACATTTCGTACTATAACCTGTTACTATAACACCCCAATGACTTATCCAAAAGTGAGCTTTTAACATGAGTGATACAAAACACCACAAATTAATTATTCTTGGCTCAGGACCTGCCGGTTGGACTGCAGCTGTATATGCAGCAAGAGCTAACTTAAACCCAGTAGTTATCACTGGCTTAGAACCTGGTGGACAATTAACTACAACTACAGAGGTTGATAACTGGCCTGGAGATGTCGAAGGCTTACAAGGCCCAGCTCTTATGGAACGCATGCAAAAACATGCTGAGCGCTTTGACACCATTGTCGTCAAAGATCACATTAAAAAAGTAGATTTAAAACAAAAACCTTTCACCTTAGAGGGTGACAATAAATACACCTGCGATGCATTAATTATTGCCACAGGCGCAAGCGCACAATACATAGGCTTAGATTCAGAAAAAGCTTTTATGGGAAAAGGTGTTTCAGCATGCGCAACCTGCGATGGGTTTTTCTACAAAAACAAAAAAGTCGCCGTAGTTGGCGGTGGTAATACCGCAGCTGAGGAAGCACTATATTTATCAAATATTGCATCTCACGTAACTCTAATCCATAGACGCGACAAATTACGCGCTGAAAAATATCTTGCCAATAAGGTTATTGAAAAATCTAAAAACGGTAATATCACAGTTGCATGGGATCATGTTACAGAAGAAATTACTGGTGACAATATGGGTGTTACTGGCATCAATATTAAAAATGTTAAAAGCAATGAAATACAAAAGCTCGATGTTGATGGTGTTTTTATAGCTATTGGCCACAAACCAAATACTGATATCTTCAAAGATCAACTAGATATGAAAAATGGTTACATTATTGTAAAGAGTGGCATCGAAGGCCAGGCCACTGCAACTAGCATACCTGGTGTTTTCGCAGCTGGTGATGTTGGTGACTCAGTTTATAGACAAGCCGTTACATCTGCAGGGTCAGGTTGTATGGCAGCTCTTGATGCGGATAAATATTTAGAAGAACAGAGTTAACATTAATTGCATCTCGAACGCATGTGAGAGATCTCCATAAAAGCACTACCACCCCATGGAGGTCCATCGGCTGCTCGGGATGAATTATCTAACCCTTCTTTCTTTTAAAACCAACTTCATAAATACTCTCAACTGGCTCTTCCAGGGCTTTAAGTAAAGCATCACAATTCTCATGCTCATTGGCATAATCGAACACATCTTTCCATTTATTATCAGTTTCATCAAGATGAGATCTAGTTATTTGTCTGGCAAATAAAACAACATTAGGTGAACCACTTATTACAGCTCTATGTAATAAATTATACTTTGTAGCTCGCTCTATAGTAGGAAAAATACTTTTATTGAAAAAACAATATCTCATAGCTTCTATATTTTTACTGTCAGCTGCAAGATGTAATGCATTGGCGCCAAAAACATCAACAGAGCCACATGGAACATTTAACGCATCTGCTAAATATCGCATTAGTTCAATAGATCCAGATTGTGCAGCCAAAAGAAAAACAGTTTGCTGCAGCCTATCTACTTGTTCGAGATTATATTTGCCTTTTAGTAACAATAACTTTACCGCTGCAACGGAGCCACTTAAAACAGCGTAACTTAATGCATTTCTTTTTAATCTATCACAATGCAAAAGATTTGTATCCGGCAATGTTAGGGCTTCTTCAATTGCACTAGGACTACCACTCAGAGCTGCAAAATGTAGTGGTGACATATATGATACATTTCTTGTTGCACCGGTTAGATTTAAATTTTGTTTAGCATATCTAATAGCTAGCGGATTACCGCTTAGTGATAATATCTCCCATGCTACTAAATTATTATTTATCTGCTTTATATTGCCAATTATATGTTTAAAAATCTTATTGTAATTAATATTAAGCTTTGCTTCGTTTACTTTCTTGAGCTCTTCGAGTTTAACACCAGATGCATTTAAATTACTCTGCCAAAATTGCTTATCCCTAGTAACTGAAAAAAAAGATTTTGAGCTAACCGATACATTTGCAACACTTTTTGCATCTAAATATCCTGAAACTTCCATAAAAAATAAATTATCCGGGATATCATTTAACAACCTTCTTGGGTTCATTTTACTTCCTTTTAAGCTTTTATTTTAAGTAATTTTAGAATATCATCTAGCAGCTAATAAAATAATTACAGGATTTGTTGCATGAAATCAAGGAAAACAAATAATAAATATATGCCTTTATTTAGCGGTAAGACTAATTTAGACAAAATAGTTTTATCTTATTTAACAAAACTTGATCTAGGATTCACGCTTGGCAGCATACCAATTGAAGAAAAAAATATACTATAAATACTCATTGCAGGGTGCTTTTTTCTGAGGCATATAAAAGTTCCAAAAAGAAATTAGAATCATACAATGAAAGAGAGGCTAAAAACACTCTTATCGACTATTTTGAAGCAAACCCCACATCTAGAAAAACAAGTATTACCGAGTTTCAAGCAAGAACAGCAGCTATTGAATACTCATCAGATAATTCGGATTTTTCTATAATGAAATTCTTAGAATACAATCAATTTACATTCAGTACAGCCTCACAAATAAAAGCACTAGGTTTTTTTGAAGATGCTGGTATTAAATTAAAATTGACGAATATTTAATAAGATGGGCAAGACCGGCAGTCATAAATCACTTAGCTAAAAATCCAGATTGTTATTGGCAAAATACTGATAGCAGCATAAATAAATTGTTTCAATTAAACTACGAATCTTGGCATAACCCAAGAATTACTATCAAATATGGCAGTGACAAACCTTATGACTCAATTTTAGATGCTTTAATAAAAGCTAAACTTGATTTAAAAAACTATGAAGATTTACTTACAGAAATTTCAGAATCAAGGTTTTGGCAGATAAGTTTAGATAACTGAATGCGTAGCAATAAACACCCAAATATTATTTGTAAATTTATTGGAGCTATACAACGTGAAGTTGTTTATTTAAATTCTTACAACAAAGATAAAGTGTCCGCTGATGAATGGATAACACTAAATAATGAAATTTTACAATCAACAGTTTTTGATGAAAATCACTTCGCTAAAGGTGTATCAAGAAAACATACAAGCTGTATTAAAGAAAAATATCAAAGATGTTGAAAAGTTTTGGGAATGTAAACTCTAGATTTATTGAGAGGCTAAGAACAAAATTCAAAGCAAACAACATCAGATATTTTGTCATACGACAGTGCTAACATTATTAACCTGTCAACACCAAGTGCAACACCTGCGCAATCTGGCAAGCCTTGCTCTAAATCATTTAAGAAATGCTCATCAATATCTAGGTTTTCTAAATTACTTTTTTTTCTATACTCTAAATCTTTTTTAAAACGTGCTCTTTGTTCCATTGCATCTTGCAACTCGTGAAACCCATTAGCAAGCTCCACCCCCCTGAAATACACTTCGAACCTTGAGGCTAATTTATATTTTTCATGCCGCACCTTAGCAAGTGCTGCCATCGAGTCTGGGTAGTCATATACAAATACTGGAGAACTTACGCCAAGATTTGGCTCTATGTGTTTTGAAAAGAGAACATCAAGCCAAGTATTCTTATCATATTCACCTTCAATAGATAATCCTTTTGATTTAGCTATAGTTGATAGATCTTTTGCTGATGCAGTATGCGGATTAATATTTAAATATTGAGTAAAGACATCTAAATAAGTTTTTCGTTCTGTATTGCTTATACTTAAAACTTCTTGAAAAAATTCACTCATTTCATCCATCAAATCATGATGATTAAAACCAACTCTATACCATTCCAGCATGGTAAATTCTGGTTGGTGTTGCTTGCCAATTTCTCCTTGGCGGTAGGCTTTACAGA
>Ga0180437_10006755_pt1 | contig 15164 bp, 11 predicted proteins | sample SS_ome_4_FD_132410 | JGI IMG/M metagenome (GOLD analysis project Ga0180437, IMG submission 132410) | Hypersaline lake sediment archaeal communities from the Salton Sea, California, USA - SS_3_D_1 metaG | ecosystem: Environmental > Aquatic > Non-marine Saline and Alkaline > Hypersaline >...
GCGCATCTGCAGGATGGCGGTAGAGCTGACCGGTGCTTATACGCGAAAAATAGGATACTTCTGCCCTTACGATGTGCTGAAGCGTGTCCTGGATCGTACCGTATGTACCTGGAATGGCGGCATCCAGCTGTTCACGGGTCAGCCCAGCGCACCATTCGAGCAAACGCAGGTTTGCCCATAAGTGGTGCTTAAACAGGGTCGTGAGTGTGCCGGAAGATTTCATAAATCTCCTTATCGGTTCTAAAATTATATTAATCACCCAGAATATTTGAGTGGTTGTATGATGTGGGTTAAGCTTTTCGAGGCTGCGTCCAGTTCGGGCCGCGCAACGTCCCAGAAAAGGGGCAGCGCCCCTTCAGGGATTTCTTCACTGGACAAAAAATTATCATTCGTCTCGCAGGATGCTGGGCAGATAACTGCGGAAGGGTAGGGAGCCGCTGCTGGGGAGTGCTGCCAAGGAGAAACCGAAACCATCGTCGATTTCCCCCTGGTCTTTGAGCGACCCTCCCTGGCACCAGTACTGCGGGCTTACCGCACCAAGCCCGTCCCAGGTATCGCTGTAAATCACAACCACCGAGCCGTCCTCATAGACATTACAGTTGTCACCTGGGACGCCGATCGCCAGATCTTCTTTCCCGTCACCGTTGTAATCGCCCGGCGCCAAGGCGTAACCAAATTCGTGGTTCTGCCCTAAATCGCCCGGAATAACCTCCCGTCCCTGGTGAAAGAAGTGCGGGTCGTCACTGACAAAACCACCAACCCAAGCCCTGGACAGCACATATAAGGCACCCGCATTCTCCATATATGGTTCCCAAAAATCCTTAAACGGCACACCCACCACCAGGTTGTCCAGACCAGTACCGGTAAAATCAACCGCTGCCAGCGTGTGTCCAAAGTTGTCCGATTTTTCTCCCTGTTCTGCGATCATTTCTCCGTCCTGGTAAATAATTTCCACATTGAATTCACGCAGTCCAGTGTTGGATCCTGTGTATACATTGACTGCCCCAGCATCCATAATTGGACTGCCTGAAGGGGGCGTGATGTCTTCCCTGGGAACGCCTACAGCCAGGTCGTCAAAACCATCCCTCTCAAAATCACCTGCAGCCAGGGCTTTGCCGAATTGGTCATCCGTTTCAGACTCGGCACTCCCACCCCAGTCGAACTGCTCCAATTGTTTGTTGCCCTCCGCTTTGAGACCGTCCTGTGTACCGTAGAGGATATGGACTACCCCCATCTTAGATTTTGTTGATGAACTCTCACCAGGAGCGCCAATTGCCAGATCATCGTAAGCGTCACCGTCGAAATTACCAACTGTCAGCGCGTAACCAAATTCCTCGTACCCTTCCACTCCATCAATGATTTCGGGTCCGTCATCATCATAGCTGTCTTGATTCCACGCCTTGTCGGGCAGCACACCGACCGGGTCCAAGCCGTTGGCAGAACCGTAAATCACATTCACGGAGCCGCCGTTAAAGAGGGTGGGGCTGTACTCAAAATCTTCGCCGGGGACGCCGATGGCGAGGTCGTCATATTCATCGCCATTAAAGTTGCCCACAGCCAAGGAATAGCCGAAATTGTCGTCCGCTTCGTCAATACCAGCCACATCAGGGCTGTCCTGGTGCAGGAACTGGTTTCCTGCCGCGGTCAGCCCACCAGCGCTTGAGCCGTAGATAATATGCACTGCACCTGCCCTGCGTATTTCTTCCAGCCCGTCATTAATCGTTTCGTAGGGCACTCCAACAGCCACATCGTAGTAGCCGTCACCGTCAAAATCCCCGCTGGCTAACGATCTGCCGAATTGATCGATCCTCTCAATCCGGTCCTGGCTGAAATCCATATCCTGATCCCAGGTTTCATTGTCTTGAGGACCAAGACCTTGCGGGAAGCCGTGGATTACATGGATCATCCCGTTATTATAGGACCCGGGCGTATCTAACAGATTTTCGTGCGGAACTCCCACAACCAGGTCGGCAAAAGGGTCGCCGTTGTAAGAACCCAAGGACGCCTGGGGCAGGTCTTGAACAGCAAGAGATGTCTCTAACCCCAATGTATATAGGAAGCAAAATGTAACCACAATCGAGATTAATCTTGAAAAAATCTTTAAGGAAGACATTTTTCACCTCCGCCAGCTTGAAAATATCCCCATAATGCAATGCCCGACGTTATCCGGGACAGAACCCGTAAACAAGCAGCCGCTGGACTGGCTGCATTTGCAATGGTTTGAATCCCCCGTTTAAAATATTATATCATTTTGGATTTGTGGAAAGGTTGTTGGTGAGCTGCGTAAAATGGCTACGTGCAGCCCAGCTCGCAGGTGCAATGCACGATTTCTAATCTTACGTGCAGTTCAGTTCCTGGGTGCATCGCACGGATTTCAATTCCTTATCCCCTATGCCCTATCACCTATCCCTTATCCTCTATCCCCCGATTTCTATCCCATATTTTCTATTACCGCATCACCGAACTCGGAGCATTTGAGCAGCTGTGCGCCGTCCATCAGGCGGTGGAAATCATAAGTAACCATCTTAGCGGCAATGGCGCCTTCCATGCCTTTGATGACCAGATCGGCGGCTTCGTTCCAGCCCATATAGCGGAACATCATCTCGCCTGACAGGATCACAGAACCCGGATTGACCTGGTCCTTGTCAGCGTATTTGGGCGCGGTGCCGTGGGTCGCTTCAAAAACGGCGTGACCGGTATCATAATTGATATTACCGCCGGGCGCGATCCCAATCCCACCCACCTGGGCGGCTAATGCATCCGACAGGTAATCACCGTTCAGGTTCATGGTCGCCAGCACATCGAACTCGCGCGCCCGGGTGATGGTTTGCTGGAAGACGATATCCGCAATCACATCCTTGATGAGCAGTTTCCCTTCTTTGAGGGCTGCCTCCTGTTCAGCGTTAGCAGCGTTCTCACCTTTTTGCTCTTTGGTAATATCCCACTGCATCCAGGTATAAACCCGGTCGCCGAACTCGTCCAGCGCCAGGTCGTATCCCCACTTCCGGAAGGCGCCCTCAGTATATTTCATTATATTGCCTTTATGAACCAGCGTTACGCTGCGGCGGTCGTTTTCTAAAGCCCACTCGATGGCAGAACGAACCAGCCTGTTTGTCCCCTCCAGGGAGACCGGTTTGAGGCCAATCCCGGCGCTTTCCGGGAAACGCATCTTCATATATTCATCCGGAAATTCCCTTTTAAAAAATTTCTTAAACAGTTCGTTTTCCTGTGAGCCTAACTCGAACTCAATTCCGGCGTAAATGTCTTCGGTGTTTTCCCGGAATACAACCATGTCCACATACTCCGGATGCTTCACCGGGGAGGGCACACCCAAAAAATAGCGCACCGGCCGCTGGCAGACATATAAATCTAACGCCTTCCTGAGAGCTACGTTCAAAGACCGAATGCCGCCGCCAATGGGTGTGGTGAGCGGTCCTTTTATGCCAACATGGTATTCGCGAAAGGCAGCCACGGTTTCTTCGGGCAGCCAGGAACCGGTCTGGTTGAATGCCTTCTCCCCGGCCAGCACTTCCATCCAGCTGATCTTGCGCTTCCCGCGGTAAGCTTTTTCAACCGCGGCATCAAAGACTCGCACGGATGCACGCCAGATGTCCCGCCCGGTGCCGTCCCCCTCAACGAATGGAAGGATGGGATTATCGGGCACATCCAGTACACCATTCTCAATTTTTATCGCCTTCCCTTCTCGCGGTCTCCTGTTACCTTCAGCTTTCATAATCCTTTCTCCCTCACAAAAATTCCATTGAAATACTTTCAATTAACAAAAAATTATAGCAAAAGGGATAAGTATACTGACAGTGACAATTGTCACCAAGCGAACGCATTATGTGATATATCTGGTAAATACATATTACCTGAGCCCAAAATCCGGGATTCCGTATAGAATCTAAGGGAATGCTCCGTATAACACTTCAAAATAATCACATCATTGTGCCGCTTGATGTGCTTGGAATAAAATGGATGATATGGAGTGATTATTTTATACCTGCTTCCAGATTTGAAATAATCCGCTCGCCCAGAGGAAGACAGCTGAGCGTTCCTTCGCGCAATGTGCGGCTCTCCTGGAAGGGGACTGGTTCGCATTCATTCTGACTCTACACAGCTCCCCAAGTGGGAGAATGCTTCGCATCCGCTCGCAGAGATTCAGTTATTAGGATTATGCCTGACTAGAAAAAATCCCAAATGTAAATATGGAACCTCATATGAAGGGTGAAATTATAAGTACGGAAAACAGGCTACTGGCGGCTTTGGCGCACGCTTCCGTGACTGCGCAGGGCATCGGTATACTGATGGGTCTCCTGGTATATGTCTCCCAGATAGATAAATCACGCTACGCGGCATACCAGGGGCTGCAGGCTGCTGTTTACCAACTGGTAAACCTGATCATCACCATCGGGATGTGGATGGTTTGGGGAGTATTCTACGGGGTGAGCATCATGGCAACCATCAAGCTGGAGGGTGGAAATCCCGGGGCAGCACCACCGGTAATATTCTGGATCGGCCTGATATCTATGTTTATCCCGATCATTTACACAACCCTGGTCGTGCTGTGCGGATTATGGGGAGCGCTGCGCACCTGGCAGGGAAAGGATTTCCGCTACCTAATCATTGGCACCTGGCTCGAGAAGAGCGGGTTGTGGAAAGAAACGCCTCCGCCTGAAAAGGATAAAAGGTAAAATTGCTCCCGATCTCAATACACATAGATCGACAAAAAGAGGTAAAATCGAGCGTTCAAATTCGATATGACAATAGATAAATTTAGCCCGCAGGTAATAACAAAAAGAGACAACGGCAACGATTGGCATACGCTGGCTGCCGAGGATGTGCTGGATGAACTGAGGACGCTGGAAGCAACCGGGCTCTCTGAAAGCCAGGTAGAAGCCCGCCGGGAACAATTTGGACCCAACCAGCTGACCGAAGCGCCGCCCACCACTTTGTGGCAGATGTTGTGGCAGCAGTTCAACAACTTTGTGGTGATGCTGTTGATTGTAGCCGCCATCCTGTCCGCGCTCCTGGGTGATTACATTGAAGCCGGGGCTATTATGGCAATCGTTATCCTGAACGCCCTTTTGGGGATCGTTCAAGAACGGCGCGCCGAACAGGCGCTGGCTGCGCTGCACAAACTTGCCGCACCCGAAGCGCATGTGATCCGGGACGGTTCCCTGCAGGTAATCCCGGCGCGCGAATTAGTGCCCGGCGACCTGGTGACGCTGGAAGCTGGAAATTACATCCCTGCCGATGTGCGCCTGCTGGAAGCGGTCAATTTGAGGATTGAGGAAGCCGCCCTGACGGGCGAGTCCATCCCCGTACAGAAAGACGCCGCCATCCGCCTTTCATCCGATATCCCGCTCGGTGACCGCAAGAATACCGCTTTTATGGGGACGCTTGTCAACTACGGGCGCGGTAAAGGTGTGGTCGTCAGCACCGGGATGAGCACCCAGATCGGTTTGATTGCCGGAATGCTTCAGTCCGTCGAACTGGAACCAACCCCCCTTCAAAAACGCCTCGATCAATTGGGTAAGACGCTTGGATGGGCTGCAATTGTCGTTTGCGGGTTGGTTTTTCTGGTAGGCTGGCTGCGCGGTTCCAACCCGCTGGATATGTTCATCATCGCCGTCAGCCTGGCGATCGCTGCGGTTCCCGAGGGTTTACCGGCGGTCGTAACCATCAGCCTGGCGCTCGGTATGCGTGAAATGATCCAGCGAAATGCCTTGATCCGCCGGTTGTCTTCTGTCGAAACGCTCGGTTCCGCGACGGTTATCTGCTCCGATAAAACAGGCACATTGACCCAGAATGAAATGACAGCTACTTTGATGTGGGTGGACGGCCAGTTCATCGAGATTTCAGGCAGCGGGTACACACCGGCCGGAGCATTCCTCCACAACCAGGAACAGGTAAGGATCCAGGACTTCCCTGCCGCGCTGACCAATTTATGGATCGCAGCGCTGAACAACAACGCTGGCCTTGAAGTAAGCGGCAGCAGCCAGGATGGTAAAACTTACCGCATGATCGGAGACCCAACCGAAGGGGCGCTGGTTGTAGCGGCAGCCAAAGCCGGCGCAAGTTCGAACGAGTTGTCCGGTTCCTATCCGCGCATTCAGGAAATACCCTTTGATTCCACCCGCAAACGGATGGTGACCATCAACAGGATCCGGGATCCGCAGCCGGAAGATATTTCACCGCTGTACGACAGCCAGCAAAAAGAAAGGTTCGCCATAACGGTCAAAGGCGCGCCGGACATTGTGCTCAAATACTGCACCCGCTACCAGCGTATGGATGACCATACCGCGCCGCTCGATGAGATGCAGCGCATGCGCATCTTGGCTGCCAATGATTTGATGACTCAGGATGCCCTGCGAGTGCTAGCTATGGCTTACCGCATTACACCAGACAAACCGGATATTGAGGAACCCGAAAGCTTTGAAAAGGACCTGGTTTTTGCCGGGTTAATAGGAATGATCGACCCACCTCGGCCGGAAGTCGCGCCCGCCCTGGAAAAAGGCTACCAGGCAGGGATACGCACAGTCATGATCACTGGCGATTATCCAAAAACTGCCCGGGCTGTGGCTGAATCAATCGGGTTATTGAGAACCGGGCAGCAGGTACTCACCGGTCCGCAGATGAACGCAATGGATGCCGCCGCGCTGCAGCGAGAGGTATCCCGCACAGGAGTGTTTGCGCGTGTCTCACCGGAGCATAAGATGCGTATTGTAGAAGCCCTGCGAGCAAACGGGCAGGTGGTTGCGATGACAGGTGACGGGGTTAATGATGCGCCCTCCATCAAGCTCGCCGATATCGGGGTTGCCATGGGTATAACCGGGACGGATGTCGCCAAGGAGAGCGCCGATATGGTACTGACCGACGACAACTATGCCAGCATTGTGGACGCGGTGGAACAGGGCCGCGTGATCTACAGCAATATCCGCAAATTTGTATATTACCTGCTCTCGTGCAATCTGGCTGAAATCGCTGTAATTTTCCTGGGCACACTGATCACCGGCACATCACCGCTCACCGCGCTGCAACTTCTTTGGTTGAATCTGATCACAGACGGCGCGCCTGCCCTGGCCCTGGCTACAGAGAAAGGCGATCCGGACATCATGTCCCAGAAGCCGCGCCCCCCAAAAGAACCAATTATCAACCGTTTTATGCGCATCGGAATCTCTATCCAGACTCTCGCCATCACCCTCATCACATTAGGTGCGTACCTGATGGGTCTGCGGCTGTATCCAGACCAGGCGATTATCGCCACTACCATGGCGTTTGTGACCCTATCGATATCCGAACTGCTGCGCGCTTTTACGGCACGTTCCGAGCGCTACCCCTTGCTGAAAATTGGCGTTTTCAATAATAAGTTTATGAACCTGGCTGTACTTTCATCCTTTATATTGATCCTGTCGGTTGTGTACATGCCCTTTTTGCAACCAGTATTTAAGACATACCCGCTCGGCTGGCCGCAGTGGCAGCTCATATTACCTTTGCTGATCGTTCCATCGCTGGCAGCCGAAGCCACCAAATACTTTATCACCTGGCGTAAGAAGTAATCAAGCCCCAAATTAAAAGTTTACCTGTATACTTAAAGTGAATTTCAAAGATTAAGATGTGTTGTCCTTCTGATGCCGGAAACAGAAGAATCTATACTCTTTGCTTCACTGCAGGCATGCTGCGCAGCGCTCTCGTAAAAAGCACGGGACTAAAGTGGGAGCGACAATCTTAATTGGATGCTTCCTTTTTTACAATGACTGCATGCCAGGTTAACAGGCCAAGAAATTTCAATATTTTTATTTAGGAGCAAAAGTGAAAAGATCGGGTACCGCTTTCGAATTTGTGAAAGAAGTTTATCAAATCTGGATAAACGAGAGACCAGCCACGCTGGCAGCCGCGCTGGCTTATTATTCCCTGTTCTCATTCGCCCCGGCGATATTTATCGCATATACCATCGCGGGTCTATTTATAAATGAACAACAAATTACCGACCAGTTGTTGGTACGGGTAGAGAACACCCTGGGGGTGGAGGCAGCCCAATTTATCCAGGATTCGGTCAATTCAGTTTCACAAAGTACAAGCGGGGGTTCCGTGTTGGTCTCTTTAATTGGGTTTATCGCCTTGTTCTTGGCAGCCTCGATGCTTTTCTTCCAGCTGCAGTACGCGCTCAACACAGTCTGGAAGGTGCCGCCTCCCAAAAAGGGCGGAACATTAGCTTTAATGAGAGGCCGGCTGCTTGCGTTTGGGATGGTGATCGGAATCGGACTTTTATTAATCCTGGTTACCATGCTGAGCGTGATTACTTCGGTGATCTATTCAATCTTAGATCTTCCGGCGGAGTTGCCAATTGTGAACTCCCTGATTGTGATCGGTATTGGGACCATCAGTTTCGCCCTGATCTATAAAATACTTCCGGATGTGGATATCAAGTGGAAGGATGTATGGATCGGGGCAGTTGTAACCTCGGTGATGGTTACAATAGGCATGTGGTTTTTGGGGATTTACATGAGCAGCGCCAAAATCACTTCCGCTCTGGAAGCCGCGGGTGTAGTGGCGGTCCTGTTGATCACTTTTTATATCATAGCCCAGATCTTTCTCTTTGGTGCGATATTTACAAGGGTGTACAGCGGCATGTACGGGTCTAGGATTATTCCAAAACATTATGAAGAATCCCAGCAGGGAGATGAACCCAACGGGGAAATTAAGGAGTGACAAGCGCCAGGTTTGGTGATTTCCTGTTTAGGTGAAAATCACATATTGGCGCAAAAACTTTTCCACCTCGTTAAAAAAATGTTCGATCGTCTCGGATTTTCGGAACCCGTGTCCTTCACCGGGGTAAACGTGATACACATGCGGGATGCCTCGTCGCTCTAAAGAAGCGGCTACTTCATCGGATTGGGTGCGCGGTACTACCACATCATCCTCGCCCTGGAAAACTGCGATCGGATCCTGGATCTGGTCAACGAAAAATATCGGTGATCGTTCCCTGTACAGATCCGATGCTTCCGGAAGCGGACCAATCAGAGATTCCGAGTAGTGAGCCTCGAACTTGTGGGTTTCAGCCGCAAGCGTGAACTGGTTCGAGACGCCAAACAAGCAGATTCCGGCGGTGAAGAAACCCGGATAATCTTCCAACGCCTTGAGTACCGTGAAACCGCCGGCGCTCCCGCCCATGATCACAATGCGTTTACTATCTACCCTGCCCTGATCTACCAGGTATTGCGCCCCGGACACAGCATCCTGCACATCGAAAATGCCCCATTTACCCCGCAATTTATTCCTGTATTGGCGTCCGAATCCCGCGCTTCCCCGGTAGTTTACATCCAGAACAGCATAGCCTCTGCTGGTCAAGTACTGAGAGCGGGGATTGAATTCGGTTTTCGCCTGCCCAGTCGGACCTCCATGGACAGTCACAATCATGGGGGGTACACCAATCCCTTCAAAATCCATGTTATGCGGTGGGTAGAACAATCCATAAGCAGTGCCTTCATCCATACCTTTCCATTCGATCGGTTCCGGCTGTGAATAAGCCTCCCCGGGCAGTTCTTCGGAAGTCCCGCGCCGTAAAATATTTACAGCCCCTCTCCCGTTTGCTGCAGCAGGCATATAAGTAATCACTCGTGGCGGCACAATCCCGCCGGATGCGATCATGGCGATTCCATCGGGCCCAGTGCTGACCTGGTCGATGAACGTGTAGGCATTATCTTTCAGTAATTGCTTTTCCACACCGGATGCCAGGTCGTACTGCCAGAGACTGATTATCCCCTGGTTATTTCGGGTGAAGCAGATTTGTTTCCCATCAGAACCAAACCCATAAGTCCGCAAACCCTGAACCCATCCAGGAACGCCGTGTTCTGCATTGGCTTTTGTGACCTGGCACACTTCACCGTTTTTCAGGTCATGTAAATAAATCTGCCACCAACCTGATTGGTCCGAAACATAAGCCATATAACGACCATCCGGTGAAAACTCGGGTTGGAAGATGGATGTCTCTTCATCTCCAGCAAGCGTTACTACCTCACCTAAAAGCGGATAACTTCCAGCATCAAAGCTGATTCTTCCTGACCGCAGGTATGTTCCGTCCCATGGCATATGGGGATGATCCCAGGCAATCCAGGCGATTTTGCCGCCATCCGGGCTCCAGACCGGCTGCATATAAAAATCATCGCCGCTGACCAGCTTTTGCGGCCACTGTTCTCCCTCAGCATCAACAATTTCCAGCGTATCCTGGTCTTCATAAGTGCGCACGAATAATAACCACTTTCCATCCGGGGAGAGTACTGGTGAGGCTGAATATCCAAATGCTGGGGTGACAGGTTTCGCAGTACCTGATTCAATTGGTTGCCGGTAAAGCCGCCCTGATTTGGCTTCAACAAAATAAACCAAGCCGTTTCCAACAAAGAAATCACCGCCGCCGTAACCCACCCTGGCACGAACGGAATATTCGCTGTTTAATTCCCTGGCTGCCCCTCCATCAGCCGGCTGTACCATGAGCACACCCCTGTCGGAACGGTTCTCCAGCCATACCAGGCTGCCGCTCTGATCCCACTGCACATCCCTGAAACTTAAACCTTTTCCTAGGCTGCGTGAGGATACGGGACTATCCCACAGACCATACTGCCGTTTTATCCGTTTATCACCCATTTTGTTCTCCTAATAAGTTCTTGTTTTTACAATACCACTCAATCTTTCAACCATCTGCCAATCCTTTTACTCGAAAGCTCTTGCGGTGGATTGGACAGGGACCCATCTCTACCAGAGCCTGGCGATGCGCGTGCGTAGCGTAACCTTTATTGCGCTCGAAACCGTAATGCGGATATGCGGTTGCATACCTGCGCATTAACGCATCGCGCTCGGTCTTAGCCAGGATGGATGCTCCGGCAATACTCAATGAACGCGCATCCCCTTTAACCAGCGATGTCTGCGGGATGCGGCAATCCTCCAATTCAATGTAATCTACAAGCAAATGCTGGGGGATCTTGGTCATCTTCTCCAGCGCTCGGCTAACTGCCATTTTAGTAGTTGGGATGATGCCCATCTGGTCAATTTCCAGGTTCGAACAAAAGCCCACTGCATAATCCAGGGCGAACTCTTTCAGTTTCCGGGCCCAATGGTCTCTCGATTTGGAGGTCATTTTTTTTGAGTCGTTAACGCCATCAAGTTCGGAACATAAATTATCGTCCACGGGTAACAGGATAACTGCCGCTGCAACCGGGCCAGCGATTGCACCTCTGCCAACCTCGTCAACACCTGCTATGCGTTTTATTCCTTTCTTCCAGAGTGAAGATTCCCAGCTCAGGTCGGGAGATTGTGGCAGAAGATCGGGATCGAATTTTTGGGGCATGAGGGAATATATTCAACCAGAGAAATCATCCAATGCTTCGGGTTATTCAACCATGAGATTGTAGCAACCCCGCGAGGCGTTTCGCCGAATAATAAAAATATCGCGTATCATTTTCAGCGCATCCCGGACCACATTTACTTTGCTTTCGGGATTGAAGTACCATGGAACTGGAATTTCAACGATGCGGTAATCCCTCAGCCGGGCGATGTATAGTAGTTCTATATCGAATGACCAACCGGTCATGGTCAGTTTTTTGAATAAATCTTCAGCAACGAATTCCCGAAAACACTTGAACCCGCACTGCGTGTCATGCAAACCGGGCAGTGCGAAAGTGCGGATGAGGGTATTGATAGCGCGCCCGCCGATATGGCGGTAATTCGGCTCTTCATATCGGACAGCCCCTGGAGCTTCACGCGATGCAATGGCAATATCGAAATGTTCCAACCCGGGAGGTAGAAAGCGGTTTAATTGCTCGATCGGCATGGATAGATCGGCATCACACATAAAACGGTATTCCCCTCTGGCTTCCAGCATGCCCCTCTGGACTGCGCGGCCTTTACCACGCTGGGGTTCATGGAAAACAGATAAATTGGAATAATTTCCAGCAAACTCTTTTGCGATCTGAAGGGTGCGGTCACTGCTGCCATTCTCTACAACCAGGATTTCGCTGCTGTATTCTCTGGCACTGCAAAAAGAGAGCACCTGCTCGAGCGTACCTGGCAGGCGCACTTCTTCGTTGAAGGCTGGGATGATGATTGAAAGGAATAAGGCTGACAAATCCGGCTCTAGATGATGGGCACACCTTCCAGGCTGTCCTGCTCAGCCTGGATTTCTCCTACTACCAGGATCATATCTCCATTTACCTCAAGTACATTTACCGGGTCGCTTACACTAAAAGTCCCGGCTTCATACGCCACACGTTCCCCCACCTTAAATTTTTTACCCGATTGGATCTCGTCAATCAAGGTCTGCCGGTCCAACATGATCCTATCCGAAAACTGTGGCCCACAGCGTAAAAACGCCCTGACCCAATCAACCTGTTTATCCGGATTGAAATGAACCGCTGTAATCACGCCATCATACTTGATTTTAGCCATTATCTGATCTCGCTATATTGTTAAGATTCTAGATTTAATAACCAACCTTAATCTAGGATTTCCCCTGTGAAAATAAAATAGTCGGGGCGGGCGGATTTGAACCGCCGACCCCCGCGTCCCAAACGCGGTGCGCTGAACCGGACTGCGCTACGCCCCGAACACGTTGAGTATAATGCTGTATAGCGATTACCGTCAAGGAGATAAATAAACTAATAAATGTTGGCTCAATTACTGAACGCCCATTACAACCAGAACAGCGAGGATTTAAAGTTTTGGTTAGAGGCGGCCGCAAGGGATGATACCCCCATCCTGGAATTAGGTTGTGGTACCGGCCGGGTCTCAAGCGCAATCGCAAAAGCTGGCAGGGAAGTCTACGGAATTGACCGGGACCACGAAATGCTGATCTTCTTATCAAAGGACGTTCCTGCAACCATCAAAGCTTTTGTGCATGTCGTGCAGGCGCAGATGACCGCATTTCATTTCAGCACCCGGTTTGGAAAAATCCTACTGCCGTGCAATACTTACAGCACATTAAACTTCCCTGAGAGGATCGCCACTCTCAAGAATGTATTCCACCATCTGGATCAGGATGGCGTTTTTATCACCAGCATTCCAAATCCGGCAGTCCTGTTTGAACTCCCGGAAGAGGGTGAAGCAGAATTTGAAGGAATAATCTCGCAGCCTGAAACAAAAACGCCTGTGCAGATATTCAGCTCCTGGGAAAAATCAAGCGAGTGGGTGAAAATGTCCTGGCATTATGACCACCTTCAGCCAGATGGGATGATTGAACGAGTGACGGTCAGCACATTTCATTCCTTGATTTCAAAAGGGGATTACTTGAATGAAATGCGCAATGCAGGATTTAATGACCTGAAGGTTTACGGGGATTATGACTATTCAACCTACGACCGTTATTCACCGTATTTGATTCTAATTGCGGGAAAATAATACCTGGTTATTGCTCATATAAAGGCAACTTGCTTCACTCAGAAATATGCCAAGGATTTAAAGAAAAGTTGACCGCGCCGCCAAACATCCCGGTAGGGCAATGTCCTTTTGTGACAAATTGGTGACCAAGTAAATGGTTAAACAAAAAATGTTGGCTGCATCGCGATGCAGTCCAGTGGGGCAGCGACTTTTGAGACAACTTGTTCAACGCAGGCGCCGTACTATTTTCACCATAAATGCAAGCTGGGTTGATTTTAACGCTTGCTGAATGCAAATCAATAGCGCAGCAGCCCGCCGATATTCTCGAATTCCCCTACATCTTGATCACTGTCCAGAACCTCAACTTCACCGCCGCTGCGCATCACCCGCCGGACTGCCAGTTCAACCGCATCTTCAATCTGTTTGGTGTCACCCCCGCAGTAGGGGCAGTTTTCGATCGTCCCGGCAGAAATATAGCCGCAGCTTGTGCAGTGGCTTCCTGGAGCGCGGTATCCGCTGCGGATAAGCAGCGTGTGTAAACGCTGCTCGGAAACCGACCTTAAAGTGTCATCCAAGCCAACCACCCCGCCGCGGCCCCGGGCTGCGTTGGTAACAATAGCACTAGCAAGTTGCTTTTCTTTGCGCAGTTCAGCTTCCTCACCCACTTTCATCGCCCGTGCGATGATCTCGTTGTGGCTGGCGTTCATACTTATTGGGAATACTCCCACCACCAGACTTTGCCAGGCTTTTGGCAGCTGGCCTCGGAACTGCGCTACAGTATCTTCGGCGCCTCCGATCATAACCCGGCGAACATTATTCTCACTGAAAAAGCGCGCTGCGCTTTCGACGACCTCTTTGATATTCCTTTCTTCAACTTCATCCACATAGTCCGTTTGGCCTGCGGTCCCACCTCTCCTTCCAGCGGCTTGTGATCCTCCACCCCGTTTTGTACGGCGGATACTTTCGCCGGAGACCTTTTTTAATTCATCCAGCTTACCCAGGTTGAAATAAAACAACCGGGCACCCTGTTTATCCACCAGCACAACACCATATCCACCGTATGAATCGAATACATCAGCCAATGGTTTTACATACGGCCGTAAATCCGTTCGGGAGCGGCTGCGTACCGGGACCGCGATAGAGTAAGCACGGAAAAATTCTTCGGGTGCACAAGAAAACACGGCTGCACTGCGCCCCGACCAATCATGTTCGTGTTCAAAATACCGGGTTACTGCGAAGATGTCATCCTGAAGTTCAATATCCTTCAGCATACTTCGCAAATGAAGCTTGTAAGTTTCCGGACTCCCCTCAGCTGGATCCGTATTGAGGTACACACTGAGAACAGCATGTTTTGCCTGGTAGTTCAATAATTCTCTGAGATCCTGGTCGCTGATCATTTCGGTCTTGCCTCCTTGCTTCTAATTTTTATTTGCCTATAAATCAAGATTTAACATATACCGGTATATTTCCATTTTGCAAACCGCAAAATACGCACATGACACCACATCATAAATCCTCATACTCTGGTTTCGGGCGGTTCCCAAGCTGCAGCTTTATATCCTCGTGCCGGTTACCACGAACCACGGTCAATGTTATCTCATCGCCCGGCTGCTTATGCTTGATTAAATACGCATACAGTTGGTCATAGCGGTTCACTGATTGACCATCAATCCCTGTGATCAGATCGCCGCCAAAGGACAAATTCGGAACCGCTGATTCCATGCTGCCAGCTCTTAAACCAGCCTTTTCCGCGGGTCCGCCAGGTTCTATTTCTGTGATATATATCCCGTTCA
>Ga0180437_10006756_pt1 | contig 15164 bp, 8 predicted proteins | sample SS_ome_4_FD_132410 | JGI IMG/M metagenome (GOLD analysis project Ga0180437, IMG submission 132410) | Hypersaline lake sediment archaeal communities from the Salton Sea, California, USA - SS_3_D_1 metaG | ecosystem: Environmental > Aquatic > Non-marine Saline and Alkaline > Hypersaline > Sediment...
ATCGACGTCGCAAACGGCCAGAACCTGAACTTCCCGATCGCCGGCGAGCCGTCGAAGGTGGCCGCTGCCCATTCTGCCCTTGCCGATCAGCCCTACCCCGAGGCGATTGCTCGGCGCGACATTGCCGTTTGCCCCTCGTCCCAGTGAAGGGATAACCCACGGCACAACGACTGTTCCGGAAAACACAGCCGCTCTCCCTAAAAACTGACGCCGCGCAATCATCCGGCTTTCTGCTACTGAGAGACTGTCAGATTGTGTCATAACCAACTTTGCCTTACGGATTGTGCTATTTCTCATCTCGAACCGTCTCCATGGCATTCTCGGCGCGCAGCTCATCGAAGCTTAGCGGATCAATCCGCTTCCAATCATCCAGAAAGCCTGCGTTACCCTCGGCGTCGAGTTGTAGTCCACAAGCCTTTGACAGATATGAAATTACCACAGCGCCCTGTCTCAGACGTTCCTTGTACGCTCCTTTGTCCGGCAAATCTTTGATCTTCGAGAGCATGTTCTTGGTATATGTGTCGACATGTTCGAACCAGTCGGTGGGGACTTGCTTATCTCCGATTTTTCTCCGGCGATTGACGCGACCGTGATCAGTGATGTTTTCGCCTTCGGAGTAATACAAATTTTTTGCGAAAGAAAAAGACATCTTGTAGATGTCGAAGGCGGTTTGACGTGCCTGGTGAGGATAGTAGAGCTTTACAAATTCTCTCAGGATATCATCAGGATCGGCCTGGGGGTGCTCGGCGAGACGAACGAATGTAAATATATTGACCCAGTTGGCCCAGAGACGTTCGGTGATCGCGAATTGTCCTGAGTTCCAGTTAAAGCGCACCCCGATGCGCTGAACGCCCATTTTCGCCATTGCCCGAATGCGCGGCGCCCAGTAATCGCCAAGATATACCGGAAAAATATTGTGTGTTTCGTACTCGCGCCAGGCGTCAAATTCGACGAGCAGGCGGTTGGCTTGCCCGGCAATGCGGAAGAAGTCTTCGTCCATTTCATGAGCGATTTTGAAGTCGCCGGAGGTGTTTTTGATCGAAAAGAGGACATTAGGATGATCACCTTGTCCCAGTGTTGCAGGCGAACCGAGCGCATCCACCCGCTGCCAGGTGCGCATCAGGGCAAATCGCAGGCGGCCGTCGGAGTTCAACGCGTGTGCGGTCTCGTTATGAAACTTGAGAACACCCTCTTTTGTATCGAGTGCGCCAGAAGTTTCATCTGCTGTGACCTCAAAACCGGCGATATCGGGATAGATCGCGACCAGTTCTCTTATTGCATTGCTGTAAGTTTGCCAGGCCTGCGGCGTGTCGCCATACGGCACATCAACATTGTCCGGCCACATGAACTCGTTGCAATGCAGATATAGCTTCAGCCTGCATACCGTCGCGTAGTCGAGCACATCCCGAACTGCTCTGCGAAGCTCCCGATCCGGCTCGTGCCTGCCGGCCCATGTCAGTAGTTCTGGAAAAGCATCCTTTTGAAACAGCAAATAGCTTGTAAAACCAAGTTGCGCTGCAATATCCATATTCCGCTTAATCTGGGCAACTTGTTCATCCAGAGAAAACTCATCATATTCTCTATAATACCGCAGATTCCAATGGTCGATGACCTGCAAGTCCTTAAATGCCTTGGCTTCAACGTGTATAGTCTTGCCATTCGGTGCAAGCACATGCGGTTCTGAATTGGCGATCCCTGCCACGCCTTTGGTTTGCGCAGACGACAGAATCATAATAATGGCCGAGATGAGTATTCTCTCAAGCATAATCTACTTTTTTCCATTCAACTGTAGACTCACGTTGTCAAAGAACTCTATACATTTCTCTATGTCCGGCATCGACTGGCACCAGTTGTATGAATACTCCAGGCCGAACATTGTGGGCTTGATTTTCAGGCGATGAACTTCTCTGATGAACTGCTCGGTCTTGCCCACGCCCGTCCCCCACGGCACATCGTGACCTTCGCTGCTCAACTCGTGAAGATCGTGCATCTGCACCGTGATCAAACGATCTCCTAAAATGTTCACCGCCTCTATCGGGTCGATGCCGGATCGCATCCAGTAACCGAGATCGCCACAGGCTCCGATTCGCTTGCTTCGTCCCCGGCAGAGCTTCATAATCTCCTCCGGATGCCAATAGTGGGGCGAGGCCTTCTTGTCGTGGTTGTGAAGGGCCACGTTGATCTCATACTCGTCGCAGAATTTCTCAATAGTATCCAGAGCTTCCGGAGCGGGTTCGGTCATAAAGGTTTCAATGCCGATTTTTCGCCCGAATTCGAATATCCTGCGGCAGCCGGCCGGATCGCCCGGAATGTTGTGATAGTAGTACGTGAGCATGCGAACGCCGGCTGCGTCCAGCTTCAGTCTGATTTGTTTCAACTCGTCATCAGCCAATTGCGGATCGAAATTCTTCGGGATATCCTTGCTCACTTTCTGGAAACTCAGGCCGCCAATGAAGGGCAAACCGAGCTTCGAGGTTTTCTCGATTGCCTCGAAGAGCGTATACTTGTGAAATGTGTAAGCCTCGATGCCGAGGCGCCAGCCTAACTTCTCCTGCGCGCGAATGGCCGGCGTCAATTTGGCGCTCGGAATCGTCGGGCCGGGAAGGTCGCCAAGTGCGAACTGAGTCGCGGCGAGGTAGAATTCCAGCATCTTCGGATCCTGGAAGACGTAAGGATTGTGCGCGATAGTGCAATAGAAGACGCGGCCCCGGCCGTAGTTACGGACCCAGGCGACAGCGTAGTCATTGTCGGCGCGAGTGAGGTTGCCGCGCGCGGGGCCCTGGTTCATGTCGGTCTTTTCGGTGTCGAAGCTCTGAATCACGCGGACCCTGTCTCGCGAGTAGGGCCCGTGGACGCGAAAGAACTCGTCGCGGTAGTCGTAGCTCTTGCCGCCGAAGGGCCGGTTGACCGGATGGTCGGGCTCATCGAGTTTAATCACGACGTGCTCATCGCTGTCACGATGGTTGGCGCCGCGCGCGCCGAGCATGATGCCGAATTCGGGCCAATCCTCGCGAGCGCCGGGCCATTGGGTGAAGGCCACCGTGGTGCCGTGGACGCCCATAAGTCCGCCGCCGCCGTATACGAATTCGATCAGGCTTTGTCTTAATGCAGGGTCGGTGAATAGATTGCCCACGGTGTTGTTGAGAAAGACCGCATCGAAGCGCTTCAGGCTCGAAGGCTCGAAGACCGAGGGATCCTTGCTTATGACAGTCTCGAACGCACCGGTTCTTTGGCCCATCAGTGTGAAGGCCTGACTGGCCGTCGGGATTGAGCGGTGTCCGCCGTATCCGACGTTCAACTCGAAGATCAGCAGTTTCCGCGGTTTGCGTGGCCGGGCCGGGGCTTTTGCCGGGATCGCCTCGTGTCGAGGGCGTCCCGCACTCGAAGCGCGGGCAAGATGCCCGCGACACAACGGCAGTGCCAGCATCCCGGCGGCTGTTGCTGTCTTGTTCAGAAATTCACGACGCGTAGTTTTGGATTTTTGTGTCTTCATGGCGATATGCTAACACATTTCCGTTAAGTTGCAAGCCATGCACACAAACAATCTCACCATTCCACGTCTCGCATCATTTCAAACGACACGATAAGATTCTCAAAGGAATTCTAGACTCTTATGTAATGATCGACACAATTCTGCTTACTCGCTTTTGCAACATCTTAAGGTTTTTTCCCGGATTTCAGATATATCGCCTCAATGTCTGTTGCGTCGAGTGCATAGTTGTAGATTTGGACTTCATCGATGGCTCCTTTGACAGTGCTCCAGCGCGGGTCGTGACCGATGTATGTGACACCGTCGAAATCCGCCCCTCCGTGCCCGTGGTTGTGGGTTGCGGATTTCATTGCCGTGCCATCGTGCATGTAGATGGTGGCCTTTTTCGGATCGACGACCAGAGCGGCAAAGGTCCAGGTTTTGTTAGGAACGAAAAAGCCGGAATCCCACAGCCATGTCTGCTGTTCATTGTTCCAATTGTAGCGCAGATTATTGTTCATGTTGAGCCACAAGCCGGCGCCGCTGGAGCCCCCGCGTGTAAAGACAAGACCCGGATTCTCTATGATTTCTTCGGTTTTTATCCACAGGGTGATGGTCATCGTGTCGGTGTTGAGATTCATTGGCGGGATTATGACATAGTCTTCTTCGGAGTCCAGGGCCACGGCCTGGTTCCTTACTCCCGGCACCCAACGTGGGTTTCCGTGGATGGTGCCGTGGTAGGCCTGAAGAGATTGGTCCTGTGCATGACCGTCAAAGGTCCACCGGGCCACTTGCTTGCTTGTGGCAAAGGACCATATGTCGCCTTTGACGTTGGAGCCGTCGGCCAGGACTTCGTCCACACGCCAGTAGTAGCGAACATCCGGTTCGAGCGAAAGCGGCTTCAGCTCCTGCGGATTTGAGACCTCAGCGAGCAAGGGCAACTCGTTCTGTTCGCTTCCGAGATACACACGGTGCGATCGTGCGGTGGCTGCCGGTGTCCAACCGAGCCGTACCTGAGTCTTGGAATGGATAGCTTTGTCTGCGGGTCTAGGGCCGGCCGCCCTGTCAGAGCCTATTCTTACAATGGCTCGTGATCCCCAAATGTCTTCGGTGACTTTGAGCAAAAGATGGTTAGCACCCTGTTTCAAGGTGACGTTGACGGCGTCGGGCTGGTCGGCAATGCCGCGGCTGTTGTTGTTTTCGTGGACGACCTCACCATTGAGCCAGGCTTTGACACCGTCGTCGGTAAAGATTTCGAGACGCGCCGGCTTCTGCTCATCTGAGACGATTTCAGTACGCAGGTAGGCAACACTTTGATCTATGCGAAGCAGCGAGGAACTAATGTTAACAGACGCGGGATGCTGTTCGTGAGGTTCGACCTTCACGGGCTGCCATGGAACATCCACGTCGGGCAGCTCCGGACCGAATGGAATATCGAATAGCTCCTTATGATTCTTATCTGTAATTCCCTTACCTCGCTGTATATACGGTCCGGCAATTTCCCAGTCACAGAGATAGCCTTTTGCCTTGGCGGCAGCAAGGTCCTTTGAAGTGACATGTTCAGAGTCCACCGGTTTTCTCCAATTGCCGTAATAGGAGTACCATTTACCGTCCTCATAAACCATCCGCTGGACGAGTTCATTTATCAGCGAGCCAGTTCGACACAGGTAGATCGGATGGACATATCCGTTGCCGGGATTCTCGGGCCATTGAGGCGTACTCAGGAACTCGAGCTGATCCGCCCAGTATTTTGAATTTTCAAGACTATTCCGGATCTCGTCGGGCTCTTGAGTCATTAATGCCACGGTCTTATAAAGGTCAGCATTTTCATTCATGGCGCCGCCGAAAATCGCCAACAGAGCAGCCAGCGGTGTACTCTGGTCCGTATACTTCAAGCCCGCTCGTATCTTGTGCATTTCTCGCTGATACATCTCGGAGTTTTCTTTGTCCAGTTTGCTTCGCAGGCCGTAGTATTTGCCCGGAATGTCGGCAAGCGTCGTGCCGTCTTCGTCGGGGTCCAGAAAGGCGAAGATGCATAATGCGTCGCTGTGCGGACCTGTGTAGGTTCGTGTCGTAACAGCCGTTTGCCCGTCAACGGCGTCTGTCGCGATAACCTGGCGATTCGTATCAACAAGTATCACCGATTCACTCAGAATAAACCGATGGTATTGCAGGGCATAAGGGATAGTGCTGGAGGTCATGAAATACACCAGGGGACCCTCTTTCCACGTGATAGGCTCGCCGCCGGGGAAGAGCAGCAAGTCATCAATACTGGTTACGCCAATGAGCTTGAAATGCTCTCCCGGCTGAACCTGCTCAGACAAATGGATGCTATAGGAGAACGCGAAGTTGCCCAGGCTTTTCTTCTCCACCTTGCAGAGATTGCCGCTGAGGTCATAAACTCTGATATCCCCCAGAGCCGACGTATAGGGTACGGTCAGGACATTCGTCGCCGTGGGCATGGGATTCGGAATCTCAAAGTAAAAGGCTGCAGTCACCTCATCGGCGTCTACTTTGGCTACTATGATCAGGGTCGAGTCGATTCTCAGCTCGCCATGAGCTTTCTCAGCTTCGACAAGCTTGTAAAGCTCAAGAGCGTCATCGACCAGTGGATCATCTACCGAGACCGCCGGCTTTTGGCCGGGTGTGAGTACGACCTTTCGACCGGCGCCAATATCCACGCTGGCGGCCCCCGTCTTGGTCTCGGCGCGGACTTCGCCTTTTCGGACGGCCACTTCGGTCTTTTGGGCGAATGTTATCGTTTGCGTTGCTACGACGGCCACTGCGCAGAGAATCAGCGATCTCGTTTTCATAGTGTTTCTCCTTTCTGCCTTGTAGGGTGTGCTCGGCACACCATTTTCAAAGTTGGTGGGCAATGCCCACCTTACATCTATGTCGTTTACTCGTCGGTTACTTTTACTGTGAATTCCGTTCCCAGCGCTTCCACCCGGCCGTGTGGAGTGCTGATAAAGAACGGTCCGTGCCCGCTTTCCAGGTCGGCTGTCAATTCGCCGTGCTCGAGATTGAACTCCGTGAGGCCGTTGAATGACTCCAGGACAAGCATGCTGTTTTGATCGAGTTCGAGCGTGGAATTCGGGTCCAGTTCCAGGACGCAGGTCGATTTCACCGCCGAGTGAAACGTATCACCGAGACGGATCTTCGAGTCTGTCTCAAGGGCCTCCCAGATGTTGGAACCTTCGTGTTTTACGAGCACGGTTCCTTCGATTTTGTCGACATTGATCGGGACCTCTGCTTTCAGTGTCGGCCCGGGCGATTGGTCTGATCTGTCCAAAGCGAAGCCCAGGAGCACACCAGCGGCCAACAGGACGACTGCTGCGATTGCCGCCCGCTTACCTGTAAATAATACTGAAGTATGATTCAGGAGAGGCTTGCGATCAGGCTCAGAAGATAGCCGGGCAACCAGCGACGCGCCGGCCTGCTCGGCAGAGGTGCGAGACGAGAAGACTTGCTTAACGGCGTCTTTCAGAAAGGTGCTGCGGTCGAATTCGGCGCGGCACGATGAGCATTCCTCCACGTGCTCTTGAAGCTGACTCAGCTCAACTTCAGTTATCATTCCGTCAAGATGCTTCTCGATGATGTTTTTGTATTTTTCACAGTTTTTCATGATTCGACCTCCTCTAAGAGGGGAGCAAGGTCCTTTCGTAGTATTTTGTATGCACGGTGCAGCCAGACTCTGACCGTGCCGGGGCGTTTGCCTAATTGCTCTGCAATTTGTGCCGCTGATAATCCCGCCGCAAATCTCATAATGATGAGCTGCCGGAACTTTTCCGGCATTCGGCTGACGGCGCGCCTGACGAAGTGTATCTCGCTCTCGGTCAATCCGGGAGGATTCGTTTGTGCAGTTTGCCGCTCCAGCTCTTCCAAAGACGTTGCTTTGCATCCGAAGGCGGTCTTGCACCGGGCCGTTCTTCTAAAGCTGTTAGCGCACTGTTGGATTGCGATCTTGCTAAGCCAGCCGGCAAAACGGGATGGATTGCGAAGCGTGTGCAACTGCGAATACGCCTTCAGGAAGCTCTCCTGAGCAACGTCCTCGGCCTCTGCCGGATCGGCAATTTTCGTCAGTGCCAGCGCAACCACCATATTCCAGTAACGTTCCACAATCGCTCCGAACGCCGAGGTATCGCCACGCAATGTGGCCCGGACGAGTTGCTCATCCCGGATCGTAGTTCGTTTTAGCTGGTCTATCATTCAGTTTTTCCTGAGAACTATTTTGTGCAACACTACAGTATAGAACGCAGGAAGTAAAAAAGTGTTACAGCCTGACATTGCCGACTGCTCTGCCCGGCCAGTTACCAGTTTTCAGTCCGACGAAAGACACATACGCCTGCGATGTAACAGACCACACCGAAAATCGTCAATTTCAAGTAGAACGGCAACATCTCGCTAAAAGAGAAATCTCGCCGGATCGGCCCTTCCATCGCCATGATCGCCCATTTAACCGGTACGTAATTGCTTATTGTCTTGGCGAACGGCGGCATAACTACTTCCGGGACCATTGCACCGCCGAGCATCGCCATTATTAACAACGTTGACCAGGCAATGCCGTCCTCAGCGGCCGGTGTCTTGCCGAGACTTGCCAGCAACATCATCAATCCGGAAAAACTCAAGGCAACGATGAGCAGCCCTATAAACAGCAGGATATAAGAGTCCGCCCGAATCTCGAAAAACAGAATTCCGACGATTAGCAAAGTCAGGCTTGCGATAAGGCCGTTTACCATGCAGGCCAATCCCTTGCCTAAGAGCAGTTGCAGCCGAAACAGCGGCGCCATCCGTAAACGTTGTAGTGTTCCGTCGGTTCGTTCGGATACGAGTGATGCCGCGAAAAATGCCGCACTGAAAAGCATGGCCCATACTACGCCCTGGGGAAACGTTACCGGAAAAATCTCACGTAACAGCGAGTAGTTCTTGAACCGGCCGGTCTCCGACGCCATGGTCGGATCAGACGGCGATCGATTCTGATAGGCCGATTGTGTCTTTTCGGCACGCTCCCAGGCCTGGATCAATTCCATAAGCTGTTCTTTAAGGCTCGGGTTCAACTCTGTATCGAATTCCAGGTACCCTCGAAAAACCGTGCGCAATCTCTCGCTTTGTTGAGGACTACCGGCCAGGCTGGCCAGAAAATCAGAACGAACATAATCCATCAACTGCATATACACCATGCCGCGTACGATTTGCCCTTCCGCCAGTCGCGTCTCGTCGGTCACGAGCCGCATTTGAGGCTGCTGCCCCGGAGACAGCAGCCAATCGGTCGATTCGAAACCCTTCTGCAGGATCAGATACGCCGTACAATTTCGCAGGCGCACCATGTTTTTGGCCTTCTCGAGGTCGGTCAGGTGAACCTTCAACTCTTTAGCTGCCCGCAGGTACTCTAAGAATCCCGCGGAAGCTTCGGTTTTATCCTGATCCACGACGGCAAGAGATACTGTCCCGCGGTACATACCGACTCCCAGGCCCGCGATACCGCTCATCATGTACCCTATGAGAATCGCATACAGCACCGGAAACACGAAATAGAAAAAGGCAGCCAGGCGATCTCTCATCGCGAGCCTGAGATCTTTGAATGCCAGAATCAGGATTTTTCGCATTAGAACGGATCCTTCTTTAGTCGCGCAGTTGTCTGCCGGTCAGATTCAGAAATACGGACTCCAAACTGGCCGGTTCTATCCGCAGACATTCGGGGCGATCTTCCCAATCAAATTCTGACAGAGTTTCAAGGGGATCATCCGTCGTCAGTCGTTCCTGGTCGCCACCTTTTTCCACTATTATTACCGCTTTACCGCCGTGCGTCTTGATAAGTCGGGCAACGGTATCAAGCGCCAAAAGCCTGCCGTGGTCCATTATACCCACTCGATCACACAACCGTTGGGCTTCTTCCATGTAATGTGTTGTATAGAGGATGGTACGTCCCTCCTGTCGAAGCTCTAAGATGCTCTCCAAGATCGAATTTCGAGACTGAGTGTCGACGCCGACAGTAGGTTCATCTAACACGAGAATGGGCGGATCGTGAATGAGGGCCGCTGCCAGGTTCAGACGCCGTTTCATACCGCCTGAATATGTCTTGACCCGATGTCGCCGCCGGGGCTGCAAGCCCGCGAAATCAAGGCACCAGTTTGTGCGCTCCCGTAAGTAAGAGCCGGACAAACCATATAATCTGCCAAGAAAAAAAAGATTTTCTTCTCCGGACAGATCCATATACAGCGACAGGTCTTGTGGAGCCAGGCCGATCTTCTTGCGTACGGATAGATCGGTGGGTGGATTGCCTTCGATGAACGCGTTTCCTGAGTTTGCTTTCAGCAAACCGCAAATCCCACGAACGGTCGTTGTCTTACCCGCTCCATTTGGGCCGAGCAACCCGAATAGCTCACCCTTTTGGATCGTCAATGACAGACCGTCAACAGCGACGATGGAACCAAACGACTTATGAAAATCAACTATTTTTACCATAAATAGCGAGCCAGACAGCAATCCGGGACGGCTTCTCAGGTGTCCTGTCGGGATTATCTGTTATTCAGCGCTCCTATCACGTTTTTCTTTTGTCAATGATACTATAAAGAATGTAAAACCACCAATAACGCTACAGAGAAATTCCGACACTGCCTCATTTTCCTCGGGCAGCCTGATTTTAGAATTCGATGAAATGCGACCGCGGAACCGTGATTGTCCCTGGTTACGGCTCTCGAATCGAAAAATAAGCTCATCGCTGATGTTTGGAGTGCACCTGCTACTCGGCCATACACCGTAGACTTCCATTTTCCATCGAAATATAGAGTCTGCCATGAGTTGCGGCCATCCCGTCCCATACCGGCGGTGAATCGAGCTTAAATTCTGCAAGTGTCTGGCCGGTTTCTTTCGATACCGCCCGAAGGCGTCCGCCGCGTCTTCCTTCGTAAGAGGCCCATGGATCGTCCGGGTCATATTGATGAGGCGTGCCCGCTACGAACAGCGTATTAGCGGTGGCGACCATCGCCGTAACTCGTATGGGAATCTCCGAAGTCCACGCCCGTTTTAAACCGGTCTGTCGGTCGTCGGCAAAGAGCCGGTATTTCCCTTTGACAGCATCGAAGCTGCTTCGAGAATGACGTGAGGGCCTGCCGCGATAGGCCGAAACGCCATAGGTGAACCTGCCATCGCAGACGAGAATGCGGCAATGAGAGGCATTTTCATAGGTCCAGTACGTCTGATTGAACCAACTGTCATCGAGCAGACCGGCACTCGAAGCGACCTGCGGCCCGGGACTGTAAACCTTTCCGGCCTGTGTCTTTCCCGCGTAGAATTTCGTTTTTTCCGCCTGAGAAATTTCAATTCCATAATTGCGACTGATGTTCGCCGGGTCCATCTTTATATGTCGCATGTATATGTGCAAGCCGTGACTTACCAGAATATCCGAAAGCGCGCCGGGGTGGTCAGGCGGCATGTCGTACCTGAGTTTATCGCTGTACAATCCCTTGCCTGTTTTAGGGTCTACTGAGTTTATTCTTCTTTCCTGCAGGAGTTCTCCGGTCATCGGATCGATTGCGTAAGCGTAAATCCCGCCGTCCAGGAACGAAGAGCGCCCGGCCGCGACAAACGCTACTCCATCTCGAACCAGCACGCTGCCGTGCACCGGCCAGGGAGATTCGAGCTGTCCGAATGCAATGATCCGCCCGTCGGAAGGAGCCGCGCGAAAACGCCAGATTAATTTCCCGTCTCTCGCTCTCAGAGCATAAACGTGGCCGTCGGTGCAACCCAGCAACGCCATACCCCGGTAGATGGTAGGGGGCGTATCGGCACGCGCCGGGAGGGTGTAGCTCCAGACTGTTTCGCCGGTCTCCTGATCCAATGCATCCAGTGTATGACTATCAATAGAAACGACGAAAACACGCCCGCCGGAAATGGTTACTGACGAAAGCCCGCCGCCAATGCTTGTCTCCCATGATTTTTTGAGATTTGTTGGCAAGGCGGTCTCGATCGTGCCGCTGCGACCGCCGTCGTGCCGATATGTCGGCCAGTTGTCCTTGTCCGTTTGCCGATTCAATAACTTGGTTCCGTATGCCGGCCCTTTCTCAAGGCGAGCCTTACTTACTTGAGCCGGTCTCGTTTGCTGCGTACCGGCAAACGCCAGCATGCCGTTAACTTTGGCCGTTTGGTAACAAATGCAGGGATTGGGCGGTGCATACAGCAAGCCGTTGGCCGGCAAGATACCGTATCGGCAGGCGCCGCGAGTCCAGTGATTGAGCGTGTTTTCGCCGGAACGGACGTCGAGGAACTCCACGCCGCGACGCCCGGTGAGGATATAGTTTGCGGTGGCCTTGTTGCCGTAACACCGGTGATGGTGCTCGGTTTTCAGAGCCTGCTCTGCAGAAAAGTGCTTCCTTATCTCGCCCGTTTTGGGATCGAGCCCGACCAGGTCGTAATCAGTTCTGGTCATGGTCCATACCAGATCGTCGATGACGAACACGCCGTTCGGAGCGTCGTAGTCCCAGGCGCCGCAGTCATAGCGCCATAATTCTCTTCCGGTCCTTGCAGAAAATGCGATGAGCTGGCTTTCCATCGCTTCGTACCAGGGCAGAACCTTCTGATATTCCCGCTTGGCCACGATCTGGCTGAACAACAGGACATCCTTGTGAGCGATCAGTGTAGACAGGTTGCCAATGTATGACTTGAAATACGAGGAAGCGATTTGCTTCTGCGCGGGACGAGACTGGCGCCATCGCTCGCGCCCGTCTTCCAGCTCAATGCAGACGATGTTCTCCTTGTCGGCGAAGAATATCGCATCCCTATCGGCGACCATGAACAGGGTAGTGAACGCCTGCAATGGGCCGCTCTTGGTGACGATGCCGGAGAGTCCCTCTTTCTTCCACAGCAATTCACCTGTCGCCGCATCGAACAGGAGAATGCTCCTGCCCAGCGGCGTGTTATCATTCTTGTCCTGGCGTTTCTCGCGAGTCGAAAGGATCAGCCTGCCCTGATGATAGAGCACTTCGCCGACCCCTTCCGAGCCGGGATAGGTTTTGATCGTGCGTCCCGTATCGGCGTCGATCTCACTGAGCGGCGCATCGAATGCGAGGGTCGTATAGAGATGATTGTCCCCGGCAACCAGCCGCCTCGTTGTATCCGCGGGTTGATCGAAGCGCGAAGTGGTGCGGCTGGACGGGTCACCCCATGCGGGCCAGCCCCAGTTCTTGATCGGCCGCTTCCAGAGCAACGTGCCGTTAAACGCATCGCGCGCAAACAGCGACCATTTGCCCGGCATCCCGGCGATTCCCGGCAATGATTCGTCCATGATGTAGAAGACCTTGCCGTTAGCTGTGATCATCGCGCTGAGACTCTGCGTCATGTTGTGGTGCTTCGCCCACAGGGGCCTGGCGACCCACTGCAAGTGGCGGGGCGGCGAGACAATCGAATCCTGCGAGACGGGATTGCCGTCGGAGCCGTGTAGCCAGTGTGTCCATTCGTCGATCTCCGAAGGCCGGGGTTTTGTCCTTCTGGTCCATCCGCCTTGCTTTCTGATGTACGCCACTCCGTTCGGACATAGTACGCGATCCAGTTCCTTCTGCGGCACGGAGCCGGGTTCTTCCACGACGATCAGGTTGACGAGATTGTCCGCATACGGAAGGTGTCGACCGTCGAATTTGCCGACAGAGACTTTCCCGTACAATCCGAGGGATTGGATGTATTTTCGCGCGCGACTCACATTCTTTGCGTCTGTGTCCAGACCGTGAACGATAAACCTGTCTTTGATGCCCAACGCCGCTGTGAGCTTGCCGTCACCACCGCCGACGTGAACTATCAATCCGCCCCTGATGCCCGTATCGGCCAGAATCTGCTCGGCACGTCGCTGTTGAGCGTCCGGCTCGGCTGTTGCGACTGACTGTGTACACGAAATCCACAAGACGGCTGCCGCAGTCGTAAGTAGTCTTAAGTTGCTCATAAATCCTTCTCTTCATCGTGCATCTCTTCTTCGCGCGAGCGCCCCGACCAGCCTGAACGGCCCTATTTGACCTGCAGTGCCGTGCCGTGAGTGTTCTCGCCCGCTTTGATTTCGACCGTGTATTTGCCGGCGCTTATGTAGATCTTTCTGATCATCTTTTCGCGAGTTTCCTTCGGCAGATCGGCGTAAGTCTTTGGCTCATCGATGACTTCCCTGATCCTGTCGAGTTCCAACTTGGCGTTCCTGAGGTCCATTTGCAGTTTCAGTCGTTTTTCTCTGTCCTTTTCACCTTCCTTCGGAGCATCCGCCTCTTTCTCGTTTGTCTTATCCGAGTCCGGCGATGCCTTCGGCTCATTGCTGTCAGCCACTTCAATGTCAGCGTCCTTTTTCAGCTTGCTGATCTTCTTTTCTATTTCCCTGATTTTCTTCTGAGCCTTCTTCAACTGCCGATCCAGCTCGACGTCTCGATCGACCAGGAGGTCCCATTCCAGAACGTTGATGCCCCGATGTCCCTTGTCTTCAAGATGTCGAACGACCAGATCGTTCGAATCCTTGATCGCAACCTCGACGTCGGCTTTCCCGGACATCCAGTAGGTTATCTTCAACGGATCTATTTCAGTCTTTCTGATAACAGCCGAGGGATCTCTGCCCCACGTCTTGTATTCTCGAACGCTGTCCAGTTCAAACAGATGAAGCTCTTTGCTTCGTATTTCTGAAGTCAAATTCTGAATAGGTTCGATATCCATTACGTAAATACTTCTGCCGTGCGTGCCAACGACCAGATCGCTGTCGCGCGGGTGAACTACCAGGTCGTGTGCCGGGGACATGGGGATACCGTTTTGCAATACCTCCCAGGACTGTCCGCGGTCGAGGCTCACAAACACGCCCATGTCGGTTCCGGCATAAAGTATGTCCTCGTTAGACGGATCTTCACGGATTACGTTTACCGATTCGTCGGGCAGATTTGCCTTGATTGACTTCCATGTCTTGCCGAAGTCTTCGCTCTTGTAGAGATAAGTCCTGAAGTCATCGTTTCGGTAACCGGTCAGAGACATATAGACTCGACCGTCCTTGAAATGAGATGTTTCAATTCTGGAGCACCAGAGATGACCCGGCAGATAATTGCCGATTTCTTTCCAGGTGAAACCCCCATCACGAGTCATGTGGACTCGGCCGTCGTCCGTCCCGGCATACAATACGCCGAACGTTTGCCTGGATTCGGCGATAGTGGTGATGGTTCCGTACGGCACGTTACCGGTGACATCGGGCTTCGCCAGTACCGGGCTGATCGGTTTGAGATTCTCGCCGCGATCCAGCGAACGGAACACTCGGTTGGCGCCGAAATACAGAACATTAGAACTGTGAGGCGACAGCAGTATAGGAGTCTGCCAGTTGAATCTCAGGCCCGGTTCATCCATTTTCGGCGAATCCGGTCGCACTCGCGTTCGCCTGCCGTCGGTGTCGAGCCGGCTGTAGTTTCCAAACTGGCTGCCCGCATACACGGTGAAATCCGAGGCGATCTGGATGTAGAAGCCGTCGCCGCCTGAAATCGACTCCCACGGGGCGCTTTCATTGGGGACCGACCGGCTCGATCCCTTATACGTGCCGTTGTCCTGGAGCCCGCCGTAAATATTGTACGGTTTGGCCATATCGACGTTCACTGCATAGAACTGGCCGACCGGTACGTAGTTCAATTTTTGCCATGTCTCCCCGCCGTCGTAGGTCAGGTTCAATCCACCGTCGTTTCCGTTGATAATATGCCTG